>UEXM01002134.1_pt1 | contig 14674 bp, 20 predicted proteins | sample 1796661 | NCBI WGS metagenome assembly UEXM01 (sample SAMEA4772469, study PRJEB27181) | metagenome | reverse complement strand
AAACAGACACGTATGAAATGGGAGTTTCTTTTTATATTAATCATAGACCTTACATAAACGGATAGGAGTATAATATGGAATTATCGTTAATACGTAGTCTGATGGACAAAGATTTCTACGATGATCATCGTGGTGCTAAATGCCCAGACAGACTATTCAGTAAAGATGTACGCAAGATCAAGCAGTCTATTGACACTGCTATGGATCGCTATGAGCGTACAGTCACACCAGATGAGATTGAAGCCCTGTTCATGGCTAACAATCCCACACTAACTACTGCACAGAAACAGGCATACAGCCATTTGTTTCATCAGGTGAAGAAAGAAACACCTATGGGTAGTGACGTAGCACAAGAGGTGTTGTCCAAACTATTCCAACAGGTAGTTGGTGAGGACATTGCTAACCTTGGCTTTGATTATGTCAACGGTACTAAGGTTAGTCTTGAACCACTACGTAACATGCTAGAACAGTATGGTGATGACTTCACGCCTAACCTAAAAGTAGAGTGGGAAGATATTAGTCTTGATACTATCCTTGCCATGACTGACCTTGAGTCGCAGTGGACATTCAACATACCTACGTTGACACGCAAGGTTGAGGGCATCAATGCAGGTCACTTGATTGAGGTAGGTGCAAGGCCAAACACAGGTAAGACTTCTTTCCATGCGTCACTGGTAGCAGGGCCACAAGGCTTTGCATGGCAGGGTGCTAAATGCATTGTGTTATGTAACGAAGAGGGATACCACCGTGTTGCTCACCGATATATAACGGCAGCTACAGGCATGGACAAGTACGAGATTGCCAAGAACAAACAACAAGCCATGTCAATCTTTGATCGTATTCGTGGCAACGTTATGTTCAAGGATGCAACAGGCCGTGACATGTCGTGGGTTGAGTCTGTATGTAAGTCATACAAGCCTGATGTAGTTATATTAGATATGGGTGACAAGTTTGCCAAGACAGGTGGGTTTGCCCGTCCTGATGAGGCACTCAAGGCCAATGCAATTTATGCACGACAGATAGCCAAGCAGCATGACTGTGCTATGTTCTACATGTCTCAGCTATCAGCAGAGGCAGAGGGCAAGGTGGTACTTAACCAAGCCATGATGGAAGGTTCACGTACTGGTAAGGCAGCAGAGGCTGACCTAATGATTATGATTTCCAAGAACCCTACGATAGAAGGCCAAGAGGAAGAAGACAATCAACGCCATATCAATGTGGTCAAGAACAAGTTGTCTGGTTGGCATGGTATTGTACACACTGATCTTGAGTACAAGATTGCGAGATATGTAGCATGACCCCAAGAAAAAATGCACAAATAGGGGCAGAAAAAACTTTTGCTGAGTTCATGCGGTTGACAAAGATAGGCTGTATGTGGATTACAATAGGATTGTTTGTCGTTATTGTTGGTTGTAATAGCGGTGTTGAAACAGGCAAGGGTGCAACGGGTAGCAAATACAACGGTGAAGTGTACGCACCATCAAACATAGGAGAAACTAAATGAGTAAAGCAACATATATAAATCATATGGGTGATGATCTTACTGTAGTAAACGCTGCACGTGTTAGTTTTGGTAAAAAGTCAGAGTGTATGAAAGGGGGCGATATAAAGCTAATACAATACCTTGCTAAACATAAGCACATGTCACCCTTTGGTCATTGCTTTGCCACTTTTCACGTCAAAGCACCAATCTTTGTGGCACGTCAACTTGTGAAGCATAAGTTTTTACGTTGGAATGAAATCAGTCGTAGATATGTAGATGAAAAACCCAAATTTTATGAGCCTAAGAAATGGCGTGAGCGAAGTGATGATAAAAAACAAGGATCAAGTGACATAGAGGTTACAGAATTAGAGGATTCTGGTTGGGGTGAATATCACGAGTTTAATATAAACCACTACGATATGAAGGAGACTATAGAAGGTTGGCATCACAAATGTTATGACCTGTATGATTTACTCATTCGTAATGAGGTATGCCCAGAACAAGCACGTATGGTATTGCCACAGTCTACTATGACTGAGTGGTACTGGTCAGGTAGCTTGGATGCATTTGCTGACATGTGTAACCTACGCTGTAAGCCTGACACACAATACGAAACACAGGTTGTGGCTGGACACATTGACTCAGAAATGTTCAAGCTGTTCTCTGTGTCATGGATGGCGTTGAGGGAGAATGAATGATGAGAGGTAACATTAACGGTGCAATCAAGGCATCAGCCATAGTCGCATTTATAATAGCAGGTCTACCAATACTGATTGCTATGACGTATGACGAGTTTCCACGTTACTGTAAGCAGACTATCTTATTACCATGTATAGGAGTTAAAGATGAGTGAAATAAAAATAACAGACATAGAAGAACACGAGGATGGTAGTGCCACACTACAAGTAGAGTGTGACCCTGATACATTCATGGCTATCTTTGATTTAGGCTTTGTGACATTAGTAAAGAGAGGTCTGGAAGGTGAGAAGTGGCGTACTTGCGTATCCTGTGGTGGCCCATCGTATAATGAGATGTGTGGGTTTTGCTTAGAGGAAGAATGATGATACGAGAAATGACAGATGATGAAAGACAACGAGCAAAGGAGAGAAAGCGTATGAACACACGTAGTATGGCAGATGAGATTGCATTGTATAACGCAATGGTAGCAAATAAACTGACGTTAGAGGAAGCCAAGAAAGCTATGGCTATGTATGCTGATGATAAAGAATTTCAAAAAGACCTTGACGATCACTATGAAAATGGTTTAGTAGATGATACAGAGGACATGATAACACCCGACTATTAGGAGACACAATGAAACTGACCCTTGACGTAGAAAACACAGTGACAAAACGAAACGGCAAGTTACACCTTGATCCGTTTGAACCAGAGAATACATTGGTTATGGTAGGTATGCTAGATGATCTTGGTAACGAAGACCTTATAACATTCGATCACGCAGAGCAACAACCTACCACAGAGGGGAGAGCCATCGTTCAATTGAAACTGGACGAGGCTTCCCTTCTCATTATGCACAACGCTGCACATGATCTTGTGTGGCTATGGGAATCGGGCTTTACTTACGAGGGTCTGATCTTTGATACCATGCTAGGTGAGTATATCCTACAACGTGGACAGAAGGAACCACTCTCACTAGAAGCATGTGCAGAACGTTATGAGCTTGCCACCAAGAAGCAAGACACAATGAAAGAGTGGCTCAAGGCAGGTAACTCGGTTCGTGAAATGAATCACGCTGAGTTATCAGACTATTTGTCTGCTGACCTACATGCTACTCAGCAACTGTACAATAGTTTGCAGACGAAGTACGAGGAATGCAGTTCACTGGAAGCAACAATCAAACTTACTAATCAACTAGCTGTACATCTCGCACACATATACCAACGTGGATTTGCAGTTGACTTGGATGCACTTGATGATGTGCGTCAGGAGTTTGAACAAGAACGTAATGGTATTGTAGTCGAGCTAGAGCAACAGGTACGTGACCTGATGGGTGATCGTTCTATTAATCTTAACAGTCCAGAGCAACTATCGTGGGTTATCTATAGCCGTAAGCCACACGACAAAAAGTTTTGGGCAGACTTGTTTGATGATCGTATGGATGATCAAGACTACAAGTATCAGGTACGCAACAGCAGTGAAGTGTTGTACAAGCAGAAGGCAAAGCAATGCGAAACATGTAAAGGTAATGGGAAAATATGGAAGGTAAGGAAAGATGGAACACGTTACGCCAGACCTAACAGATGTCCTACGTGTGATACTGTGGGGTACACTTTTAGTGATACTAATCAAGTGGCAGGGCTAAAGTTTACACCGCCTACAGCCAAGTGGGTTAGTGCCAATGGATTCAGCACGAGTAAAGACAACCTTGTGTTCCTTGAAGGCATTGCACGTAGTAAGGGCATGAAAGAGGCAGAGTTATTCTTACAAAGAGTAAGACGGTTGAGTGCCGTAGAGACTTACCTGAGTAGCTTTGTAGAAGGCATAGCCACACACACCAAGCAAGACGGTAAGCTGCATGTACGGCTATTACAACACCGCACAGGCACAGGTAGACTGTCAGGGGCAGACCCTAACATGCAGAACATGCCACGTGGTGGTACATTCCCAGTGAAACGTGTATTCAAATCACGATGGGATGGCGGTAGCGTTATGGAAGCCGACTTTGCCCAGTTAGAATTTCGTGTGGCTGCATTCTTGTCTCAGGATACGACTGCACTTGATGAAGTGTCTACAGGTTTTGATGTACACAGTTATACAGCCAAGGTTATCTCTGATGCAGGTCAACCTATTTCACGGCAGGATGCCAAGGCACATACCTTTGCACCTTTGTATGGTGCAAGTGGTTTTGGGCGTACACAAGCAGAAGCTGCATATTATAAGCAGTTCACTAAAAAATACAGCGGCATAGGAAAGTGGCATGAGGCTCTCGCCAAGGAAGCACTAAACACTGGCAAGATTACTACGCCATCAGGACGTGAGTTTGCATTTCCTGATGTACAACGTAGACGCTTTGGCGGTGTGACATATTTCACACAGATTAAGAATTATCCTGTACAATCGTTTGCCACTGCTGACATTGTACCTATATCTCTGATATACATAGACAAACTATTGGGGGTAAATCAGATGCACTCGTGTATCGTCAACACTGTACATGACAGTATCGTGATCGATGTACATCCAAACGAAAAGGATAAGGTACTCAAGGTGATAAATCGCACAAATGAAATGCTTACGGCTTTGGTCAATAGGAAGTGGAATATAGACTTCAATGTGCCACTATTATTAGAGGCAAAGATTGGTCCGAATTGGCTTGACACAAAAGACGTAGCCTGATATAACTATACATTCGTAACTTTGAAAAAGGAGAAAACATACATGAATCAAGTAGCAACAAACAACAATAACTTTACAGATATGGCAAAGCTAATGGGCATGTCGCTTGACACAAAACAAGCTGCTAAATCATCTACTCTTGCACGTTTACGTATAAACCATTCGCCTATTATGGGCGAGCAAGAAGTGAACGGCAAGAAGGTAAAGCTAGAGGTAGTGTCAGGCGGCACATACAAACTAGAAATACCTGATGGTCCTACGTATTATGCTAACGGTGTAGATGTACGTCCATTCGTACAGCGTTACATGTACAAACGTTTTGTTAAAGGGAACGACAGTACACCCAACCGATATGTCAAGACGGTCATGGCTGATAATTTGAACATTGATCTAAAGGACAATGACGGTGGGTTCAACTGTGGTAAACCTGCAGGGTACATTGAAGACTTCAAGGCACTGCCTGAGAAGATGCAAGATTTGATCAGACAAATCAAGCGTGTTCGTGCAGTGTTTGGGATAGTGGAGTTGGTAGACCCAGTAGATGCGTCAGGTAATCCTGTGACCGTGGACGCAACCCCTTTCATCTGGGAAGTAGAGAACCGTGATGCGTTCAAAACTATTGGTAATATCTTTGTTAAGCTAGGCAAGATGCGTAGGCTACCACCCATGCATACGTTTAATGCTACAACAAGTGAGCAGTCATTACCAAATGGTAACAACTTCTATCTGCCAGAAACTAAACTGGATTTACAGAAGACGCTAGAGTTAGATGATGATGCACAAGAAACACTTGGCAACTTCTTGGCGTGGATCACTAACTACAACGAGTACATTTCTAATGCATGGGATGAGAATGTGCAGAAGCATGAGCAGGTTGACACTGAAACAGTCGATGAGTTTATTGACATTACAGAAGAGGACTTTGCATAATGCATCACCCTGCTGAACTAAAACTGCACCAGTACATGACAGATGCAGCTAATGGAAAGACAGAGTTCTCTCCTGAAACTGCAATGCGTGTTGGTTCGGATGTAGCTGCGGCTATTGTAAGACAGTTTGGCAGTGGTAAGTCTCGTGATGAGTTTAGGTTACGGATGTCCAACATTGGGCGTCCTACCTGTCAACTTTGGTTTGATAAGAACAAACCTGAGACTGCACTGCCAAAGCCATCAACATTCGTAATGAACATGATGCTTGGAGATATTGTCGAAGCGGTGTTTAAGGGTATTCTTACAGAGGCAGGTGTAGTATACGAGGATACAGACAATGTGTCTTTACCTGTTGGTGAGAATAACATCAAGGGTAGTTATGACATTGTAATTGACGATGCAGTTGATGACATAAAGTCTGCATCTCCTTGGTCTTACACAAACAAGTTTGAATCTTTTGATTCTTTAGCTAAAGGAGATTCCTTTGGTTACGTAGGACAACTTGCAGGTTACGCAAAGGCATCTGACAAACGTGCAGGTGGTTGGTGGGTAGTCAACAAGGGAAATGGTGAGTTTAAGTATGTACCTGCTACTGGCCTTGACATAGACAAGGAGTTAAAAAAGATTAATGATACTGTGGACACAGTTAACGAGAATAAATTCAAGCGTTGTTTTACGGCTGTACCTGAAACATATAGAGGTACACCGTCTGGTAATTACGTGTTGAATGATGGTTGTCGTTTTTGTGACTACAGATTTGAATGTTGGCCCACTCTTCAAGAGTTACCGTCAAAAGTGTCAAAGGCAAAAGAGCCTAAGACAGTTGCTTACATAGAAGTAAAGGAGTATTAATATGCTAGGTGATGATGAAATAAAAGAAATGCACGAACAAATCCATGCTATGGAAAGAGAACTTGCAGAGCGTAAGAAGGAACTACATGAGGCTAAGTATGCAGGACTACGTTCAGCTATGGAAGCACGTAAGGCTGCAGAAGATGCAGTTCGACAGGAGCTACGATCACTAGGTGTGTCTACTATAAGTAGTTTGCCTAGTCCTTGGAATGGATTGTGGCGCATCTAATGAATGGCAAGCAGTTTAAGGCAGCACTAAAGTATGGCTACAGGAGTGGGCTAGAAATCAAGGTTCGGGATTGGTTGGTCGAGCACAATATACCTGTCAAGTATGAAGCAGTTAAAATCGAGTGGGAAGATTTAATGTATCGTACTTACACCCCAGACTTTGTGTTGCCTAACGGCATTATCATTGAGACAAAGGGGCGTTTTACATCAGATGATCGTAGGAAACATGAGCTTATTAAAAAGCAACATCCCCAACTTGACATACGGTTTGTGTTTGAAAGCAGCAGACGCAAACTTAGCAAGGGGGCAAAGACAACCTACGGTGTCTGGTGTGAACGAAAAAAGTTATTATATGCAGACAGAGTAATACCACTGGAATGGCTGAAAGAGAAAGGTAAAGATAAACATCCAGACCTAATAGGGTTTCCATTAGAAAAAATAAAAAGGAGTTAACATGGATGATAAAAACGAAAAAACATTTATAGACTTTGAACCTAACGATTTCGTAATACGTATATCTCCAATACTAGATTCAGATGATACATGGACAGGAGAGTTAAACGTAGGGTACATGACTATGGATGATAACTTTTTAAAAGAAGATGACTACACACACGTAGACATAGTTACAAATATGGCAGTGTCATCAATACCATTGATGGAAGACGATTTAAAATTTAGGGATCAGCTTTACAGCTATACCATAGATATGATAGAACAGGGTAAGAAAAAGAATAAACCCGAAATCGTCAAGGATGATAGCAACATAATTCAACTACGCTTTGGCGCAAACAGTTAGGAGATTGATATGGCAGACAATGTAAACAAACCACCACACTATAACCAAGCAGGTATTGAGTGCATTGATGCCATTCAAGCTGCAACAGGTGGCGGTTTTGAACATTACTTACAGGGTAACATTATGAAATACTTGTGGCGTTACCGATATAAAAACGGCATTGAGGACTTGAAGAAAGCCCAATGGTATTTGAATAAACTAATAGAGGTAACAAATGCGGATCAAAGTATTCTTGACTTTGGAAATAGATGAGGATGAATATCCTGTACCTGTTGACGGTATGCTTGTAGAAGAAGTAGTAGAAACTTTACAGGAATTTATCTATGATATTGACGGAATGAAAATTAAAACCCTTAAAGTATTGACAGGAGATTGACATATGGAAATGAACAACTATCAAAACCAAGCAGCCAAAACAGCCATCTACAAGGTTGAGCATCAGGTCATATACCCTGCTCTTGGCCTAGCTGCAGAAGCAGGTGAGGTAGCAAATAAAGTAAAGAAGATATTACGTGATGGTAACTTTGATCGTGTAGCCATTGCAGATGAAATAGGGGATTGTCTGTGGTACATTGCGGCACTATGCCGTGACCTAAACGTAGACATGGACGTAGTTGCACAAGGCAACTTGGATAAATTATTAGATCGTAAAGATCGGGGTGTATTAACAGGATCAGGAGATAAACGATGAGTAACTATTTACCGACTGACTATCAGTCATTTATACATAAGTCACGATACGCAAAGTACTTTGATGGTAATGGGCGTGAGAGTTGGGGAGAAACTGTAGAACGTTATATGGATAACGTTGTACGTAAGATTGCAGGTGACGATAGTTATATCAATCAGATACGTGATGCAATCCTTGGCACTGAGATTATGCCAAGTATGAGAGCCATGATGACTGCTGGCCCTGCTTTAGACCGTGATAACACGGCAGGTTATAACTGTAGTTACTTACCCGTAGATGACCCTAAGTCCTTCGATGAGGCTATGTTCATCTTGCTCTGTGGCACTGGTGTCGGATTCAGTGTCGAGAGACAGTTCATCAGCAAACTTCCTGAAGTTCCTGAACTGTTCGTCAGTGATACGACTATCGTTGTCAAAGACAGTAAAGAGGGATGGGCGAAAGCGTTCAGACAATTGTTAGCACTCCTATGGGCTGGTGAAATCCCTAAGTGGGATGTCACTGCTGTACGTCCTGCAGGTGCAAGACTCAAGACATTCGGTGGACGTGCTAGTGGACCTGCACCATTGGTTGAACTGTTCAACTTTGCGGTACAGACATTTAAGAATGCACAAGGCCGTAAGCTATCGTCTATGGAATGTCACGATCTTATGTGTTTTATTGGACAGATTGTAGTTGTAGGTGGTGTAAGGCGTAGTGCTATGATTAGTTTGTCTAACCTATCTGATGATCGTATGCGTCATGCTAAGTCAGGTCAGTGGTGGGAGACTGCTGCGCATCGTGCCTTGGCAAACAATTCAGTGGCGTATTCAGAGAAGCCAGACATTGAAACGTTTATGCGTGAGTGGATGTCCTTAGTAGAAAGTAAGTCAGGCGAGAGAGGAGTGTTTAATCGTGAAGCAAGTAAGAAGCAAGCTGCAAAGTATGGTAGACGTGATCCTAATCACGAGTTCGGAACTAACCCTTGCTCAGAGATTATCCTACGCCCATATCAGTTCTGTAATCTCACAGAGGTTGTTGTCCGTGCAACAGACAGTATTGATGATCTGGAACGGAAAGTACGATTGGCTACAATTCTTGGAACTGTACAGTCTACATACACCAAGTTCCCATATTTGCGAAAAGTGTGGCAACGAAATACAGAAGAAGAACGACTGCTCGGTGTGTCTCTCACAGGGATAATGGACAATCCCTTAATGACAACAAAGAATAAAGGATTGGAGAAAACACTTGCCAAATTACGTGAAGTTGCAGTTGAAACAAATGCGGAATGGGCTACTCGTTTGGGGGTCAATGCTTCTGTTAGTATTAGCTGCGTGAAACCATCAGGTACAGTTTCGCAACTTGTTGACTCAGCCAGTGGTATTCATGCTAGACATTCTCCCTATTATATCAGAACCGTTAGAGGTGATAACAAAGACCCACTGACACAGTTTATGAAGGATCAGGGAATACCTAACGAACCATGCGTATTTAAGGGTGACACGACTACTGTGTTTAGTTTTCCACAGAAGTCACCTAGCAATGCGGTAACACGTAACGATATGACTGCTATTGAGCAGCTAGAAATGTGGCTTATATACCAACGACATTGGTGTGAGCACAAACCTAGCGTGACTATATCAGTACGAGATGATGAATGGCTTGAGGTGGGAGCCTTCGTTTATAAGCACTTTGATGAAATGTCAGGTGTGTCTTTTCTACCACACTCTGATCATACCTATCAGCAAGCACCGTATCAAGATTGCAGTAAGGAAGAATATAATGTACTACTCAAGTCCATGCCAAAGGCAATAAATTGGGAAGCACTGTCAGACTATGAGCAAGAGGATAACACTGTCGCTATGCAAACGATGGCCTGTTCAGGTGACGTTTGTGAAATTGTAGATTTAACGTAAAGGAGAAGTATATGCTAGAACCAATTAAAGGATCATACTATAGAAAGTTTCAACCTCAGTCATATAAGGAGAACGATAGCAAAGCTAAGAATGCAATAACAAGTTACTTAGAAAGTAGTGGACATAACATCCTTGACACAGAAGAAGACTTTTCCTTTGACATAAAGAGCGAGAAGAACGGTGGTATGTATTTTATTGAAGTAGAAATGAAGAACCAGTGGACGGGTGATTGGAACCCTAAGTGGACAGAGATACGTATACCTTACCGTAAGTACAAGCTCATTAATAAATATAAGAAGATGCAAGCTGACAAGACTTACTGTAACTTTTACGTTATACGTAATGACTGTCAAAAGGCATGGCGAATCAAAGACTTTCAACTTACCACAGATTGTGCAAAGGAAGTATGGTTAGCCAATGCTAGACGTTATGAGCATTTCTTTCACATCCCTTACACAGAAGCAGAGTTAGTCAACATAGCATAAGGAGACATTCATATGGCACAAGCACACAAGAAAACAAGAAAAGAACGTGGACTAGGCAAGTATGATGCGCCATTAAAGTTTCAATACGAGCAAGGGTATTCGGACTTTAAACGTGGAAGGGTTAACACCCCTTTCCATAAAGATACAATGCAGTATCGTGAGTGGAATAGGGGGTTTAATACTGCCTATTTTGAAAACTTAAAGAAGGTAAAGGAACGTGAAGCTAGAGGAAGAGGCCAAACAGTTTCTGCGTGATAAAGTAACAAGCCCTGATGAACTGAGGCAAGAGCTAATAGAACTGTTAAAACAATTTATAGAGGAGCTAGAAAAAAAGGGGCTGTAATGGCCCCTTAATTTAGTATGCTGCTTTCATTCTTTTAGCTATTGCTATGAGAGCTTTTAAATCTTTTGCATCTAGTGGATCAGGCATTGGTTCCTTACCCTCTGCTTCCCTGCGCTTCCCATACATCTCCACAAATTTTGTAGTAGCCAAGTTCCTAAACTTAGGACTGATGCGCCTATACTGCGTCATTGCACGTGCATATGGATCGCCTTGCGCAATAGCCCCATCCCTAATCTTAGCCTTAAACTCTTTCAGTCTTTCACTTACGTAAGCACGTAGATGATTGCTTGTGTATTGCTGACGTGTAAATTCATTACGCACACTTTTGTCAGATCGCAAGTATCTTTCATGTAATCTTTTTTCGTACTGCCTAGCACCTTTAGCTAAGAGTTCCATGTGACCATTAATCATTTCTTGTTCAAATGCTTTTATGCTTGGCACTTTACTTCTACTACCAAAGTCACGGTAGTTAAAGCCTAACTCCATTAGATATTCTGCATCTTCAGGTGGACGGTTTGTCATTGTCACACCTGCAAACTTTAACGCAGGTGATAGACGTTCTTTACCATCAGGATAAAATGGTTCTGATCTACGAGGCAGGTTAGCTTCTTCTTCTGCAGACAAAAAGAATCCACGAGACTGTACTGATCTACGAACATTATCTGCAAACGAGTGTCCAAACTCTAGCTTTGGATCACGTGAAACATCTGCATACTCTGTGCCACGAATACCTGTTGCACGTTGTGCGTCAATGATCTGTGCAAATGGAACCATCCAAGTAGTTAGATAGTTTCCTAGCGTTCTACCCAACGCTCTACCAACCCCCTCACCTTTGGTTAAGTCTGTAGCTGATGCAATTTGGGCAATCTCTTCTAAGATAGAATTGCCTACGCCTGTACGTAAGTTTACACCAACAAATAACTCTTGAAATTTTTTTGCATCAAACCAAGAGCTAAACGTACCTCTTCGTAAGTGCTTTGTAGCATCACCAGCGTATAAAAATTGTGCCATTGGATATGTAGCTGTACTATCTATTTGTGCATTTTCACCCACTGTAATCATTTCTGAATCTGGTGAAACATTATCGGATGTACGATACATGTATGCCGCACCAACTGCAGCCCACCCCATTAAGTTTCTTGATATAGCCTGACGTTCAAAGTCAGACAATGGACCACGTGCATTTTTATTTACAATACCCATAATCTTACGTGTGACAGGAACAGACGCACCTGCACCATACTGTGCAAGTAATTCCATACTATTAAACATAAACCGTGGGAATGGCATTACGACTGTAAGACCGTTACGTGTTATAAAACTAGACACACTACGGAATACGGGAATGTCAGGCTGCTTGGCATATGTAACGTCCAATGCTCTGTATACTGATCTATCTACAAGCTCATTAAAACTTGGAGCACCTTTAGGTCTTACACTAGAGGCATCATTGAGTAGGTCTTTTAACTTACCATCATTTAGTGCTTCTATTAGATCAATGTTATACTCACGTTTAGTTAAACGTTCTAGCTCACCAAAAAACTGCCCACGTCTAATCAGATATTCCTGCCAACGGTTGGGAGTATTAAGTGTGTCAACCACATCTTCCGCAAGTGACAGCATGTTGTCTACTTTTGTACCAGAACCACGGCCTGTTAGTTTTTGTATTTCGTTAATGTTATTGAACATAGCATCAAATTGTTTTGCTAGTTCTGGTTGTTCTAGGATAAGATCGGTATAGCCTTTAGCTACATCAGGTCTTGAGAATGCATACTTCCAGTTACTGAAACTACCCTTCCAATTATCGCCACTAAATATTTGACCTACACCCTCAGACATCCCCTTGTTCTGTGCTGTATAAATAGCATGGTCCATAACATTGCCTAACGCTTCCATAGGTACACGTATGCCACCTGATGTAAGGTTACGTGCAGCCGTGGCTATCTGAGAAACCAACCCACCACGTCTAACGTTTTCTACACGCATCACACCTTTACGGAAGTCACCTGCCTCACGTGCAGCTTTTTTATCTTTATCAGCATTTCGTACAGACGCAGGTTTAGATCGTTTTATCTGTGAAAACTTTTGTAGTACTTGACCAGCCTTTGACGCAGAACCTGCAGCTACCAGTACGTAATCTTCAAAAGACAGACCATATTTATTTAACGTGTCTATAAACTCTTCGGCAAAGTCTTCTGTTAAACGTAAGTCACCTTTAGTTGTAAGATTAAACAAGTCTTCAATGACTGTATCAGCCTTACCAAAGTATTCAGGATGTGCTTTTTTAAGATCGACTGCTGCAGCTACAAGTGGATTAAACTTGTTTGGGTCTAAGATAGGTGACGTAATCATGTCATCACCTAAGTTAAGATCAAACAAAGCTCCATCACGCTCTGTTATTTCAGTGGCTATTTCTTGTCCAACTTGTTTGGCTTTATCAAAGTCAACAACCCTTTTGCCACCTTCCATTTTGGATATGTCGGTATCCCACTTAGTGTTGATAGCATCAATAAACTGCTCAACCATTTCTTGGTTTTGTTCTACTACTGCATCAGCACGTTTACGTGCCTCTTCTGCAACTTCCATAGTAGCAAGTCTAGCACCACCATAGTTGTATCGTTGAGCTATTGCCAGTTCTTCTGCTGGTGTTTTCTTTAGTGCCTTTCCACCCTTGTATAATGATTTACCAACCACAAATGCAGGTGTAACAGACAACACGCCAAACGTAGCATTAACAGCAGCACCACCTGCACTTAACGCTGCGTCTTTATATCTACCTTCTTTAGCCGCAAGTATGGCTTCCTGACCAGACTCTGCTGCATCACCTAAAAATATAGGAACATCTACTACTGCAGTAATTGGATTAACTACAGAATCAGCAAACACAACTCCATTCATTGCGCCTAGTATGGACTCATCCATATTACGCAAGGATGCTTCGGCTACTTTACGTGTTATAACATTCTCGCTTTGGAGATTGCTTAACATTGTTTCTCTTTGTTTTTCAGGGGATTCACCAGCAAAAGAATTTAACGCTTCCATTGCTGCATCAGTATCCGACTTTAACAAGATACTATCGGGGTTACGTTGCCGTAACATTTCTAAGCCTTCTTCACGGCTAATGTCCATGCCCTGAACCCACTTATTAAATATGTCTTCTTGTTGAGCACGTTGTTTAGCCATCTCTACTTGGATAGCCTTTAACTCTTCAGGATTGTAGTAATTACCAAAGTATTCCACAGTACGTTCATATGCTTGATCTACAAGACCACGCAGTTCTGGATCAAGACCAGACGTTTGTTCAGGAAAGTATTCTTGTTGTACTTCAGGAGTTACTGCAGAACGACCACTAGGCTTAACAAAATTTAGAAAGTCATTACTCTTTTCAAATGCAGGTTTTGTTTCGGTTTGTGGTTCAGGCTGTATATCCTCTGGTTCAGGAACAAGTTCACCTGTTTGTGGACCTTTTACAAAATCTAAAAAAGATTGATCCATATTTACATACCTAAGTTATCTGCGACTTTTACAAACCGCATCCCTGTCAGATGATCTACTGCGTTTGTGTATACAAACAAACTGTTTTCAAACTTAACTACATCACCAACTTTGTAT
>UEXM01002133.1_pt1 | contig 14683 bp, 12 predicted proteins | sample 1796661 | NCBI WGS metagenome assembly UEXM01 (sample SAMEA4772469, study PRJEB27181) | metagenome | reverse complement strand
ATTCTAAACAGTGTTGATTTGCAGTATTTTCGAAAAAATGCAACAGGCACACTAACTTCTGGAAACCAATATTTAGCAATGCCTACTGATTATTTAGCTTCTTTTAGTTTATCTGTGACTAGTGCCAGCTCAAAAACATTTTTATTAGAAAAAGATGTTAACTTTTTGCAAGAGTATAACCCTAACTCTGCAACTACAGGAGCTCCTGTATACTACGCTCCTTTTGATAACGCTAATTTTTTATTAAGTCCTACACCTGATGCATCTTATGTTACAGAGTTGCATTATTTTTACCGCCCCAACAGTTTAACCGCAGCAGGAGATTCTGGAACTACATGGTTAAGTACAAATGCACCTAACGCGATGTTGTATGGTAGCTTGCATGAAGCTTATATTTTCATGAAAGGAGAGCCTGATTTGTTACAACAGTACGAAAAAAGGTTTATAGAATCAATGACTAGGTTAAAAGATTATGCAGAAGCTCGTGAAAATTCAGACGCGTACAGACGAGGGCTTCCTAACAGGGCGAGATCATGAGATTAGCTATTGTCGGTTTAGGGGGAAGTTATTCAGACTTTATTGCTGCACGAATCAGATCGGAAAAGTATGACCAAGTTTGGGGGATAAACTGTATAGGTGCAATAATTCATGTAGATAAAACTATAATGATGGATCCTGTTTCTCGTTTTTTAGATACTGATAATGCAGGTTCTCAAACAAATATAGCTAAAGAGTTTTTAAAAAAGAACACAAAACCCATTATCACGTGTGAATTAGATAAAAGAGTAAAGCATTTAGAAGAGTATCCCCTAGAAGAAGTAATAAAAGAGTTAAACCTTTGTTATTTTAATAATACTGTCGCTTATGCTATTGCTTATGCTTTGTATAGTAAAGCAACTGAGATTTGCCTGTATGGTATAGATTATAATTATAAAAATGTAAGTATAGCAGAAGCAGGAAGAGCTTGTTGTGAGTTTTGGTGTGCTATTGCTGTTTCTAGAGGGGTTAAAATTGAAGTTGCTCACAGTTCTGGTTTATTGGATACAAACGTGCCTGATAATGAAAAACTTTACGGATACCATAGGTTAAAAGACCCTTTAGTTCAACAGTTCAATAAAAAAGGATTATTGATAACTAGGCAGTCTGAAATGTTACCACCAGAGCCTGAAGATATACAACCTGCTTTAATTGGCAGACACGATTTAAACAAATTAAATGGAGAAAAACAATATGTTTAGTCAAGATTTAGCCACAACAGTCGGTGTAGTGGGTGTTATGACTTCAGACCAAGGTGGTTTATCTACAGATCAAATAACAGAAATGGCGGTAAAAAAAATTGTTTCAGTTTCTGATTCTGCACCAGACCCTATTAGACAACAAGCTTATGCTTTTGAAGATCACGTTAAGAAAGTATTACATTATTATATAGAGTTGGCTAAAAAAGAAGAACGTGCTACAGTATGTCAAGATATTAAAAAAGCAGGTCATAATGATCTGGCAGAAGCAATAAGGAGGCTATAATGGCTATAACTCAAGCAATGTGTACTTCGTTCAAAACACAACTTTTAACTGCTACACATAATTTCGCAACTAATGGTAATGCCTTTAAATTGGCACTTTATACAAGTTCCGCAACGATGGGTGCAACCACAACAGCTTATTCAACTTCGCAAGAAGTAAGTAACAGTGGAAGTTATTCAGCTGGAGGAGGAACTTTAACTAAAGTAGCACCAACTTCAAGTGGTACTACAGGTTTTACAGATTTTGCCGATCTATCTTTTACAACGGCTACTATAACAGCTCGTGGAGCTTTAATTTACAATGATACTAATAGTGATAAAGCTGTTTGTGTGTTAGATTTTGGAGGAGATAAATCTTCTTCTTCTGGAACATTTACTATTCAGTTCCCTGCCGCAGATGCGAGTAATGCAATTATTAGAATAGCTTAATGGAGTAATTTATGCCAACGCAAACAGGTTGGGGACGCGGTACATGGGGACAAGGAGCTTGGAGCTCTGTTCTTCCTGTTACAGTAACAGGTGTCGCAGCAACAGGTGCGATAGGCAGTGAATCCGTCGTTGCAAGCGCACTGGTCACTCCGACTGGTGTTTCTGCAACAGGCGCAGTTGGAACTGTTTTAGCCGCTGGTGGAGCAGTTGTCACAGAAACAGGGTTGACAGGAACTATTGGTTTTGGCGATGAACAAGTTGTTGGCACTGCCGTAGTAAGCCCGACTGGTGTTTCTGCAACCAGCGCAGTAGGTAATGAATCTATTGTTACAACAGGCAATGTCACATTAACTGGCGTTTCTGCAACAGGTGCAATCGGAAGTGTTAGTATCCAAGAAGGGATTAATGTTTATCCAACAGGTGTTGCAGCAACAGGACAAATTGGTTATCCAAACGTATGGGGGTTAATCATTCCTTCTCAAACACCTAGCTGGAGTAATATGACAATTTCTCAAACACCTAGCTGGAGCTCTACGACTCCTTCTCAATCTCCAAATTGGACAGATATAGCGGCATAAGGATTTAAAAAATGGCAAGTACATATGTAAACGACCTCAGGTTAAACGAAATGGCTACAGGCGATGGGTCTGGGACATGGGGTACTACAACAAATACTAATTTAGAGCTTATTGGCGAAGCTCTAGGTTATGGAACAGAAGCAATAACAACAAATGCAGATACGCATACCTCTACTGTTGCAGATGGTGCAACTGATCCCGCAAGATCTATGTATATTAAGTATACAGGAACATTAGATTCTACTTGTACAATCACAATAGCACCAAATACCCTTTCCAGGGTTCATATCATTGAAAACGCAACTAGTGGTAGTCAAAGTATTATTATTAGTCAAGGTTCTGGGGCTAATGTTACTATTGGCACTGGTGCAGTAAAAATGGTTTATTTAGACGGAGCCGGAAGTGGCGCGGCGGTTACAGATGCTTTAGTAGATTTGAACCTTACAGGAACAACCACAGCGGCAGCTTTAAACATCTCTGGGGCTTTAGATGTAGATGGCACAGCTAACCTTGATGTTATAGATGTAGATGGTGCAGCTAACTTTGCGGCAGACGTTACCTTTGCAGATGGTGCAGATATTATTACTGCTTCAGCAGGTACATCTAACTTCAGAGCAGGTGTCAACGCAGGTAACTCAATACAATCTGGCGGTAACTACAACGTGACCGTGGGTGACGAAGCTGGTACTGCAATTACGACTGGTGATAACAATGTGTTGATGGGTTATGCCGCAGGTGATGCAGTTACGACTGGTGGAAATAATACTGCCGTAGGTAAAAGTTCTTTATCGGCAATAAATACAGGTTCTGATAACACAGCTATTGGACAGATGGCTTTGTCAGATGATACAAAAGGTAGCAAAAGTACAGGTGTAGGTTATCAGGCATTATCTAGTCAAAACTTTACGAGTGCTACAGATAGTAATAACACTGCTGTAGGATATAATGCAGGGTCATTAATAACCACAGGCGTTAACAACACGCTTATGGGTACTGCGTCTGGTGATGCAATTACGACAGGTCACAGTAACACAGTAGTTGGGTCAGCCGCAGGTACAGCAGTAACGACAGGCATAAACAATGTAGCAATAGGCTATGTAGCTTTAGCTTCAGCTACTACAGCAGCCGACAATGTTATTGTAGGTAAACAGGCTGGATTTAATATAACTGACAGTCAGTTTAATGTCGGGGTTGGAAATAATGCAATACAGACTCTCACAACTGGTGACAGAAACGTGGCTGTCGGTCACTCTGCAATGTATGGTTTAACTACAGCATCTGACAACACAGCAATCGGTAATGAAGCAGGAGTAGCGATAACCACAGGTGCTGAAAATGTTTTAATGGGTAGTTATGCAGGTGACGCTATAACAACTGGAGCTTCTAATATAGCTATGGGTTACAATGCTTTAGGGTCTGTTACGACAGCATCTTATAATGTTGGCATAGGACAATCCGCAGGTGGAGCAATTACAACTGGCGCACAAAATACTTTTGTTGGATTTGCGGCTGGCGATGCGAATACTACTGCTAGTTTTAACACAGCAATCGGTTATGGCGCAGGTGGAGGAAATATTACAGGCGTTGAGATGGTTGCCGTAGGTTATGAAGCTTTACTTACTTCTACAGAAACTGGTCAGACAGCAGTTGGCTACAAAGCTGGTAGACTTTCCGTTGGAGATGACAATACTTTTATGGGTGCTTTTGCTGGAGCAGCCGCAACTTCTGGAGATCAAAATACCTTAATCGGTGCTTTTTCTGGAGATGCGATTACAAGTGGTAGTCAGAATACTGCTCTGGGAGAAGGTTCATTATCTTCAACTACTACTGGAGGTTCTAATACAGCTCTCGGTAGAGATGCACTGTTCGCAAATACGACAGCACATGACAATGTTGCAGTGGGAAAAAGTGCTGGTAAAGCAATAACCACAGGTACAAATAACGTTATTGTCGGTACACTTGCAGGTGACGCTATAACGACTGGTGGAAGTAATACAGCCGTAGGTAGGTCTGCTTTAGGGGGTGTAACTACTGCTGATAACAATACAGGTATCGGTAATTCAGCAGGAGCGGCAATTACTACAGGTACACTTAACACTGTTGTGGGTGCTTTATCTGGTGATGCAATTACGACTGGAGATAGCAACACTTTTGTTGGTAAAGGGTCAGGTAGCTCAACCACTACGTCAGACCACAACACAGCAGTCGGCAGAGATGCTTTATTTACACAGACTACTGGAACACAGAATGTTGCGATAGGCACATCCGCAATGTATTACACCACAACAGGGGGTCAAAACACTGCTGTCGGTACTAATGCTTTAGATGCTAACACTACCGCTGGAACTAATGTTGCGGTGGGATATCAAGCAATGTTTGACAACACAACTGGTGCTAATAATGTGGCAATTGGCTACCTTGCATTAGGCAACAACACGACTGCTGCTGGTAACTTTGCTGCTGGATACAAGGCACTAGAAGATTGTACAACTGGACATAGCAATGCCGCAAGTGGAGCTTATGCTTTAAGTAACGTTACAACTGGTGATAAAAATACAGCAATTGGCTATAGTTCTGGTGCTAGAATTACAACCGCTAATGAATTTACAGCAGTTGGTTATTATGCAGGTTTATATGCTACAGGAGGTAGTAATACATTTGTAGGTGAAGCGGCAGGACAAGGTGTAGATGGTTCTTCTACTGCTGCAAATAATACAGCAGTTGGCCGCAATGCTTTATATGCTTATACTACAGGAGATACAAATTGTGCTTTCGGGAAGGACTCACTAATAGCTCTTACTACAGGAACAAACAATGTTGCTGTTGGACAAGGTTCGGGTAAAGCAATAACTTCTGGAGCTACTAATATTTGTATAGGTGATATTGGTGGAGATAATATTACTGATGGTGATCAAAACATACTAATTGGCTATCAAAATCGGACTGCCAGTTCAGGTTCAGATAGAAATATATGTTTAGGTTACCAAGTAACAGGTGTTGCCAATGCATTTACTTTTGGTGAAGGGTCTTCAGATTCTAGGGTTGCTAGTGGTGCAACTACTATTACAGCACCTTCTGACGAAAGATATAAAGAAGATATAACAACTGCTACAGCAGGTTTATCTTTTATAAAAGATTTACGGCCTGTTACTTTCAAATGGAAAAAAGAAAAAGATATTCCTAATACACAAAACGCATATGTAGAAGGTTCTGATAAACGTGTAATGAACGATAAAATAAATCACGGATTTATAGCCCAAGAAGTTAAAACAGCTATTAACGCACATTCAGAAATAAAAGATGGTTTTGAAATGTGGTCAGAAGATCCAAACGATGGAAGACAGCGTTTAGGAGATGCTGCTCTCATGCCAATGATGGTAAAAGCAGTACAAGAATTATCAACAGCATTAGATGCAGCACTCGCTCGCATCGCAACACTAGAAGGATAAATAAAATGGCAGACAGAACAACAGAAGAACTAGCACAAGACTACACAGCAATGGGTCACTCAATAGACCTTATTACTGCTGTGATAGCTGGTAACAGTATGGCTGACGACCCAAAAGAAGCAAGACAAGATTGTGTGGATAGAAATGTAGCACACCTTGAGCTAATGAAAGCTAAGTCAGATTGGGGTAGCGAGTCTATGACAGCAACCACCAATGCTATTAACGCAGGTAAAGGTTACACCGCATCTTAAATACCATAACATAGGGAGAAAATTATGGCTAAAAAAGAAAAACAAAAAAAGTTAGAAGATAACAATGTTGTTACAATCAGTGGAAAACAATACGCGGAAGAATCTTTAAAAGAAGAGGCTAAATACTTTATAGCTCAAATCCGTGATATTGAGACACAAGTATCAGATGCAGCTCTTCAAGTAGCACAAGCTAGGTTCAAATTAGATCAAAAGCAAGCTGCTTTAGATATGATGAAAGCAAAATTGATAGCTTGTATAAGTGATAACGAAGAAATAGCTGCAGAAGCATCGTAAAAACAGATAGGTTCATATATGCCTTTAACGAAGTTACAATTTAAACCAGGAATCAATAGAGATATAACTTCTTATAGTAATGAAGGCGGTTGGGTAGATTCTGATAAAGTCCGTTTTAGAATGGGATTCCCTGAAAAAATAGGTGGCTGGGTAAAATACTCACAAAACACTTTTTTAGGCAGTTGTAGAGCTATGTACCCTTGGGTTACTTTAGATGGTACTGAGTATTTAGGTTTAGGAACAAATTTAAAGTTTTACATTGAAATAGGCCAAACTTTTTTTGACATTACACCTATTCGTAAAACAAGCACAGACTCTATTACTTTTGCCGCTACTAATGGCTCTTCTACATTAACAGTAACAGATTCTACTCATGGCTGTGTAGAAAACGATTTTGTAACTTTTTCAGGCGCAGTTTCTTTAGGTGGTTTGATTACCGCTGCTGTTTTAAATCAAGAATACCAAGTAGTTGGCATCACAAATGCAAACACCTATACAATTACGGCTAAAGATACGGACGGTGTTACTGTAACTGCAAATTCTAGTGATAGTGGTAATGGTGGGTCTGGTGTAGATGGTGTGTATCAAATAAACGTAGGATTAGATACCCAAGTAGGTGGCACAGGTTGGGGAGCAGGAACTTGGGGACGCAGTACATGGGGTTCTGGCACAACTTTAGGTGTAACAACAGAAATGCGTTTATGGAGTTTGGATAATTTTGGCGAAGATCTTTTAATAAACCCAAGAGATGGAGCAATTTACTACTGGGACTCATCTGTAACCAATGCTACAACTACAAGGGCTTCTGTTATTACAGGCATATCAGGGGCAGTTGATGCACCAACTGTAGCTAAACAAATAATAGTTTCAGACAATAATCGTCATGTTATCGCATTTGGCACAAACACTATTGGCACAACAGTACAAGATAATTTGTTAATTCGTTTTTCAGACCAAGAATCTTTTTTAGATTGGAATCCTACAGCAACTAATACAGCAGGTGATTTGCGTATAGGGTCTGGTTCTAACTTTGTTCGTGCTATTGAAACTAAACGTGAAATTTTAGTATGGACTAATAGCTCTTTACACAGTATGCAGTTTTTAGGTCCACCTTTTCAATTTGGTATTCAACCTATTTCTTCTAATATAACTATTATGGGTCCTAATGCTGCTGTAGCAGTAGAAGATTTTGTATTATGGATGGGAAAAGACTGTTTTTATGTGTATGATGGGCAAACTAAACAATTACCATGCACTGTAAAAGAAGAAATCTTTATGAACTTTAACAACGCACAACAAGAAAAAGTTTACGCAGGAGTTAACTCAGAGTTTAGTGAAGTAACTTGGTTTTATTGTTCTGATGATAATTCTGTAGCTAATGGTGGTACAGGTAGTAATAATAAGTATGTGAGCTATAATTATGCTGAAGGTGTTTGGTATTATGGCACAATGTCACGCAGTGCTTTTATAGACCGTGGTTTAAGAGAGTTCCCAACTGCGGCTTCCGCAGGTTACTTGTACAGCCATGAAGTTGGGTATGATGATGATGGGTCTGCTATGACAGCTACTTTAGAATCTAGTCCTATTGATATAGGAGATGGGCAGAAGCTTGTTTCTATTAATACAATTATACCAGATTTCACATTCAATGGTTCCTCTGTAGGTGCAGTTGTAGATATGACAATGAGTATGCAAGATTATCCTGGTGATTCTTATGGGCAAACAAATACTAATTCAACAACTTTAACAGCGAGTTCTACTACAACAGTACCTTTTGAACAGTTTACACGCAAAGCAGATATTAGGTTAAGGGGGCGTTCTTTTGCTTTAAAAGTAGCTTCTTCTGCCGAAGGGGTACGTTGGCGATTAGGCAGTCCTAGGATTAATTTACGAGAGGATGGAAGAAGGTAATGGCTAGTAATGTAATGCCTTTCCCAAAATTACCTACACCTCCGCAACAGGTTGATGTTCGTTATTTAAATGATTTAGTAAGAGCATTAGAAACATTTATTGCTCAAGTACAAAATCCAGGAGCAGAAAGAGGAACAACTCAAGTGTTAACTGCATTGCCTATTGGTAATGATGTCGGTTTAGAAGCAGGAAGTTTATATGTAACTAATTGTATAAACACTACTAGTGAGGGATATGTAAGAATATCTTTGTTAAATGTAAGTGCTTGTTCTGGTTCTGCAGGAACAGGTTCGGTGGGTACAGTGACTATTGCCATTTCTTAGTTGCAGTAAAGGAGATTATTGAGTATCATGTTTGTAGCAACCGTCAGGAATTGCTCCCTGCTGATATTCCATAAAAGAAAGAGTATATTATGCAAGGTATAACATCTTTAGGTTACGAAGTTCAAGAAACACCATTAGTCCCTGATAGTGGTATTCACAAAATTAAAGAAGCGGCAGATATGCTTGCTGATTTTGGCAGAGCAGGTGATACTTATATTGTTCATGCTGCTGAAGGTGAAACAGTTATACCATTAGAAGTTTTAAATGCTAACCCACGCATGAAAAAAATGATCTTTACCCAAATGGAAGAGATGGGTTTAGAGCCAGAGCGTTATATAGTAGGTAATGAGTTTAATAGTATAAACCCTGTAACAGGACAACCTGAGTTCTTTTTAAGTGGTTTATTTAAAGGGCTTAAAAAGATAATAAAAACGGTTGCTCCGATTATCCTCCCGATCGCAGCACCCTTTTTGCTGCCTGCCATGCCTCTTGTTTTTGCAACAGGTATTGGCAGTTTGGCAGGAAATTTAGTAGCAGGTAAATCTTTTAAAGATTCTTTAAAATCAGCAGTTATAGCAGGAGCTACCGCAGGTATTGGTAATGTGGCGTTTGGTGGTGCAGAAGGATTTGGTTCAGGTAACTTTTTTGGAAGTTATGCTAACCCAAGTGCTGGATTAGGTGCTATGAAAAATCCTTTTAAAGTTGTTAACCCTTTAAGCAAAACTGGAAGAGCTTCACTCCAAGCAATGAGAGCTGAAGGCCAAGCAGCAAATGCACAGGCTGCAAAAGAGGCTGCAAATGCAGAGATGCTTGCTAACCAAGGCTCTGGTGCATCAGGAACAAATTTAACATCAAATCAATTAGCAGGCGCAGAGCCAGCTGAAGGTTTTCTAAAAAGCACATTTAGTTCTAATAGAGCAAGTATTCAACCTGATGCAAACGTAATAGCCAGTGAAGCTAACAATTCGTACATGGCACAATTAAACAATATGGAATTAGCAGGGATAAATGTCACTGAGCCAATGAAACAAGAAATGTTAAAAGATGCTTTTGATGCAGCAACTTTAGCTGCTCAACCCAGTTTTTTACAAAAGTATGGTCCATTAGCAGCCGCAGGAGGAGCAACATTACTTGCCGCTGATGCAGCAACTGCGGCAGATGATAATGTACAAATGGCAGATTTACCTACTGGTGTAGATGAGTACAATCTTGACCCAACAAAATTTGGGTTTGGAGCAGATTTTTATGGGGATAACCCTTATTATCAAAATCCTATGTTTTTACCCCCTGCTGTAAGAAACCAATATGCAGCTAACAATACTCTTAACTCTTTAACTGGCAGCATCCCTTTCTTTACACAGGCTGCATCAGGTGGTGAAATAATGGGTCCAGGAACAGGAACAAGTGATTCTATACCTGCTATGTTAAGTGATGGTGAATTTGTTATGAATGCACAGGCAGTTAGGGGCGCAGGTGATGGCGATAGGAGAAAAGGTGCGAAACGAATGTATGCAATGATGAGAGATTTCCAAAGGAGCGCATAACATGGCGACTGAGACACAAACCACAATCCAGCGTGAAGCTCCAGAAATAGAAGCCTATAAAATTGGGCTTATGGAACAAGCTAAAGGGTTAACTGGTCGTCCTCCTATAGGGGGACTACCTGATATACGATCTGCAGGAATGACCCCTGCACAACTTCAAGCATTACAATTACAACAAGGAGGAGTTGGTTCGTACCAACCTTATATAAATGCTGCTCAAGCATCTTATGCTGCAGGATTAGGCACATTAGGTTCTACACAACCTAATGCATTAGGTATGATAGCTTCTTCTGTACCAATGGCAGCACAAGGGGCTGACCAAGCAGGACAAAGTATTGGTTATGGGCAACAAGGAGCAAATTTATCTCAGGCAGGTGCTGATTTAACTAGGTCAGGATTGGGCTATGGGCAACAAGGGGTAGGTTTATCTCAAACAGGAGCTGATTTAACTAGATCTGGTATTGGTTATGGGCAAGCAGGAGCTGATTTAACTAGGTCAGGGCTTGGTTTTGGTCAACAAGGGGTAGGCATAGCACAATTAGGAGCTCAACAATACGACCCTACTTCTGTTTCTGCTTATATGAACCCTTATCAAAGTGCTATTAGTGATGAAATAAACAGAGCTTACGATATACAACAAAACCAAGCAGCAGCTCAAGCAGTAGGAGCAGGTGCGTTTGGTGGTTCTAGGGGTGAGATAGCGGCAAGAGAAGTAGATAGAAATAGAGTTTCTGCATTAGCTAAAGCCCAAGCAGATAATTATTTGCAAGCTCAACAAGCAGCGATGGGTGCTTTTGAAGGTCAACAAGGCCGACAACAAAACGTAGGGCAGTTGCAACAAAACTTAGCGCAGATGGCAGCCACAGCAGGTGGTCAACTACAGAATGTAGGACAGATGGCGGCAACGGCAGGTGGTCAACAACAAAACGTAGGGCAGTTGCAACAAAACTTAGCACAGATGGCAGCACAGGCAGGTAGTCAACAACAACAGGCAGGCAAACAATTTGCAGATATAGGGCAGTTTGCGTTACAAGCAGGTGATGCACGTCAGAAAGCGGCACAAATAGCCCAGCAAGCAGGTTCTGCTTATGGTGGTATGGGGTTAAGCCAAGCAGAATCTTTAGCTAGGCTAGGCAGATCACAGGCTGATTTAGGTGCAATGCAACAGGGGTTACAACAACAAGATATTAGTGGTTTAGCCAGCCTTGGTGAACAACAAAGAAATATCAGACAACAAGAATTAGAAGCTCGACGTCAAACAGATATGCAAAACATATACGAGCCTTATCAAAGATTAGGTTTTTACAGCGATATTTTAAGAGGAGCTCCCTCAACTCAATCCACTTTAACAGTAGCAAACACACCTAACCCTAGTTTACTCAACCAAGTAGTTGGTGGTGCTACAGCAGGATTAGGTATATATGGAGCAGCAAATAGAGGAGGCCTAATTTAATGGCAGACCCAGTATTACAACGCCCGATGTTTGGAGGACAAATGCCTCCTATGCAAAATAACTCTGTTGGCACAGGGATAACTTCAGGTTTAGTAGACCCTGTAGAGCAGCAAGCGTTTGGACAAATGGCAGGGGGTATGGAAGATATGTTATCTAATATAGATGCTGCTAGTAGTGTGGAAGAAATAATGGATTCTGTAAGGGGCGACCAAAGTAGTATGGAAGACCGCAGAGGTGAATTAGCAGGTTATGTTGGTGAAAAAGATGCTGAAAAAACACCTGAATCTGTTTTAGCTTTATTACAGCCTACTTTTACTATTATGGATATGATGCAAGAACAATCTGCCGCAGGTGGCATAGCTAATGCTATGCCAATGGGCGAGACTAATGCTATGCCAATGGAACCACCTGTTGCGGAAGGTGGTATAGCTAGTATGATGGGAGCACCCCCTCCAAATTTTAACCAAGGAGGTGCCGTCCTCCAATTAGCAAACGGTGGATTAGTTGAATCATTAGATCCTTTTAAGCAAGCCATCATGCAGGGTGTGCAAGAAAGAGTAGATCCTTTTGTTGGAGAAATTGTTTCAAATGCTCAACAAGAGTTTAATTTAACGGGGAATAATTTGAGTGAAGGTATGTTAATGCCTTATTCAGACCCAAGAGGACCTAATCCTTACTCCGATTTCAACCCAGTAGAATTAACTACATATACTCCTCCACAACCCATGAAATTAGCGGGTGTTTCAGCCCCTAGTTTGAGAAACAGAGAATCTTATGACAAATTAGGGGCTGAAACAGCCGCTATGAGAAAAAGAGAAGGATTTATGGGTCAAGTAGTTCTTCCTGGTGAAGAATCATTTGAGGATTACATGGCAATGGGTAATTTAGGTAATTTCCAATCTTTCGCAGGTGGTGGATACGTTCAATCTCCAGGAATGGAAGAAGCCAGTATGCGAATGATGCAGGGTGAACAACCTGTATATAGGGCAGAAGGTACTAATCCTTATACGGTAAACTATCCAGAATTAACAAAACCTGATTTTAGTAAAATACAAAGCAATATTCAAAAGTTTACAAGTCTTATTCCTACGTTAAATCTACAGCAAGGTGAAACAGATGCTGATGTAATAGCACAACAAAGATTAAATATGTTAAACCAATATTTGCCTGAAGCAAAAACAAAAGAAGAATATTTAGAAGATTATAAAAGCTTTATGGGTACAAAAGATGTCCAAGGGTATTTAGATGAGTATGATGAGTTATTTGCAGGAGACGCAAAAAAAGATTTCCAAAGAGATGCTTTTATTAGGTTAGCACAATTAGGTAGCCAAATAGCAGGAAGTGATAAAAACCTTTTAGGGGCTATATCAGAAAATTTAGGTGATTTTGCAGCAGGTGTTGGAGAAGATGCTAAAACATTATCAGCAGAAGAAAGAGCAGCTAAACAATATGCCTTCCAACAATCAAAAGCTGATGAACAAGCTGCTTTAGCTTTTGCTTTCCAAAAAGAACAAGATGCTAAAACATCTCTTAATGCACAACAATCTCAAATTGTTTTATCAGCTATAAACGATGCAGAGAAAAACACTAATAGTTTGAATGAGACAACGAATGCAGCTATATTAAGTATGGCACAACAAGGTATCAATACAGAGACAGCAAATGTTAAAGCTATAAATGATCAAGCACATGAACAATTTGTGTATTCAAATAAAAGCTTAACTACTCCTTTTATAGAGTATGGTAAAATCGGAGCTAATGGAAAAATTGATGTTATCAGGGGTAGAATAGATCCAAAAGATGGTAACATGATGTACTATAATCAAGATAAAGGAGCTTATGAACTTGTTCCAGATGATTACACTGAATTAAATGCCGCTGGTATAAAGGCTTTAGATTTTGATACTTCAAAAGTAGATTTCAGCAGTGTAAAACCTAAAACTTTCTTAGTGCCAGATTCAGACTCTGAGCTTGGTTACAGCCAAGTAGATGGTGGGTTTGATCCACAATTAGGGTATTTAATAAAAGACGAAAATAACCAATGGGTTTCTGCTCCTGACGGTTACAACCTTGGAAAATTATCAGAGATTACTACTACTTCTGAACAAGACGGAGGTAGAGTGTATGTTACGGTGACAGGTCCAGATGGCAATTCACGCAGAAATTTAGTGAGTTTTGATGGAAACTCGTTACCCACAAGTTATATGTATCAAAAACCAGAGTATTCATTTAGTGAAACAGATGGAACTCGTTCAATAGCTTCTGGTAATATAATGGTTACCGAAGTTGATTCAACTACTTTTCAAAATTATGCAAATATCTCAAGTGCTCAAAAACAATGGCTGGCACAAAGAGGAGATGCTCATATATCTACATTAAGCGAGATAGATAAAATCTTATTAAAGCTCTCACAAACTGACAATAAACCTGTAGGTCCGCTTTCAAACTTTAAACTATTTGCTAATAATACTTTATCTGCTTGGATTCCTAGCGATGGTTTAGATTCAATTTTACAATGGTCAGAAACCCAAGAAGGAAGAAGTTTAACAAATGTTTTAACAAGAGAGCTTAGAAAATCTTTAGCTTTAAGTTCTAGGTATGCTGTTACAGAACAAGAAATAAACTCACGTTTTGGTTTAACAGAAGCTGATTTTTGGAAAGACCCCAAAGCTGCGTTGGTTAAATTACAAGTTCTTGGCAATTACTTACAGAATGATTTAAATGCCATCAGATCTCAAGTAGATCCTGAAGGTACTCCTTTGCTTAGAGCTGATTTGATGCCACAGGGTAATTGGAATGATCCTTTAATAATGAACGATGGAACAGCTCCTGAAGATTCAGAGTTAAGGCAATTATACTATGTTAATAATTTGATAAAAAACAATGCTCCAATGGAAAATGTAGTCATACAATTTAACAATGGGTAGGTGT
>UEXM01002132.1_pt1 | contig 14686 bp, 12 predicted proteins | sample 1796661 | NCBI WGS metagenome assembly UEXM01 (sample SAMEA4772469, study PRJEB27181) | metagenome | reverse complement strand
CATCACAGAGCCACTTACTGAAGAGGTGCAACAGCAAGCATATGACTTGGGTTTCGATGTAGTAAGCCCAGTTGATAAGCCGATCTTTGAGGGCAGTATAAAAGAGATTACTAAAGGTCTTGCTCGTGGTAGTTTTGCAAACCCAGCAAAATTCCTAAGCAATGTTTTACCAAAGCCAGAAAGCATAGAAGATCAAAAGATAGCTGAAAATTTATTTGAATTAGAAGGTAGTTTTCAATATCAAATTTTTGACCCAAAAACTGGTGAATTTGACCCAGCGATAAAGTTTGCGTCTAGCGATGAAATAAATGCACAGATTGAACAACTTGAAAATGGACAGCAACCGTATGCGATAGATCTTGAAAGTTTACTGGCTATAGATGAGCAATCAGGCGCTGGAGCCAAAGTACTTGGATCACTTTCACAGTTCGTAGGCGCATATGCTGGGCTTGGTAAGTTTTTTAGATTTGGCAAAAGTAACTTTATGAAGGGTTTTACTGGGGGAGCGGCTGCTGATTTCCTAGCATTTGAGGGAAACGAAGGACGCTTATCTGATATGATTTATGAGGTAGGTGAGGCGTTTGGAGTAGAAATACCACAAAACGTTATAGTCGATTTTATGCAAACGGATCCCAATGATCCAGACTATGTAGGAAGATTTAAGACTGCATTAGAAGGTGGCGTACTAGGTGTTCTTGCAGAACCGATATTGTTAGGTCTTGGCAAAACATTCAGAGCTATAAAAGACGGTGATATTACACAAGAGCAAGTATTGCCGTTTGTTAAAGCTGCAAAAGAAAACATGCAAGAAACGTTTGCTAATGTTGTTAAAGACGTTGGTGAACGACTTAACCAGCCTGGTCAAATGCCGCCTTTAGGCAGTAACTTTGGTAATTTTGGTCAAAACAATAAACGTTCGTTTTATGTTGTAGCCAGAGAAGGTGGCGCAGAAAACGAAAATGCAAAGGAACAAGTATTAATAATATCGCAAGGCAACAAACCAAAAATAGAAAATTTAGCGACGTATTTTGAGCAGAACCATCAAAATATATACGGTAGACAATTAGATCCTAATAACGATGCAGATTTTGATTTAGTACTAGATGCAGCTGCTGACGAAATTATGTTTCAATTAGATCAGGCTGTTAGTGGCAAAGGCTGGTACGATGCTGACGTAAAGAAAACGTTTGAAATACTATCAAAAACGCCAGGCTTAGAAGTTTTAGAAAATAACGAGACTATGCGTGTGCTATGGTCTGCAATGGCTGCGCCAACGTCTATTGGAAATAAAGTTACTAATAATACAAAAGCAGTTACAGCGGCATTCTTACAATTTTTGAAAACAGGCAAAGTTCCAACAGAACCACCACCAGCTGGTGCTGTAACCGAAGGTATTCCAGCTGCTGGATGGGGTCGAAAGCAAAAAGCTGTAGCATCAGGTATGCGTGTTATTGCACATCTTGTAGAAACAAAAGGTCTTGAAGGTTTTGCAGATTGGTGGCTGTCACCTCATACTTTACGAGAACTTACTGAAGTACGCAAAGCTGCTGGGTTAAGCGGTGCGCCAGCTGCATTGGGCGGTGGTAAAGATAGTATATATCTTGGTGCTATGGTGCTTGGTGACAAAACTGGGCGTTACTCACTAAACATTAACGGTTATCAAGGCACGACTAAAGATGTGTGGTTTACGCGGTCATTCAATAGACATTTTGGAAACATGCGAAACCCAGACGGTACATTAGCAGCCCAGCCACGCAATCTTCCAGAGCGTAAACGTATGGAAGAATTTACAGCACGTTTAGTTGACAAACTAACTAGTGAAGGTTTATCTGAGCAAGATGCACAAGCAGTCTTGTGGTTTCACGAACAAAACCTATATACTGACTTAGGTGTGTTATCTCGTCCAGGTTCTTTTTCAGAAACAGCGGAGAAAATAGGAAATGTCTTACGATCAGGAGTTCGCACAGGCGATGAAACTCAAACTACAGCGCAATCGACAGATGCGGAGCTCACAAACTTCCGAAGCATCAGCGCCCCAAAACGTACCGTTCGATCGCAACGAAGAAGTGGAGAAACTACTGGCGAAGCATCCAGCCCTTACACGCGAGGAAGCGGAGAAGGGGCTGAAGGAGATGGGCTTTTAGTCCTTAATCCTGACGAACAAACACAACGTATATACAGTGAAGTAGGCATTTCATTACCTAAAATAAATGAAACGCCAGCTGCTGAGACAGCTACTCAATACAACACAGATATGACAAACGCTATGTCAGGTCATACGTTTGGAGCACAAGTAGAAATAAAATCACCAGAAGAGCTTGCAGATGCAAGACTGTTTAGAACGGAAAACGGAAGTGGCTTTGCAATAAAACCTGATGGCGATATTGTTGCTGTGTTTCAATCAGGCAACGAAACAGGTCGCATTGGATATTCTATGATGCAAGCTGCTATTGCAGCTGGTGGCAAAAAGCTCGATGCGTTTGATACATTTCTGTCTGGAATATACGAAACTGCTGGATTTAAACCAGTGGCTAGATTGCCCTGGAATGATGAGTTTGCGCCAGACAATTGGGATAAAAATACTTTTAAAGGTTTTAACAATGGTGAACCAGATGTTGTATTTTATGTTTATGATCCTAGTTATTTTGGCGGTGCTACTGATGTACCCAAATTTACAGATTATGACGATGCAGTTGCTGCGCAAAACGCGGAACTTTCTCGTTTGAACAACACAAACAATTAATAAAATTTTTAACTACTTATAGGTCGCTTTGGCGGCCTTTTTTGCGTGAGGCATCATGGCAGTAAATCCACTAGACTTAGCTGAAGAGCAAACACAACGAGCTCAAATCAATGCAGCTGGTGCGCCTACAGAAATGGCAATTGATCCAGCACAAAATCAATTGGCTCTAGGCGGTAAAGGCGCTAAAGAAACATTATCATTTTTGCTTGATATGCTAGGTTCTGCTTCTAAAACACAAGTGGATCAAAATGCTGCAATACCGCCAGCATTTACGCAGCTGGATAATACGCAACCGCAACGGATCCCAAACGAGCAAGAAGAAGTTATAGCGCCACCTGACTATGATCCTTTGGCAGCAAAAGTTTCTTTGGCTCCAAAAATATTATCTGAGCAAGGCGTAAAGACTTTTGCAGATCGAGGGTTTTCGTCTGGCAACACACGACAAGCAAAAATAGATGAGGGTGCAGCTGCTGTTGATGAGTTGCTTGATGACGTTGATCCTGTTGAAACTGAATTTAATCAGCTCATGGAAGATGCCAATCAGTCCATACTCAATGTATTTACTGGCAGAAAAACCAAAATTGATAAGATTGATGACACAGTTAAAAAAGAAGCTGATGAACGAGCTGAAGCGCCAGCGCCAACTGGTGTTGATGGCATTAACTTTGATTTGCTGCAAACACAGGAAGATGTAGCAAAGCTTCTAAAGCAAAAAGCGCAATCAATGCCACAGCTAATTAACAAAGCTACTCGTGGTAATGTGCCAATTTCTGTAAGTAAAAAGAAAGCAGCTGAAGCATTTGCTGATACCTTTAACACAACTAGGAGAATACTTAACAAACGGATAGAAGAAGGGCTCTTAACACCAGAAGATCTTTACGCAGCTTATGAAATTCTTCAAGAAACAACAAAACAAATGCTTAAGCTGGAAGACAAAATTTTAAATAAGACAGCTACTCAAGACGATAAATTTAAATACTTGCGTCTAAACAAAATTGTGCCAGCAATCTTTTTGCAAGTAAGTGGTAATAGATCAGAATATGGACGCGGATTAAATCTACAAAAATTTATGGGTGGCGATACTGGTCTATTTGAAATTGCTCAAGCGCAAACGGACATGATGGCAGAAGATCTTGGCGAATTGACTGTCGAGCAAATAGCAAAACGAGCAAAAGATATAAGACGTAATGAAAAAGGTTTTATAGGTTTTTTGCGCTTCCATGCAAAAGCTGGCATGGCAAAAACATCTGACGCATTAGGAGAAGCTTATCAGTCAGGCATGTTGTCAGGTACTGGTACATTTACACGCAACGCATTAGGCAACACCCTATGGATGGCATGGCAGCTACCAGAGGAATCAATCGCTGGTTTGTTTAATTTGCCAGTGCGTAAATATCGAGATGCGCTTGGTTTAGACAACTCTGACCAGGTTTTTAAAACTGACGTACTGTTTAGATTAAAAGGTTACATTGATTCATTTGGTGATGCACTGCGTGTAGCAAAAGTTGCGTTTGTGCGTGAACAAGGTGCTGTCGGTGCAAAACAAGATATAGAAAATTATGGTGGTGCATTACGCAGCAATAGCAAAACTGTTTTTGGCACAGCAATAAATACGGTTGGTCAGGCCAGTAGATTATTTTTAAGAACATTAACAACAGCAGATGATTTTTTTAAAACGATATCGCAACGTGGTGAACACTATGTCCAAGCAAACCATGCATATCGCAACGCATTAGGCAGAGGGGAAGATAATAGAACTGCGCTTGATGAAGCTGGCATGGTTTTACTAAGCCCAGAAAACTATAAAGACGAGCTAAATGCTGTAGCAAAATATAACACGCTACAAGATGATATCGCGTTTCTACGCAAACCATCATCATTAATTCAAAATTTTAGAATAGGTTTTATACCAATTGGTAGAATACTTCTTCCGTTTGCACAAACGCCAGCAAACGCATTAGTTAAAGGAATTGCTGCTGCGTTTCCATTTCATAAAACTTTTCAAGCATTAGGCACTGGCACAGCTGCACAACAACAAAAAGCATTAGCAAAATTTTCAATGGCATCAATGATAGGAGCTTACGTTGCTAATGAATTTGCAAACGGTAGATTTACTGGACAAATGCCAACAAATAAAAACGAGCGCGAAGCGTTGCTTGTTCAAAAACCTGGATGGCAACCAAATAGTTACACTTTTATAAGAGATAAAAATAACTGGCCTCGTGATCCTGATACAGATGAATTACTACCAATGTATGATGACAAAGGCAGACCTAACGGAGAGCTAATGTATTGTTCTTTTAACGGTCTAGAACCTGTTGGCGCTATAATACACCTTAACAATTCTGTTATAGAAGCAATGCACAAAACAGGTGTTATGGAAGATAAATCAAATTTTACATTATACGATGACGTAATTTTCTCAGTTCTTGGTGCAACCTATAAATATATGTCAGAAATGCCAATGCTTGAAGGAATGTCTGATGTTGCTTCATTAGCTCAATTTGAGGATGGGCAAGATTTTAAAGAAAATCTTGTGCGATTGGCAAGAACGCCAGCAGAGGGTGCTAGTTATTTCGGTGTGCCAAATCCCGTGGCTGCACTGCAACGACAATTTAACAGGCTAGTAGATCCGACACGACTTTATCCTAGAGCCGATTATGAATACTACACGTTAGAAGATGTAGAAGCTTTAGACGAAAAAGGTGATCCTGTTCATTATGTCATCAATAATCGTGGCGAAAAGATACCAGATGAAAAAGCATATTTTTTAGTTGGTCAGCCTAAAGTAGAAATAACTGATGAGTTCTACAGAGCTTATAAAGAAATTCTTGCAATGGCTCTAGAAGGCAGTGCGTTTGAAAACAGGCAAAAACGTGCAGAAGATCTTAATACTGTTGGCTATGACACGCTAGGAAGAGAAATTGGTTACAATGATGTAAGCTTTGCAATGAACCCAGCATTAGCCATGTGGAATAGTTTTACTGGTATTAGATGTCGAATTGGTGAGGAGCCTACTGAGCTTGAAACAGCTCTTGCTGAGTTTAATCAAAGAACTGGTGTTTGGCCTTTAAGGACTAAGGTAAGTCACAACGGTTTACGTTTATCTAAGGGCGCAAGATTTGATCTTGTTGGCTTGGCAAAGAACGAAGCCACGTTACCACAATATGGCAATATGACTTTTAGAGACGCGTTAGAATATGAAATGACGTTTCCGACTAGCGTGTATCGCCAAGGCGTAGATCAAGGCAAGTTAAATGACGATGATCTATTACAAATAATAAAAACAATTGAAGACGATTATTACGAGGCTGGGTTTCAGCTTTTGTTGCAGTTACCCGAAAACGCAGATCTAGCAACAGCATACGAGAACAGACAAGAAGCCAAACAAATTATAGATGAACTAGGGATTATTAAACAATGACAGTATCTAGCTCCACAAACAAAGTCAGTTATTCTGGTAATGGCTCACTTACCACGTTTGCATACACGTTTAAGATTTTTGATCAGTCAGATGTTGTCGTCATTCTCAGGGCATCGGATGGAACGGAAACTGTACAGACCATAACAACACACTATACAGTTAGCGGAGTAGGGTCTGCATCTGGCGGTAATGTAGTGTTTGGATCAGCTCCAGCGTCTGGTGTTACGGTTGTTATCTTGCGCTCTCAGCCTCTTACCCAGGGTCTTAACCTGGTTGCAAATGATCCATTCGATGCGGAAAGCCTGGAAGAAGCTTTAGACAAGCTTGTGTTCATGTCACAAAAGCACGAAGAGGAACTGAGCCGGACTATTAAGGGCTCACGTACAAACGTCATAGCTAACTCTGAGTTTACAGTTTCTGCAACAGATCGAGCAAACAAACTGTTTAGTTTTGATGCAGCTGGCAACTTATCAATAGCGCAAGAGTTAGGAACGTTTCGCGGCAACTGGGCAAGTGGTACAGCGTACAATCCTCGCGACATTGTGAAAGACACAAGCACTAATAATATCTTCCTGGTAAACACAGCGCATACATCTAGCGGTTCTCAGCCTCTTACTACAAACGCAAACAGCGCAAAGTATGATTTGATCGTCGATGCTGCCACTGCAACTACAGCAGCTACAGCGAGTGCTGCAAGCGCTGCGACGGCAACCACGAAAGCAAGTGAGGCAGCTACAAGTGCTACTGCCAGTGAAACAGCAAAGACAGCTAGTGAAACTGCAAAGACTGCCAGTGAAACAGCGCAAACAGCAGCAGAAGCTGCGCTTGATAGTTTTGATGATCGTTACCTAGGCGCAAAGTCTACATCGTCTGGCAACCCTACAGTCGATAATGATGGTAATGCACTTGTAGACGGTGCGCTATTTTTCGACACAACCAATAATGTGTTGCTCGTATACAACCTAGGTACAACTACTTGGCTGCGAACAACGCCAACAGGCACAGATCAAACATCAATAAACACAGTCAATGCAAACGCCACCAACATAAATACAGTGGCTGGCATAGATGCCAACGTAACAACTGTGGCTGGCATATCGGCAAATGTTACGGCTGTAGCAGCTGACGCAACTGACATTGGAACAGTAGCTTCTAATCTTGGTGGTTCAAATACAATAGGAACCGTAGCTGGCATAGCTAGTAACGTGACAACTGTAGCTGGCATAAGTTCTAATGTAACTACAGTCGCTGGAATAAGCTCTGATGTAACAGCTGTTGTTGCAATTGAAAGTAGCATTGCAGCTATTGCTCAATCAGCTGCTACAACAAATATTAATACAGTAGCTACAGATATATCTGGTTCTAATAATATTGGTGCTGTTGCGGCAGCAATTACTAACGTAAATAATGTTGGTGGTTCTATAGCTAATGTAAATACCGTTGCTACTAATCTTACATCAGTTAATCAATTTAGTAATCAATATGTAATAAGTGCCAATGCACCTAGCAGTCCTAATGATGGTTTGCTCTGGTTTGATGAATCTTCTGACACTATGAAAGTTTACAATGGTTCTTCATTTCAAAATGCTGGGAGTTCAGTCAACGGCACAACGAATAGAGTGAACTATGTGGTCGGAACTAACTCTGGTTCTTACAACGGATCTACAACTGTATTTCCGGCAACATATGATCCGGGTTTTCTAGACGTATATCTCAACGGTGTGCGATTAGATCCAGCCGATGTAACCGCAACAAATGGCACAAGTGTAACGCTTGGTAGTGCAGCAACTGCTGGCGATACATTAGGTGTAGTTGGATATGGTACTTTTGCCTTATCAGATCATTATAGCAAAACTCAAGCTGATGCACGTTATGCAATACTTGGTGCAGATGTAGACTTTGGTTCTTATAAAATTAAATACAGCAATGTTTATTCTGCTACCAGTGACCTACCAAGCGCAAGCACGTATCATGGAATGTTTGCACACGTACACGCTACTGGCGCTGGTTATTTTGCACACGCTGGTAACTGGCTTAAATTAGTCAATGAAGATACTAGCGGTAATGTAGTTATCTCAGGCAACCTTACAGTCTCAGGTACGACAACAACTGTAAACAGTACAACGCTTGATGTCGCTGACAAGAACATAACGATAGCAAATGGTGCGGCTGATGCTGCTGCTGCTGATGGTGCTGGGCTTACAGTCGATGGGGCAAGCGCAACCATTCTTTACACTGCATCAGGTGACAAGTGGGCGTTCAATAAACCTCTAGGACTAGGCGGTTGGACAATAACCGAAAGCGGTGGGTCACTCTACTTTGCAACAGGCGGCACAAACAAAATGAAACTGGACGCAAGCGGCAACTTAGATGTCGTTGGCTCAGTCAATTCTAATGCAACGATTAGCTAATAGGAGATACCGAAGATGGCTTTAAAAATTGGTGGCACAGAGGTTGTAGATAACAACCGACAGCTAAAGAACATAGCAAGTGTAGATAGCACAACTGTGGCTGCACTTGGAACGGCTGGCGTTGGTGGTGGTGGAGGTTCTATAGAGCTAACAGCAGCGTCAGCTTTAACGGCTGGGCAAGCAGTTATTGTTAATTCTAGTGGTCAAGCAGTAGCCGTTTCGCAAACAATAGATAATCCTGTATTTGAACAAGGTTTAAATCTGTTTAGTTCAGATATTAAATATTTTGATACTGCATATTTCCCAAACGCTAATCTTAATGGTAATGGTCTATTTGGATCGTTTATAAAAAGAACCTCAGATGGTATTACTTATCAACAACGAAGAACTGTAAATTCTAATACAGGAGTAATAGACAGTCAGGGTGATAACCAATATCTTACTAATTCATCGTATTCTAATGGTCTTTCTATTACATATGGTTCTGGTATGGACAGGGCGCTTTTAGCATACGGTTATGACAGCTCTAATGAGCTACAATTTAGAGGTGTATCTTACTCAGGGTCAAGTATTAGTTCGGGTAGCAGTGTTGCAACATCTACCCACAACTATCAAGGTGATAAACGCATAGCAAATTGTTATGATGCTTCTCATAATAAGTTTTTTATTTCGGCAGACAGGGCTGGTTCTAATTTACCAATATATGTTGTTAGTTTAGGAACAGGCACAGCAACGCCAGTAATTGATACTACTCACACTGTTAATGCATCAGGATTTACTACTAATTACAAATATCCAGAGATAGCATCAGATAATAACGGTCAATTTGTAATGGCTGTTTATGATGCTTCTCAAGGAAAATGTAAAGCTGTTGCGTTTACCGTCAGTGGTAGCACTTTTAGTTATGGCACAGTTGTTGAAGTAGCAAACGAAAGTCAATTTAACGACTCAATGTCATTACGTTATGATACTCCAAGCGGCAAGTTTGTTATTACTGCAAGGTCTACAAATGGAATTGATATAAGGTCTATTACAGTTGGGGGTAGTAACGCAATTACTCTTGGAACAGCCGTCAATGTTTCTAGTAGTGCTAGAGCAAATTGCATTGTTGATAGTGGTGGTCGTGGTACTGCATTAGTAATTTCAATATATAGTGCAATTCAACATCGTAATATAACTGTAGCAAGTAATGGTAATATTACTCTAGGTACAGCAGTAACTGTTACTGAAAGTTCATCGAACAGTGGGTGGGACACTAGTAGGAACTTAATTTGTAGATCAACAGGTGAATCAATAAATGGTATCACAGGATTTTTATTATTAGCTAATTACTCTAACAATGATTTAGAGGCTAACGAATATAAACAAACTGTTTCATCTACTAATACTGATTTTATTGGCTTTACAGAGGGGTCAATTAACAACGGTGCAACAGGTGATATTACTGTTATTGGCGGTGTTAATGACCAACAATCAGGACTTACAGTAGGGTTAAAATATTATGTAAGTGGTTCTGGTTCCTTAAGCAGTTCATCAACTGGCGGTCAATATGCGGGTGTAGCAACTGCCCCAACTAAACTATTGGTGAAGGGATAAACTATGACAAAAGCAAGAGACCTCGCAAACATTATATCAGGTGGGGCAGTCCTCGCTGACGGTGCAATTGCAGTATCGGAAGTGACCGGATTACACGCAGTAGCCTCAAGCGGTGCAGCCTCAGACATTACTGGCTTGGCAACAGTAGCAACCTCTGGCGCATACAGCGATGTAACAGGAACACCAAGTTTGGGTACAGCAGCAGCCCTTAACGTAGGCACATCTGCTAACAACATTCCACAGCTTGATAGCAACGGAAAACTAGGGGCTATAGACGGCTCTGCTCTCACAGGCATACAAGGATTTTCTTATGCCGCCACACTAGCATTTGGAGATTATTAAATGGCTGACACACTCGCAGAAATTTATCGAAACACTTTAACAGAAAGTAGTTTTGACAGTAACGGAGAGGCTACGATTGTTACAACAAACAGTAGTACATCTCATGTAATAAAAAACATTCAAGCAGAAGATACTGATGCAAACGTAAAAGTACTTGGCACTCTTAAAGTAAATGATTTTGATATTGTTGGTTTAACAGCAAGTTCTAGTGGTTCAGAAATTATTGCACCTAGTTCAACTGTTAAAGTTAAATCAACTGGTATGCCTTTGCAGTATGAAGACATAGAGTTTAATACAAGAAGAAGTGCCACACAATATGCTAATACAACAAATGCACAAGTTAATGGCTACCTTGCTCTTACAAATATTTTTGTAGGCGATAACACTAGTGGTATGAGTTTAAGTGAGGACAGTACACTTAATACTTTTGCTCCAAATATAGGTGCTAATAATTATCATTATAATTATAACACAAATTTCGGCTCTACTACTCAAGCAAGGGTCTACAATAATACAGGAACTTCACTGTTTTTACATGATACTGCATACACGCCTAAGTGGTATGATGGTAAAGTACATGCTTATTATTATGGTGATCGAAGTGGTTCTAGTGGCAATGGTTTAAACAGAATTAATATAGCTGATGGTAATTCAACTAGACTATTGGATATGTCGTACACAGCACCATCATCAGACCCAAAAATGTTTGGTTCTGTAAATGCTGATCGTACTGTTGATAGGTTATTTTTCTGGTCACATAAAACCAGTAGTAGTTATGCTCAAGTGTATGATTTAGCAACTGGCAATTTGACAACTTTTACAAACGATACCCCCAATAATGTATATGGTTCTTCTCAAACAGATAACAAACAATGGTATGCTATAAAAAGAACCAATGGATCTTATAGATTTATACTTCCTCACGATGATACAACAGTACGTTATTATGATTGGAGCATAGGCGATGTACATACAAGTAGTATTAGTTATTCAACAATGAGTTTAAGCGGAAACTCTGTACGCTTTCATACTAGTACTGCTGATATGAGTGTTTTTGGAACTGAGTTATTTTATTTAAACAATGACAGCGCAAAGGTTGCTGCTATAGATTTTGATCCAGATACTCCTACTCAAAGGGTTGTAGGATCAAATAGCCATTACACTACTTATGGCGTTGATTTAACTCTTGTTATACGAACACCAAGTAACTCAACAGTTTCTGCTCGTTCATACGGTATAAGCCCCTCACTCAAGTTACGAGTAACTGGCGTAACAAGCACATAGGAGACTGACATGGGATTAACTTTAAATACTAACAGTCTTACAATTCCTAGTACTGGTGGTAGTAGTGCAGCGTCAGGACTATCAACGTCTGATGTAACAACGCTGATTAAGAGTAATACACCTTATCAATTTATTAAAAAAGTTGATGCTTCTGGTGCGATAAGTATGGATTTTTCTAATGTTTTTACAGAAAATGATGGATTTACTACTTATAGAATTATACTTGACCACATAGATACTTCTTCAAATTTAAGTCATATGTATATGCGATTAGAGATAAGTGGTACAATGTCATCAGGTACTGGTTATGGGTGGTCAAATATAAGACATGATGGTTCAAGTTCTGGTTTCAATTATGATAACGGCAGTTCTTATTGGTACATTTACAACTATGCTAGAGAGCAAACTTTCTTTGGCCATGTTGAATTAACAGGGACTAATTCTGGATTACGCCCTAAAGCTGTTTGGAATGTAGCTTCTGGTGAAAGCACTCGCCAAGCAGGTTTTACTTTTGGATCAGGTAATTCAAACCTAACCAGTGAATGTACTGGTTTTCAAATTAGAACACCTACTGGTAGTTTTAATCAAGGGAGCGTAAAATTGTATGGGGTAAATCATGTCTAGAGAAAATCCAAGATATAAAGCAACTCCTCAAGGTTTAGTTCAGTTTACCGAAGAAGAAGAAGTAGCCAGAGACGCAGAAGAACAGGCATGGGCTGATGGTGCTTCCGATAGACTAGCAGCCGAACACAGAGCCACTCGCAATGAGTTACTTGCAGCATCCGATTGGACACAGATGCCTGACAGTCCACTTACAGCAACGCAAAAAACAAAGTGGAAAACATATCGAACCTCTTTGCGAAATTTGCCGACATCTGAAGGTTGGCCTAGCGTTACATTCCCAACGGAGCCAAGCTGATGGATAAAAGAACACGTACATTAAACCAAGCTCATGCTCGATTAGATGGCATGGAAAAAGATGTTGTTGAAATAAAGACTACAATTCAGCTTACAATTAAAGAGCTCTACCAAAGGGTTTTTAGATTAGAAATGATACTCATTTGTATTACCGGGGCAAGCTTATTGCTGTTACTCCGCATGAACTTCCTAGGCTAGTTCTAAAGGCACACTCACATGGATCCGATGACAATTTTAGGTGGCTTATCCGCTGGGATTAAGGCTGGCAAACAGCTGTACTCACTTAAAAACCAAGTCGTGGATTTTTTTGATACAATAGACAATGCCAAGGCCAAACACGCAAAAAAGAAAAACAGCATATTCGCTGGTTCTGACGAAGCTGGATTAGCAACGTATTTAGATGCAATGGCAGCTCGTGATGCAGAAGAACAGTTGAGAGAGCTAATCGTAAATACCAGGGGTTTAAGTGCCTATACTGAGCTGCAAAATATCCGCAAAGAAATAAGACAAGAACGGAAGGCAGCTGAAGCACAAAGACAAATTGATCGTCAAAAATCTATAGAAGCGTTTATGACAATAGGCGTAATTGTTTTATCTGGTGTGGCGATATTTGGAGGCAGCTATTTGTTTGCAGTTTATATGGGTTGGTTAAAGTTCTGATGTGGGTACTTCTTTGGGTGCAATTAACAACAAGCGCAGCGAACGGTGGTGAGTTTCAACACTATCATATCGGTAGCTACACGAAGCAAGTGGTTTGCGAAGAAGCAAAAGAGGCTTCTAAAGTTCTGGTCACAAACGATAAATCTAAAGTTGTATGTATCAAAATTGAACTTTGAAACTACTCGAATGGAAAAACAAATTCATTCTTTACGATGAAAATGGTTATGTCCTCTGCATAACACGCGAGAGGTCTATAGCAATACATATGGCAAGGAAGCGAAATGGTAGCAATAACAGCAAGTTATCTTGACGAACTTAAACTACTTCCAAGGGCGGCATTCTTATGTCAGATCATACTGACCTGGAAAGTATGCTTGTGGTTTATGACGCTTGAAGATCCAACAACACAACAGTCAGCATTTGTTAGCTTAGTCACAGCGATGCTCAGTGCAAGCTTTGCGTTGTGGCTTGGCAAAGAAGCAAAGACAGATCGAGGAGGTATACAAAATGCTCCAATCACTAATAGCACCAATAGCTAATTTAGCTGGTAGCTGGTTAGACGCAAAAACTACAAAGCAAGCAGCAGAAGCAAAGCTTAAACTTACTGAGGCAGAAGCAAAAGCAAAAATATTATTGTCAGAGAAAACAAGCGTTGCTGATTGGGAACGCATCATGGCAGAGGGTACTAAGTCATCAATTAAAGATGAAGTGGTAACGTTTGCTGTACTTGTGCCAGTCATTTTATGTTTCATCCCTGGCTTAGAACAAACAGTGAAAAATGGTTTTGATCGATTAGCAGAGCTACCAGAATGGTACACCTGGTTAGTGTTTACTGTCTGTACAGCAGCCGTTGGTATTAGGGGCGGCAAACAATTTTTCGGGAGAAAGTAAATGGAGATGTTTCAGTGGGTCATGTTGTTCTCAGCCGTTAGCTTAAACACGCTCGTCAACTGCTTGAGATTATATTTGGAGATGAAAAAATGACATTTAAATTAAGCAATCGCAGCCTGGAAAAATTAGACGGTGTGGACGAACGCCTGGTTGCAATAGTTAAACACGCTATCGGTGCAACCAAGATAGACTTTGGCGTGATCTGTGGGCTCCGCACAATAGAAGAACAGAAAGCTCTTGTGGCTAAAGGAGCGAGCCAGACAATGAAGTCTAAGCACATCGATTGCCTGGCAGTAGACCTGATGGCTTACGTAGGCTCCAGAGGCAGCTGGGAGCTCAATCTATACGATGAAATTGCTGATGCTATGGCAGAGGGTGCTCGCACTGTGGACGTTCCTGTTCGTTGGGGAGCTGCTT
>UEXM01000700.1_pt1 | contig 14695 bp, 28 predicted proteins | sample 1796661 | NCBI WGS metagenome assembly UEXM01 (sample SAMEA4772469, study PRJEB27181) | metagenome | reverse complement strand
ACATGAGACTTATCTTAGCCCTATCCCTAGTCCTTACCTTGAGTGCTTGCCTCAACCCTATGTCTCTCTTAGGTGGACTAGGTGGTGGTGGCTCAGGCACAAATGTTAATGCTAACACTCAAGTAGGTGCTGAGAATAACCAGTCCCTACTAGATCAGAGTAGTGATATATCAGGTGAGAACGTAGCAGTTGATCAATCAAATGGTGGCTTTACTGTAGATGGAGCTATCGAAAGTGTGAAGGTTCTGAACCAAGACATACCAACATGGGTTATCCTTATGATGATCCTTGGGTGGATGCTTCCCTCTCCTATAGAAATCTGGAGAGGTTTCCTTAAGACAATAACATTGGGAAGATACCGTGGCTAAGATAGACAAATCAAAGATGAAGTGCAACAGCCCTAAACGTCAGGTTTCAGGTGGTAAGAAGTTTGTTGTCAAGGCTTGTAAGAACGGTAAGGAAAAGATTATTAGGTTTGGGGATGCCAACATGACCATCAAGAAGTCTAACCCCAAGCGCAGGAAATCATTCAGGGCCAGACATAAGTGTGATACAGCTAAGGATAAGTTTACAGCACGTTACTGGTCATGTAAGAAATGGTAAAGAATAGTCTGATAGCTCACTTCCCTCTACCCTTCATGCCTTTTGATACCCACAAGAACATTGTCTTTGAGTCAGGCAAGAGTGATAAGGAAGTCAGAGTACAGGAAACACATAAGGCTGTAGACAAGAAGGCCAACACCTACAGGCATGAAGAACCCTATGCCTACCACCCTCACAGACCAAACAACAAACTCCCTCAAGGGGAACTAATAGATTTTGTGGTAGCATGAATGGACCCACTTACAATATTCGCAGGTGTGAAGGCAGGTTTAGCCGCAGGTAAGGAGATTGCATCCTTAGCTAAGGACTTAGGAAGTCTGTTCGATGTTATTGACTCAGCTAAGTCAGACCATGATAAGAAGAGAAGCAGTCCCTTCTCGTCAGCTAATGAAGAAGCCTTAGACACGTTCGTTAAGCGTAAGCAAGCTGACGATATTGAGGAACAGCTAAGGGCTATTGTCATAAGCACTAGAGGTTTCTCAGCTTGGAATGAGCTTCTTGCCTTACGTAAAGACATACGTGTACAGAAGAAGAAAGAACTAGCAGATAAGAAAAAGAAACAAGGAGAGTTGTTTGACCAAATAATTCTTTGGGGTTGTATCATCTTATTGGTTGTACTAACCGCAGGGTTTGGTCTTCTAGGACTAATGTATTACATGGATAAACTTTAAGAAAGAAACACAATGCCTACACCAACTAACCCCTCTCTGTGGTCAAGAGCTAAGTCAGAAGCTAAGAAGAAATTCAAGGTATACCCATCAGCATATGCTAATGCTTGGGCTTCTAAATGGTACAAGTCCAAGGGTGGTAAGTGGACAGGCAAAGATAACAGGGTGAAGAGGAAAAAGTAATGATGAAGTATTTTAAAAGACTTTGGTGTGCTTTACTAAATCGTAAGTGTAACCCAAAATGTGACTGCTGTTGATATGGCTAAGGGTGGCCTAGGAAAATGGTTTGCTGAAGACTGGCGTGATGTCAAGACAGGCAAACCTTGTGGTAGACAGAAGGGTGAGAAACGAGGCTACCCTGCGTGTCGGCCTAAGTCAGTAGCAGGTAAGATCAGTAAATCTGAGGCCAAGAAAAAGACAGGGCCAAAGAAAGTCAAGTGGTCAACGACAGCATCAGGAAAGAAAAGAAAGTAGGGGAGCCTTTTAGCTCTCCTTTTTTTTATGCTTCGTCTGTATTAAAGGCTACACACTTAAAGTCAAGTACGAGAAGGTTCCTTTCTAATAGATTATTAATACCTTCCTGTGCAGAAAGCTGACACTCTCTCATAGACAAGAAGGCAGTACTAGCTGTGTACCCTCTACAACCTGAGTAGTCTAAGGCACAAGCTAGTACTATAGGAACAAAGATCATCCTTCCATCTCCTGTATTAGTCTGTCTAGATACCAACGTGCTTTCTTTAAGTCTTCTACTGGTTTACCTTTGTAACGATAACGATGTAAGTACTTCTTAGTGTTGCCTTCAAGATAACCCATGAACATCATAGCATCCATGTTGTCCTTCATGTAGTCGATACACTCAATATCTCCGTCACCATAATGGGGTGGTTCGTTTACTAGATCAGACATCTATTAACTCCGCTTCTGTGTAAGGTATATGAAAGAACTTCTCACCCTTAGATATATACCTTCCGAAAGCCTCTTTCAAGGACTCATCTGTTAATTGTGTATCTTTTATTCTCCATACTTGTTTCATATCCTTACGGAATACATAGAAGTTTAAGACACCTTTCTCATCCTGATACTTAGCTAGTAATCGTTTCTTCCGTTCAGGTATACGTATCTCCTTCCAATGGGTAGGCCAATCTTCTGACCAAGCTGTCTTCACCTCTGCCTCATTAAAGTAGGTGTACCCTTCCTTCTGAGAGACAACATCAGCATAGTAGTCTTCCTCTGATGAGATTATGGTGTGACCCCTCTCAGAGAGAAGAGCCACCAGTTTATCTTTAGCTGTCTGATCGTAGAGATCATAAGCTGCCTTGTTGAATTTACGTTTAGCTGTCATGTTAAGTCCACTATTTCACAGACATCACCTGAGCAAGCCATCGACTGCATACCCACTGTGTTGTCTTCTTGTTCATACTCCGATAGTTTAGTCCAGTCAATCTTCTCTGGCATAAGTGATAATAGCATATCATAGTCAGTTTGTCCAACCTCTTGATAGGGTGCTTGCTGATATGTGTGCTCGTTGTATGGCAGAAATGACACACCTGACATCTCATCGAAGTGTTTGTACACAAATGCACCTACCTCGAACCACTCATCCTTCTGGACATTGACCGTAATACTTGGCTTATGCTCACACCAATGACGTTGATAGATCAACCATGTCTCTAGCTGTTGAATAGCTGTTAGGTCTTTGGTTACTATCGCACCATCAGGTGACTTGACAGGGAAACTAAACACGGTTGTTGCGTCAGGTTTCATTACGTCTGGTTCATTAGGGATACCTTGATCCTTCATGAACTGTGTCAAGGGGTCTTTGTTGTCTCCCCTGACTGTTCTAATATAGTAGTCTGAATGTCTGGCATGGATTCCAGAGGCACTGTCGACGAGTTGCGAGACTGTACCAGATGGCTTGACACAAGTAATAGAAGTGCTAGGCTCAATGCCAAGACGCTTAGACCATTCCATGTTCGTAGATACTGCAATATTCCGTAGATGTTCAAGGGTTTTCTCCAATCCTTCGTTCTGAGTTGTCATTAACTTGTTGTCCATTATCCCTGTGAGAGACACACCAAGCAGTCGTTCTTCTTCTGTATTTCGCTGCCACACCTTTCGCAGATATGGGAACCTTGTGAATGTACTTTGGATCGTCCCAAGTATTGTGGCACATCTGACCTTTCTAGCCAAGTCTTCCACCGAATCTGTGGCTCGTACCACAACTTCTGTAAGATTGCAGAACTGGTAAGGCCGTAGGATAATTTCGCTGCAAGGGTTAGTTCCGAACTCATGGTCAGGATTCCGTCTACCATACTTCGCAGCTTGCTTCTTACTTGCTTCACGATTGAATATGCCACGTTCACCACTCCCACTCTCAACTAATGCCATCCACTCACGCATAAAAGAAATAGCATCTGGTTTCTCTGTATAGCTTACACTGTTGTTAGCCAATGCACGTTGAGGATCGTTCTCCCACCATGAACCTGACTTAGCATGACGCATACGATCATCACTCAGGTTGCTCAAGGAAATCATAGCTGACCTGCGTACACCACCGACAACTACTACCTCACCAATCTTGCACATGATATCATGGCACTCAATACTTGATAGCTTACGTCCCTGTGCTTCTTTAAATACTCTGACAACAAAATTGAATAGGTCAATCAAAGGTGCAGGGCCACTTGCTCTACCACCAAAGGTCTTAAGTCTTGAACCTGCAGGACGTACCTTAGATACATCCCACTTAGGTATCTCACCACTATACAGGAGTGCTATCACTTGACGAAGGGACTTAGCCCAACCTTCCTTACTGTCTCTGACTACAATGATGGTTTCACTATCATAGAGTTCAGGGATTTCTGGCAGCTTACTGATGAACTGCCTCTCGACACTAAAGCCCACGCCAGTGCCACACAAGAGAATGAACATAGCCTCATCGAAGGACTTAGGGTCATCTACGGGTAGGTAACTACAGTTGTACCCTGATGTGTTGTCCCTGTCTAGTGCTGCACCTGCTGTCATCATAGCTCTCATGCTAGGCATAACTTCTAAGCCAAGGATAGCCTCTTTGATTTCTGAGGCAATAGCTATTGTGTCTATATCTAAGGCACGTCTGACAACATTATCCATGTAACGATCAACTGTCTCAGCCCAACTCTCACGACACTGTTCATCCTCTAACCACCTAGCATAACGACTAGTAGCTATGAATGTCTGGTAGTCAGTTGGTAAGTAGTTATCTATCATTGCTGTCCTCTTCCTCTCATTGTCTTGTCTTCCTCTAACCAAACCAAACGATCAATGTCAGCCCTAGAAATACCTATGTCATTTAACTCTCTGTCTGTCAGTTTGTTTAATTGTTTGATAGCATCACGGTGCTTACGCCACGTAGCTAGGTAATTTAAGTAACGTCTTAGCCAACTCATCTATCATCACCCTCCCCTTTAATTGTACCATACCTTTTCCTACGGTCTAATTTATCTAAATTATTCTGAGCTATGTCTGACATATTGTAGCCTAAGTCTTTAGCCAGTGCAGCTATGTACCAAAGGCAATCACCTAGTTCTTTTGCCATACCTTCTCTGTCTAGTTTGTTGTCCCTGATAATCTTCTTAGCTTTGTTAGCTACCTCACCTGCTTCCCCTGCTAGTCCCAAGGCAGGGTACATTATCGAAGCACCTGCAGGATAGATGGCTGTCTCTCTAGCCTTGCGTTGGTATTCGTTTAAGGTTAAATCATAATCATGGTAAGCCTTAAACGCTTCTATGTCATGTTCGTTTATCATTCCTCTAATCTTCTCCATTCTTCTATTTCAGCATCAAAGTTAAAGTAGTCATCAAGGTCTAAGAAACCTTCATCAACTAGGTACTTGATAACGTGCATAACCCTTACATCACTTTCTTCCAGTAAAAAATCTAGGTCATAGTTATCAGCAAGAGCACGTATTTTACTCTCTTCATCAAGCATTGTCAAGTACCTTTCCTCTCTTTTATCCACTCAACAGGTATTTTTTCTTTTGCGTATTTAAAACCATACTTCTCACACCAACTCGCATATGTAGATTTAGAACCTTTGTATAGTCTAGCATTAGGATTACTGAATACAAACCTTATGTCTAGGTCAGGGTGTTGCTCCCTTATCCTTAAGTGTTTGCTTCTGTCTGAGGGAATGAACCGTCCCTTTGTCTCAATTATTATTCCGTTGTCAAGTACGAAGTCAGGTGTGTAAGTCCTGTGTCTTAGGTCTTGCCACTTGATCTTCATCTTCTCATATGTGAACTTAACCTTTAGACTTCTTAGATACTTGGCTGTACGTTCCTCTAAGCCTGATCGGTAGTGCATTTAGGTGGCTCCCATATCTGACCTACAAACCTACGTAACCACAGAAGCCTACCGTTCTCTATCACTCTGTCCTCATCACCATTGTAGCTTCTCAGGCAAGCCTCGTACATATCCTCTTCACTCTCGCAGTCCTCAAGTATCCTCTCAGCTTTCTTTGGGCCTATGCCATACAGACCTATGATGTTGTCAGCCTTATCTCCTGTCAGTATCTGTGAATAAAAGAACCTATTGCCACCTACCTTGGATACCCTAGAGAATGAACGTCTGTTAGGGTTGTAGTGGTGGCAGGGTAGCTGCATCATGTCCTTGTCAACTGACACAACAAGACAGTCAGACCCATAGTCAGTAGACCAGATACCTATGAGGTCATCTGCCTCTTCACCTTCAGATACTATAGCACCCCACTCAGATATCATGTGATCCCTGATGCCTTGTAGGTGTCTGGGTTTTTCTGCACCCTTCCTATTCCCTTTGTATTCATGGGTAATAGCTATGTCATACCTGAAGTTACCTTTGCCAGTAAGGAACACCTGAAACCCATCCTCAGATACTTCCCACATAACCTTGTTCAAAGCATCATCTATAAGTTCATCCACTTTATCAATTGCATCGTCTAAGCTACTGTCTTCACAAGAGAAAGCAGCACGATAGGCAAAGGTATCTCCGTCTACTAAGACTTGTTTAGCCATTTGATTATTTTCCTTGTAGTCTTTACGATATACATTATTAATAGGGCAGGGAAGAACGATAAACAGAATATGATAACACTATAGGTTATAGCCATAGGTATCAGTTCACTTGGATTCATTGTTCTTTTCTATTGATCTTTGTCTTTCACTCTTAGACATTGGCCTGATGTAAGACACTACCCTACCTGTGTTCCATCGTTTAGCTTCTTCTTCTGCCTCACCACGGTTATTAAACACCCATACTTTATGGTCTTCTGTCCAAGGGTTTTCCTTACGGACATAGGTAAACTCACCTAGTTCAATCTCAATCTCAACTGCGTAGGTCATCACTTATCCTTAAAGATGTAAGGCCAGTAAACTTCCTTAGCATCAGCCCAAGCTAACTTCATACCGATTACAAAACCGATAGTGCCTGAACAAACTGCAATACCTGTTATTGAATATAGTTCTGCTTCACTCATCTTGTTTCTCCTTTTCTGTTTCTAATCCTGCCTTAATCAGAGACACAAAGCCCACGTTAAAGATAGCCATGAAAGTCTCTGGATCACACTCGACTTGAAGAGTAGCACTGCCGTCCTCATGCTCTTCTATCTCTACTATTTTTACTTCACTCATCATCCTCTCCCTTTAGCTAGTGCCAACCATGACACAGGGAATAGTTCATGCATCTTGTGACTGATCTGATTAGCCACCTCTTGTGTCTCTACCTGTGTATCACTAGCACAACGCAGTAGGCACATATCTGAGAAGGCATCCAGTGACCCTGACCAGTACCACTCTGTCATTGTAGACTGTGGCAGTACCATACGTGCCTGTTCTGGGCAAACACCTACAACATTAATTAAACGCATGTAGTAAGATACTGCCCTTTCTAGTCGTTGTGTATAAACTTCTTCAAGAACTTCAACCACACCATCACTACCTTGCTTCTTATCTTCTGAGTGGCCTCTCCATACATCAGGTATGTAGAACTCAGGACGTTCATCCACATACCTACGACTGATCTCGTTCCATCGTAGGAACTTATGTTTAACTAACTGTCTTGCCACAAAGACAGGGGCTTTGACATGGAACGTAGCAAAGGCATGACCGAATGGTGACATATGTTTGTGCTTGGCTAGGTACTGGATCAGCTTGGTATCTTTTTGTGACATAACATAGACACCCTTAACCATATCAATACACTCAAGCTCACTCTTCTTACCAAAGCTAACTCTAGCTGCATTGACCACACTAAGATCACTACCCATGTGGTCTACGTATGTTGCCTCAATCATCCTTCGATCCTTTGTGTTTCTCTTTACGTACTGGCTTAGGTTTCTTCTTGTCAGGCACAACCCTTGGCCTGTACTTGGGTTGCCTCAAGTCCTTAGCCATTGGGTTGCGCCTGTTGTTCATCCTACCAACGATCCTCTAGTTCTAGTTCCTCGAATGGAACGTGCTCCAAGATACCCACCTTCTCTAGTCGAACAGATGCGGTTGAACCTGCCCCATAGATAGAGATTTTTACCTTGGCTGTAGTGCCATTACCTAGAGCACCATCCTCAATGTAATCCCAAGGAGAGTTGGTTACACCCTTGGTTACAGAAGGAGCACCACCAAAGTCTTCGATGCCAGATGGATGAACATTCGGACGCTTGAGTTTCATACCCTTACGTCCATCAGCTACACTGTATTCCTTGATCATTTGGTTTCCCATTGACTCAGTAGGGAACCCAAGGTCTACCATGCGGTTGACTTCTTCGTCATCCTTTGGGATGAACACAGTATTGTACTGACCTTGAGTACGTTCGTGATACTCACTGTCATCCATGTTGTCTGTGTGTAGTCGGGCATAGTAAAGTGAGCCTTCAAATACACCGTATTTAGTTTTAGCTTTTGCCATTCTTATCTCCTTTAGGCGTTGCTGATTTGTTTAATATACACGAAAAGACATAGCTTGTCAAGAGATAAATTAGAGGAAAGATAGAAATAATTATTCCTAGTATACTCAATGGGTATCCTTCCAGTTCTTGCCTATGTCTGTCGATCCTGCTAGTGGACATAGCATACTGAACTTAGCTCCTGTGTCCACGATACTCTGCCTTTGCATATCACCTAACTGTTCAGCTAACTGATACGATCCTTTCACTTCTGTTTGCCATTCATCGTGAGGCCATGTCACTAGCTTAAATGGAATGTCGTTTAGCTTGGCTGTCCTTGTCCATTGCAGTGCTGCGTGTTTCATTATGACACTCTCACCATTCTGTAGCATACCTGCCAGTGCCTTGTGCTCAGATGGTACTACAACCTTACGTCCATCCAATCCCTTGAAGTGTCCACGTTTAGCTACATGGGGTATGACCTTCTTCTTTAGGTCAGAAAGTCCTTGGATAGATTCCATAAAGTTATCAACAGCTTGCTTGGCTTCACGTTGATTGACCTTAAGTATCTGACTGATCTTAGCTGTACCTGCCCCTAGTAGGAAGGCATAGATGAATGTCTTAGCCATGTCCCTAGTGATGTGTGACATACCTAGAGCCTTACGGTTAAGGTTGTGTATGTCTGTCTCGTCCTCTTTCTTACCTGACACAATAGCATAGACATACTCTTCTGACTTCATTAGGTGTGCCAATACTCTCAGTTGGATGCCCTCAGCATCTGTGCCAATCAACCAACTGTCCTCTGGTACTGACCACAATGCCCTGAACTGTCCGTCATACTTAGCCTTCACCTCATCGACTGATGACTTAGGATCACCATGAAACTCAGCAGGTATGTTAGCTTGGTTAGGTGCTTTGTGTGCCATACGTCCTGTCCATGCACCTATGCCCATAAACCTACCATGAATACGGCTATCTTCACCACAGTGACCAAGCCACTCCACTAGTGAGCTTCTGCGTCCTTCAAGTGTCAACCACTCAGTTAATCGTTTGGCTCCTGTAGGTGCTGTCTCAGGCAGTGTGCTAAGGTTTTCCTCAGATAGTGTCCATCCATACCTAGCAAACTTAGCTCCACGCTCTTTGGTTTTGTTCTCTGTCATACGTAATGTGTCCTTTGGTTTTGTCCACTGGTTTCCAACCTGCATCCCATAGCCTTTCGATACGCATCTTAGGTGAGGCAGGGTTGAACTCTACCCAATCATAGCATATTAATTGGGGTGGGTAAACTGATTTGTCAACCTTTGTCTTAGCATATTTTACTATCGCATTGGCTACACCTGCTACTGGTGAGCCATCTTTCTTCTTACGGTAGAGTATTCTATTCACCTCTTCTAGTTGTGGTGGAAAGTCTACTTGGAATCCTTCCTCTAGTTCTACCTTACGTAGTTCTATCTCATCTAGCAAGTGGTCAGCAGTCTCCTTCTCGAAATAAAAACCATTGCTTGTCATCTCTTCACATAGTATTTGAATGTCGTGTTCACACCTAATGGAACACTTCCACTGAGGGTCTTGTATAACTGGCAAGAACTTCTTGAATAGTTTAGCAGTGACAACAACATCCTGATGACAGTAGTCGATCATCTCTTGTGTCAAGACAGAGTAGTCATTGAAGTCCATCTTGAAGTCACCTAGTCTTTTACCCCAAGCCTTGAGACTATGACCATCCTTTAATCCATAGTCTATAAGGCGAGACAGAACAAGAGTATCAATAACCATAAAAGGATTGATGCAATCTTTCTTGACAAGTCTGTTGATAACACCAACATCAAAGCCAATCCCATTGTGGAAAACAAAACGGTCAACTGTACTACAAAACTCAATGAACCTATCCCTTTCCTCTGGTATTGTATCCACATTCAAGAACTGGTATGTCTCTCCTGTGTCTACGTCCTGACCACAGACAACCCAGATGCGTGTAGCATCCAGAGAATCTGTCTCAATATCCATAGCAACTATCTTAGTCATCATAAAATCCTGTTAAAATTTGCACAACTGTCACAGGCCATATAGCTGACACCATTGCAGCCCTAGTCTGATCCATCTCGTCATGCTTGTCAAGCAGATGGAAGATGGTAACGACATGAAGGTAGTGTAGTGCAGCACCGAATAGGTATATGACACCTGCGGTGATCATCCATATATCAGTAGTCTCCATACTTTTCCTCTAGTGTAAAGGACGCAGTGTTAAACTTGAGTTGACCTGCGTATCCTGTTGGGCCAACTGGCCTGTTCTTTGTGACCAGTAGCTTAGTTGTATTACGTTCATCAGCATCCTCTGCCATCTTGTCCCTCTGTAGTTCGACAACAACGGATGCTCGTTGCTCAATCATACGGCAGTACTTGACAGCACCATCGTCATTGGTGTGTCCGATAGTAATGATGCCGACACCTAACTCAGCAGCTAACTTAGATAGTCTGACAGATAGGTCAGCTAGGAATTGTTCCTTGCCCTCATCCCCTGCCATGTTAGCAGCTATGTCCTGTATCGGTTCAAAGAATATGTACCGAACACCACATGCCTGAGAAAGATACCTGATATGATTAAGGATGTCAAGGGGATCATCCTCATCATTCAAAAAGAATTGGTATAGCTTCTCGTCCTTGGTTAGGTCAACGATAGCATCCTGTACTATTTCGTGTGCCTGTTCCTGTTCGATCAAGTCCTTGCGTGTCACGTTAGTACCTAAGTGGTACGACACAAGACCTAAGATACTACGTAGCTTTGTCTCTTCCATATGCCATGCAGCGATAGGTATGTCAGGATATTCCTTAAGGATATGATACTCCAAGTACCGCATGAACTCAGTCTTACCTATGCCTGTCTGTGCCTTGAACAGGGTGAAGTGTCCCTGCATCAAGCCCATGCACAGATCATCGAAGTCCTGTATGCCTGTCTTAACGTAGACATGGTGCTCCGCATTGTTGTACAGCTTAAGGAACTGGTCAGAGGTATTGATAATATTCTCAGGTGTATACTTCTGAGCATTGAACCAAGCATGAAAGTATGACTGACGTTGACCTGCCACAAGGAACTCGTTAGCATCCTTGTACTTGTCGTGCTGCATACGATAGACCTTGTTAGGGAATAGGTTAGCTATCCTCTGAGCTATCGAATTACCTGCATCATCATGTTCTATTGACAATACAATCTTGTCGAATGACTTAAGCCAATCCGTTACGTTAGCCCATATACGTTTGCTTGGGTTGCTAGATGGCAGTGACACAAAGGCTGAGTTGTACTTAGGATTACGGCACATCTGGTAGGCTGACATAGCATCCAGTTCACCCTCAGTTATGGTCACAATCTTACCTGACCCTGCGTTCCATAGGTTCATACCGAACAGTTCATCAGCCTTCAAGTCCTTGGTTCTGAAATCTTTAGGGAAGAACCTAGTCTTGATACCGCCAGATGGATAGGGGTAGTCTTGCTTGACCTCTTCCCCTGCACTGTTCAGGTATGTCTTGACCCCATAGAACTCCATTGTATCTTTGGATATCCCACGTAGCCCTCTGACCACAGGCGTTAGCACCTCAGTTGGTACTGGCCTGATGGTTTGTTGTGGTCTTTGTTCTGTCATTCCGTTAGCTTTCTCTCTATATCCACAGTCAGGAGTGAAGCAGTGTGCATGACCATCAGAATACCTAGCCAAGTTATCGGCTGACCCACACTCAGGGCATGATTCCTTACGGATAAAGGTACTCTCTTGCATCATATCATCACCGCCTCAAACACTCCGTCCCAATACGTTTGCTCTAGAATGTCCATTATAGTCTTGTATTCTTTCTTTGTCAAGACATCTTGTGTCCACTCATTACCTTGTTCATCGTAGAGGTACAGGATGCGTAGCTTGGGGGGATGTTCAACAACCCATGCGGTGGGGCTGTCCTCCCAATCATCATAGTAATAAACCCCATCAGTTACTACTTGCCAACTGACTTCGTAGTTCTCACCTCTGATTGCAACGTCAATGTTATCCATTTTATTTTTCCTCTTGACAAGTTAGAAGAACACTTGTATAATAGGGCTTGCCTCTGGCAAGGGTACATATGTACTATACACTACTCTGATGTGTATGTCAAGTCACCCTTGCTGATCCTACCTATATAATATTCTTCTGCTTCACGTATTTGTTCTTCTGTTTCCTCTAACCAATCAGCTTCAAGGATACGATCATCCAATTCACTGACTGGTCGAGGGATTATAGCAGACTTTTTCTTTTTGTTGTCTATTCCCATTTACTTTCCCATTCTTCCTGAGTTATGCCAGTCATTATAAACTCTCTTTCATCTGGTGTCAAGTCAGGCATGGCATCTTGGATAAGACTACCACCTTCCCAATCATTGATCTGTTCCTGAGTGACATCAATATCCATTGAAGATATTTTACCTGTCAAGTCTGATCTTGCTACGATAAGCATTATTATTCCTTTCCTAGAATGTTGTCTTTGTCATTGACTTGACCATACGTGCTGTACGTGACAAGACTTGACGTTGCTTTTGTAAATTAGCTAACACTTCTTGTGCAAACTTAGCATCCCTTGAGCCAACAATTACTTTGGCCTTACGTAGAACCTGATACCGATAGACCACACGGTTGTAGTATTCATTGTTGTCATCAGCAATTTGCTTGAGTGTCCTAGTAAATCCGTTCTCGTAGTTGATACGCAATGCATCATCAATGTTTGCATAGTTGTACGAGTGGATCATTGCCTTGCTCATATGCCCAGTGTAGCTTGTGTACAGGTTAGGCATGTTAGTCTTTACGATGGGAGTTGTCATTTTGTTTTTCCTTTTGGTTAAGGTTAGCAGTTATGTATGCGCTTCCACGCTACCCATGTTGCAGCTTGCATTTCATAGGCTGTCATGCCGTGTTTTTTACCTGCCCGACTATAACAGGTCTGTAAATCTTGTCGCAGTTTCTTACCAATACTTGGTACGTCCTGCATGGTACGTCTGTCCTTGTTAGCAATACCCCATGCGTGTCCGTCAATGACACACACATCTTTACCCATGATACATTGAAAGAAGTCTGTTATCTTTGCACCATTGAGAATTATTGATACCTCTTCTATACTATCTGGCATACTTGTCAAGACTAGCCATGCCTTGTCCCTCATTTTTTTATAGGTACAGGGCTTGCAGTCTTCTACGTATCCACCCTTGACAAACACCTTGCACATATTGTGAGCATCTATCAGGTTGCGTTCCCACTTGTTAGTGGGTGACAATGCAGCGACAACACCTGCAACTACACGTACTGGTAGTTGGTGATAGTCAGCCATGTCCTGACATTCCTTTAGTGCTCGTTTGTACCAAGTCTTACCATGCTTGACCTCTTGAGGTGTCGCTTGCTTGAATACTCTTAGGATGTTTCTAGTATACTGTGTCATTTATATTTCCACTTCCTGCGATGTTCTTGTGTTTCGGTAGACAGTTATTTTGTAGTCAGGATCAGGATAGACCAGACTCAATTCACTTGTCAACCCTTTTAATTCATCCTTGATCATATCGGTTTCAATACGGAAATAGTGAGTGTATCCGTATTCTTTCATGCCGACAGTCCACCTACTTTTCAGGTATCTCTTTGATACATTGATTGTAAATGTGGTCATCTGATACGTCCTTTCACAAGTTTGCATTTACCCTTAAACATTTTCAAAACCTTGTCAACCTTTCTTTTGTCATTCGTTGACAAATAGCTGAACATAAAGCCTTGATCATCATAGAAGGCAATTCGATATTCCATCACTCAACCTCTTTCCAAACATAGGTTGTTTTAACTTCAAATATTTTGCCAGTCTCACCTTTATCGTAACCATCCATAAACTCTTCAAATTGAGCACGTTCAGCATCCTCAAGAGTCCAAAACTTTCCGTAGTTACTTCCTGACTGTACTAAGTTTTCTACTTCGTCATCATCTTGAAACCATTTGGTAACTACCCAAAATGTATCGCTTTGTGTATTGTTATCCATGTCTCACCTCTTTTAAATCCTGCAGGAGGTCAGGAATTGAACCTGATCACCTAGACAAATAGGCTCTTGACTGTTTTGCCCTAGCCAAGACTATCCGCACCAACGGCCTCCCGATAATTGTATTTAGTAAGACACAACAGCAACCCATTGCCTTGAAGCAAAGCATAGGTTGGCCCATGTTAGCTGCTATCGTGTCCAAGAAATACACCTAGACACCTTGTAGACGGATTGATGTATTTTACCGTTCTTGAGTTGGGCTTTGCATCCAACAATCGTGTACTATCTACCCTTGCTCAAAGACGTATTAGGTCTATCGGGTTTCTTCACTATGCCATTCATTACGTGGCTCGTTTTGTCAGCTTGTGAACATCCATCCACTAGGGCTTGTGTCTTATCTTGTCAGACTGTTTTGAGTGTGTCAAGCACTTTCTTTTATTTTTGTTACCACTATATTTTGAGAGCCATTCGGTAATCTCTTGCTCTGTGTCTTAAGTCTT
>UEXM01001820.1_pt1 | contig 14728 bp, 1 predicted proteins | sample 1796661 | NCBI WGS metagenome assembly UEXM01 (sample SAMEA4772469, study PRJEB27181) | metagenome | reverse complement strand
GGACCATCATCAACAATCTTACAATCGTAACCAAGTTTAGGACAATCTTGGTCACAAAGAGCTGCCGTTTGGTATGGCCCTACGATACCGGTTAAAAGACCTATACATCCTGCTTGTGGTGTACCTTGATTTATACAATCATAATAATGTTCGTCACAACAGTTATTTGGATTATCTTTACATTCTTGTAGTGATGCGTAACTACCTGGAGTACCTGCACTAGCTCCTTGTACACAAACACATTCACCTTGTAGTGTACCTAACCCAGAACCACCAGGTCCAGTAGGGCTACCTGGTTTACAAGTCCACCAATCTTCTGGTGGTTGACAACATGGATTTGCGTTTGCTGCTATAGTACACGCACTTAACTCGCTATAGAAATTACCTGTATGTCCTGTTCCTGCTGTTTCTAAACAACCACAAGCAGTTCCTGTACAATAACAACTTGAACTATTTAGTCTTATGATAGAACCAGCTATACCCCAATTCATTGCGATTGCACTTCTTACATCACTAAATGATGAGTTTAATGTTACCGGTGACCCCATAAAAGTTACACCCATTATATTACACCCCGTAATTAATTGTGCCCAAGTACTAAATTCACAACCAGTTCCAGTACATTCGTTTATATTAGAGTCATAGTTGTCAGCGTTAGTAAACACAGCGTTACTTTGAGAGAAGGTATTATTACCTGTTTTAATCTTTGTAAAGTAATGTACCCCAAATTCATATGTTGTACCTCCAGAAATAAGAGTATGTGTACAATGATTAGGACTACTAGCTACTGGACCGTTTTGGTTAAACCATTTCCAGTTTGTTACTGGTGTAGATTGTAAACCATTAATTGGGTCAGCCAAATACGATAGTTGTTTTTGGTCAAAGAACCCAGTTTGTTGTGGTGCTGTTGTCCAATCTACATTTAAAAGTGTTTGTCCACTACAACTATCCACAGTATTAACTCCAGGAATACATTGATATTCTTTACAATCTTCTGTACATGCACTCATAGAAGTATAACTTCCGAACCCATTAAGGTTTGGTACACACCCTTGAAGTGTACAATCAAAAGTCTCTCCTGAACAACAAGCGTCTACACATGGTTGGTAGTTATTTATAGTGTATTCCCAAGCGTCCGTATGACCAGTACCAACTATCACTATACAATCACAACCACTAGGTTGTCCAAAACAAGGTTTTCCTTTAATTACTACTTGTCTTAAATCACCTTCTAATTGTGTTTTAAAGTCGTTAAATGTTGTACTCAGACTAACAGGGAATCCTTGGGCTTGAGCTGCTGTAACAACATCTTGCCAAGTATTATGAGGTCCGGAATATGTAAATGGACTTGCATTAGGTGTGTTTTCTATATACATGCCTCCAGGTGCGAACCATGTACCGTTTGGTGATGGACACACTGGTGAACTACTACCACAGTTAATACAATCGAATTTGTAGTATCTTATATCCGCTTGTTGCATGTTACCTACAATAGGTGGTAACAATAGTGATTGTACCGGTGCTGTTCCTTGAGATGCAAAATACGGTATCATATCTTCTGGTACTCCGAAGAACCAAGATGGTAACTCAGTTCTTGGTGTATTAGGTCCACCAATATCACAAGAACCTATACAGTCTCCCTCATCACAAATCCATTCTTTACAAAGTTCTTCACAATGTATTAGAGAAGTAAACGTTCCGTTTGGTGAAGGTATACAACCATTTATTGTACATTCGTATAGTGTACTTCCTGTTGGGTCTGGACAACATATAACATCACAAGATGCTTGTGTTGGGTATCCAAATGTTCCTGGTATTTCTACACAACCACAAGGGTCCCCAGGACAAGTACACGTATCTAGAGTATAACCTATACTTTGAGTTTCAGCAAATACTTGTGCCGCCGTCATATTTAAACTAACCGGAAGATTATGTGGTGGTAACTGAAGTTGGTTTACAAAGTCAGCCCACGATAATGTAGTGGTAACAGCATTAATAGTACCTGAAAATGCTTCAATTTCTTTTATCCATTCCCAACGAGCTACTCCATCTGGTGCCATAACATTATTCACATCAAAACATTTATCCGTATTAGGGTTATTCGTACCAGGAAGTGTACCATCTGAAACATATTTTAAATCACTAAATAATACATTTTGGAATCCATTGGTTGGATTAGCTATAAACCCAATTGGGTTTTGATTACTAAAGTAGTTAGGATTTGTCATTTGGTTAGGTATCACAGTTACTCTACTACCACAATTAACACTTGATGTTACTGCGATAGTGGTTCCTGTATTACAACTCCAACTTGTTTCTCCTGAACAACATACTTCCTCACACATTGCTGATGTAGGGTAACCACCTGGACCATTTATTGGTACACAATTACATGGGTCATATGATGGAGTTGTAGTTTGTCCACTACAACCACATACTAAAGTATTTGGGGTACCCCAACTTGGGTTTGTATTTGGTGCACCTATTTCTACAAGGTACCAAAATATTTTCGTGTCAAGTTCACTGAAACTATCTGATGAAGTTACTACCATATTACTAGGTATTCCTGGGACCGCGTTAATATAACTACCCACATCATTTAGTAGGTCAGCCCAATTATCCCATGGACCACCCAAGTTTCCACTACCAACAGCCCATTGAGTGAATTTTCTGTAATTTCCACCATCAACTCCAAAATCTGGTAATAGTGGGGTACAGTCTGGGTAACCCAAACCGGTTAGGGTAGTTAGTGAACATGAGTTAGCTGTGTTGAAGTATGGTTGTCCTCCTGGTCCTGTTATTGGCATTTTTTCCCACTTCATTTCTGTAAAGTTAGTGTTAAACAATCCATTTGCTGGGTCAGTTATTATGTCCCTCGCCTGTTCCACATCACCATAATTATATGGTAAAGTACCATCACCTAACGCACCTCCGTTATATGTTGTAGAAATATCCACCATTGGGACATAATTAGGTGTTGTAGAGGTACCGTAGTTCCAAACATTACTCATACATAAATCACATCCAGATATATTAGGGTCACATACACAATATTCCCAAAGACATTCTATATCTACAGAATTTCCTGGAACTGGTGAACCGTCATAACTTTGACTTCCTAGAACAGCTTCTAAATCTTGCCATCTATCACCATAAGAGAAATTGTAAACACTTCCACCCTGTAAACCATTAATTTGGTCTATAAAGTCGGTCCACGTAGTTTGTATCATTCCTTGAGATACTGTTGCTTGTGTGCCCACAACATGTGTTATTCTACAACCAATTATTTTAGCCCAATGTCCAATCATTGCTGGACAAGGGTTTGTTGGTAGTGGATTTTGTAAACTTCCACAATCCCATTTTAAATCTTCAAATGGTGTATTCCATAAACTGTAACCACCATAAGCGATATGTTGTATTTGTGGTGTGAAAGATAGTCCCATAGCTCCTGTGTCTACCGCTGGACCACAAGTGTCACTTGAACTTGATGTTCCACTAACACTAGTTGTTCCTGTAACACAAGACCAAGTTATAATTGTTGGACAATCTTCGTCACATGCCACCCAAGAAATATTATTAGTTCCTCCTGGGTATACCTGTACACCATTAGCTAAATTATTTAAATACTCTGTATAAGCGTCATATGGTGTTTGGGTGTTATTGTAGTGACCATAAACTAATGTATAACAACATTCATTACCCATTGGGTCTATGAATGAAACAACGTCACCAACATTATAAACTACCGGTGCCCATGGTGAAGCAAAATTACCCCAAGTATTAATATTAGTGTTTAAGGTTTGTTGTGTGTAAATACTATTTGTAACATCCCAATAAGTAAATGTCACTGATTGACAAGCGAAACAATCACAACAAGCATCACCACCCTCAAGAATGTTTGGGTTGGTTTGGTTTTGTGTGATACAATCTAACATAGTAGGTTCTGGGTTACAGGACAGACTAACTGGTGTTGTAACTAAAGTACATTCACAACTTAATACGCAATCACCACATAAGAAATTACAGTTTTTTTCACAATCTACTAAATTAAGGTGTGGACCAAACGAATTTGGTGGTGTTACATTTGGTGGGTAAGGTAAACAACCTAACAGTTCATCACACCAATAAACGTCGTCAACTGATGTAGTCCCCGTAATGTCAACACATCCATGCATTTGACCATTCACAATATTAAAGATGTTTGTTGCTCCGTGTACCTTATTAGTTATTTGATTAACTAATGTTAGTGTTTGTGCTTGTGCTGGTGCAAATTGTAATGGGTTAGTTAATAACTCAATAACTCTTCTTTCTGTAGTTATACCATATATTGGTCCATCGTACGGTGTATTAAATATTGGGTATGCCCCCATGGTATTCCAAGTACCATAATTAAATAAACTATCAATACTTTCATTAACCCCAATACCTGGTGTTGTACTATTTATATGACTTTCTTCTAGTAGATTACCATTGGCGTCAAATTTACCAACATATTGTGTCGTTCCAGTACCATAAGTAATAATCATGTTACCAGTTACATTATCATACATAATGTCTCCAGTACAAGTTAAACCACTAGGTAAATCAAATTGGTATGTGGTTGATGCCACAGTTGCTGTTATATCTATTTTATAAACTTTATCATTTGCAGTTAATAATATGTTAGGGTCTTCTGTAGGTGTTAAACCTCTACCCATGTTAGTAGCTAGAACTGAAATATCTCTATTAAATGTATATTGGAAGTATGGTGAGTATACTACATCGTATTCTTTGATTTCATAAGCTCCTCCTGCTTCCGCGTAAATCCATAACTTATTTTGTCTTGCCGCTATATCTAATCTTTCATATGGTGGTGTGTCAAATAATTTAGTTGTTGAGTTTGTATCAAAGTCATAGTAAAGTACTCCTTCTTCTTGTCCAGTAATTAAGATAGCACATTCTGGTATAGTAACACCTGAACAACAATCCCACTCACATTGTGTTGCTCCTGTTATTAAGTGATAAGTTCCACTATGTCCAGTACCACCAGTTAATACACAACCACAAGGTCCTGGGTTACATATACAAGACCCTACTTGAGGAACTAACTCATAACCAGACGCACCTTGTGTACCGGCAGGACCGTTCCAAAGAATTTGAGCTACCGTATTGTAATCCATAGCTATAGTCCAATACTGACTACTTCCTTGTGAGATATTATTATTTAAATAATTAATTAAGTCAACCCAGTTATTTACAGCTTGTAAATTTTGATTGGTGTCTACCCCATTGTGGAATAGTTTAACTCCATTTATGAATTTGTAAGCTCCAAATGGTGCGTCACAATCATCAACTGAAGAACCACATCCTGAACCACAATCCCATTTATATTGGTCGAATGTTGCTCCTTGTAGTCCATTTGCTGGGTCACAGAAGTAAGCTAGAGCGTCAAATGGTCCTCTATTACTAGTACTGAACGATGGTGAGAATTCTGTTATATCTGGTAAAAGACCTAATGAAGGCATCATAACTTTATTTGAACATGAGTCAGTAATTGTTGTACTAGAAATACACTTCCATTCTTTACATACTGATTCACAATCAGCAAATGCTGTTAATCCAGTATATTCTCCACTACCATTTCCTGGGTCTATACAACCATTTATTGTACATGTGTAAGAACTTATTGATGGACAACATCCACTAACAGGGTCTAAACATTCTGGTTCTGTATTATATCCTTGTGTAAATCCACTTTCACAACAACAAGTTACATCACATAAACAAGGTACCATATCGAAAGTCCAATTACATCCTGAATACCATGCTGCAGGACCTTGTGTTGTTATCGTTGTTTCTGAACACCCAAATGTTAGTGGGTACATTGTTCCGAAATCTGCTACAGTGTTAGCTGTTGTTACACTATATCCTAATGTTATCGCAGCGTCTATAAATTCACCCCAAGAACCGTATGGTGTATTACCATTAATGTCTCTATGTGCCACACTTAAAATACTAAAGATTGGCATCCCAGTTCCTCCTGTTGCGTTTACACCCATACAAGTTTCTTCTGGTAATGTATATGGTAATGGATAAACTGCTGTACCATCGTTAGGGTGTACAATACTTGTACCAACCACGTTTACACTTCCTAGTTGGAATGTTGTAGACGATAATGGTGTATATGGGTCATAGTAATGATAATCAGTTAATATTGTTTCCACTTGACCATAGCCACCTAAGTAACTTCCTATTGCTGAAGAAGTTGGTTGTAATAATGGCCAGAATTGGTCTGTACTACTTGAGAATGGGTATTGGGTATTAGTTCCCAATAATGTTCCATAAGTAAAGTCTACTTGGTTCATGCTTGGCCCTAAAGTAGTTCCAGTAATTTCACCTAAACTACTACCATCAGGGTCACATGTATTAACTTCTGTTGTTACACAAGACCAGAAGTCCCCAACAACTGGTGGGTCACAAACTTGAGCATTTTGACAATCGTACAGTCCACCACCTAAAGGAATATTAAAAGGTGTGTCAGGAAAATATATTAATGTTATCGGTGAACCTTGAGTTATTAAATAACAAGGCAATTGGTATGTTGATGCGTTTGTTATTGGGTCTATATATTCACATGTCCATCCAGTATATTCTGGACAACAACCACTTAATGGGTCCTCACATTGTGTTTCAGTAAAGTAAGTACCACCTGTAGTATATGTTTCATAACAGAAACAATCTTCTTCGTTACAACATTTACCCATATCTACCACACAACCAAATACATTACTTCCCCAATACTGACTATCTATACTTTGACAAACTTGTAAAGCATTTAAAGATGTTGTTAGTGTGAAGGATGCTGCGGCCGCCGTGTAGAATGCATTCCAGTTAGTATATTCTAAACCACCCGTAACACCTGGGTGAGAAATACTTTTAACATATTCATAAGGTAGGTAATATAGAGTAAAACCACCTAGACCCTGTGATTTATAACATGATTGCCAGTTGTAGGTTGGATTTGTATTTGCTTGTACGTCTGCCCAAAGATATGTTGTCATAGGTACATTAACACCCAAGTTATTTGTCGCAAAATTACGTACCATTCTTTGATGTCCAAAGACACCTGTTGGGTTTCCTATTCTAAAGTAATCAACTGCTGTAAACTGGTCGTTAAATTGACCAATATATGGTTTAGTATCACAAATAGGTAAGAAAGTTATACCTGAAGTACAATCCCAAGAAGTAGCCGAAGTAGTTCCTGTGTCAGGACAACAAGCTGGTAATCCAGTGGTACCACTAATACAATCCGCGTAAGTAGTATACTGACCTGTACCATCATAAAGTTCAATACACTCACATGGTGTAACTGAACAATGACATATTTCATCACAAACTTTTATAGTTTGTCCTGATTGTGCGTAAACATAATTGTTTACATTAGAATAACTCATACCAGACAAGATACCTGTTGTACCCGCAGCTTGCATTTGATTTATAAATAAGTTCCAAGTATTGTAACTAACATTTGGATTTAATAATGAGTATGTTACTGGTGCTATTTCATATAATACACCTCCGTTTGGTCCTGCACATGCTCCACTTACATTTACTGCTGGAGTAGTGGACTCATAAGCTAAGGTAGTTAAGTTTGTATTTGGTAAGTTAACAGATAACCAATCCCAAGCATCACTTGTGGAATTGTATTGGTTTGGTAAAGTTGTTCTTCCACTACAACTATCTATTGTTGTTGCTGTCACACAACTATATGTAATACTAACACAACATGCTGACTCTGCTGCACCTGAACTAGTAAATGGTCCTTGTGCTGTACTAGGTATTGTTACGTAACCATCATCACAGAATACATCACATGGTACCTCGTAACAATAACACCAACTATAGTTAACTTTTAAAGTATGGTCACAATTATCAAAAGCGGAGAATGTATCCATCCATGTTGAGTTTACAGATAATCCTTGACTCTGTATACATGCGTTATTTAGGGATAGTATTCCACTAATAGTACTACTCCAATCGGTATATGGTCCTGCTACAATATTAGCTGGATATGGAGTTGTTAGTGTATCGTCCAGAATTTCCATGTCGGTGATATAAGAGTAACGTCCTAGAGTGCTAGGTAGGTATGGTTGTAATGGGTCTATACTGTTAGGTGGTAATCCAGGTAGGTAGTATGAAGCATTAAAAGGTGAAACACATTGACTCGAATATTGACCTTGTAGTGATGGGTCAAGAATCCTTGTAAATTTGTAAAGACTAAAAGTTAAGTTATGATTACTAACATCGTCAGAAAAATACGGTACTCCACTACCATAGAAATTCATATCTACATATGTAGTGTCTATTAGACCATCACAAGTATCGTTAATATATGCTTCAGTACAATACCAGTCTATTGAACAATTTGCCGTACAAGATGATAGTGTTGTGTATGTAGCTGCCGTATTTGGCCAAGATGTACATCCTGTTGTTCCTCCCGTACAATTTACAAGACAATTAAATGATTGACACTCCTCTGTACAAGCCGTAAAACCAAATATTGAACTTCCTGAACTTCCAGCTGCCGCTCCGTAGAATGTTCCACCAGAACCTGTTTGTTCTATACAACCATTAGCTGATGGCCATGATTGACTTGGTGTGTATGTTGTAATATCCTCACAATTATAAGATGTACATGCCGTAATACACACATCAGAACTTGTAAATGTCCCACCTGTTCCTGTTTGTACTGTACAAGCTGTAGTTGTACAATTCCATGATGTACATGCACTTTGACAATCGTCTAAAGTTGAATAGTATGTTGGTGTACCTCCAGTTCCATTAAATGGAACACAACCATTATATGTACATTCATATGAATAACATTCACCAGTACATGCTGATAGGGTTGAATGTGGGTATTGACTAGTTGGTGTTGTGTTTGCTGACACACATAAAGTTAAATTAGACGAAATTGTATTTAAGTATCCACCTAAATCATTATTAAATGTATTTGTATTATATTGTAAGAAGTTTATATTATACCCCCAACCTTTAGTGTCTAATTTACCTACGTTTGGTGTGTAAGCGTCCACACTCAATAAATAAGGATTACTTACCTCTAAAGCTGTTAAATCTGCAATTGCACATAACTCTGGTACACCACCTAATATACCACCACTAATTAATCTACGTGGTGCAGTACCTGCTTGCCAATTTTCTCCTTGACTACCCACAGCTTGATTTCCTGAATCAATAGCTGCAACCACATGTAACGCGAATAATTGATTATCCGGTGACTGAGGTTGGAAGGATGCTGTTGGGTACATGAAACAATTTAATGACCCACCTGCTGTAGTTACTGTAGCGTATGTAGCAGAATATGCTGTAAAGTCTACTTTCCATGTTGGTGTTGGTTGGTCTAGTGGGTTAGATAGTAGACCAGCAAAATTAGGTATTGAGTTATTTCCACTACCCGCGTCGTCAGAAGTATAAACATTATTTGTATTTAGACCATTACTAGGTCCTGATTCATCGATAAATGTAATAACTAAAACATCATCAGTGTGTGCTGCCGCTGGTGCTGGTCCTGTTGTTGTAATTCCAGGGAATAAGAAATTAGAATTACCTGGAGCCATATTATCATAAACATTAGTCATTGATAGTCCACTTGCCCAATCGTGAATAGCCATCGCGGTTGGGTTTTGGAATATTGTTGATGTTCCAGCTGTAAATTGTGAGTGATATACAGAACTACCCCAACTTAACCATCTTTCATCATTAACTAATGTATGGTATAAATTACCTGTAAAGTTTTGCATTCCACTTGTCCAATCTTCTAAACCAACAATAGCGTCTTTTACAGCGTTAAAGTCCATAGAAGTGGTGTCATAGTATGCGTAAATTTCACTGTCTGTTTCTACTGGGTTATTTAAACAACCCCAACTAATACACGTTCCTGTACAAGATGACATAGATGTAAAAGTACCTGTCACTCCCGTACCTTGGATATCTATACATCCACCAGAGTTAGTTGGTGTTATTGCTTGACATTCGTAAGATATACATGCTGCTGTACAAGCGGTTAATGCTGATACTGATGCGGTAGCGTTGTAGAACGTACCACCAGAACCTGCTTGAGCCGGTAAACACCCAAAGCTCTCACAATTATAAGATATACATGTTGCTGTACATGCTGTAGAACCCCAATCAGGGTTAGTACTATTAAAATAAGTTCCACCAGAACCTACTTGTGATGTACATCCAGTGTCACCACAATTATAAGAAGTACACCCTGAGTCACAAGCGAATGCTGTAAGATATGTTCCACCACTACCAGCACCAGAACTTACTTCAGTACAACCAGTACTAGTACAATCCCAAGACCTACAACCACCACTACATTCCCATTCATAGAAGAAAGTACCACCAGTCCCATAAAGTGGTGCGTTATATATATTACACCCACCACCAGACCAGCTAAATGGTTGTTCTCCACCACCGTGACGTTCATATGTACCAGTACCACAAGAATATGAAGTACACACACCCGTACATGCTGATATTGAACTGAATTGTCCACTATTACCACTTACAACTAAACAACCATTTGCTGAACAGTCCCAAGTAGTACAAGTTCCACTATTTGAATATGCGGTTTGAAAATCCAAAGTTGGGTTTAAGTAGTCGTACCCCTCTTCTAAACAGTGTGTTAAACTACTAAATGAACCACCTGTCCATGGTTGTGGATAACATCCTGTAGCGTTTCCTTGCCATTGAGTTCCTCCTCCTGCTGGACCACATTCGTACGATATACAATTTTCTGTACATGCTGTTGTACTAGTGAAGGTTCCTCCGGTTCCGTAGTTTGGTACATTCCATACCCCACAACCACCTTGATTTTCGGTACCACATGAATAAGATATACACCCTGTATCACAAGATGCTGAACTACTAAATGTACCACCGGTACCAGTTACTTCACTACAACCTGATACAAGACAATTGTAAGATATACAAGATGCCGTACAAGCTGCTGATGACACTATTGGTAGTTGGTTTATGTCCTGGAATGTTCCTGATAAATTACTTAGTTCGTAACATCCGTTCACTCCACAATTAAATGATGCACAATATTGTGTACAAGCTGTTTGAGTTTCAAATTCATATATTGAACCCGTTGTTTGTCCAGTTACTTCTATACAACCTAGTAATGTGTTACATTCATAATGAGTACATCCTGTTTGGCAATCTATTAGTGTTGAGTATTGAGCATCGTCACCAATCTCCGGAATACATCCGTATTGGTTATCACAATTATAACCGGAACAATTAATCTCACAGTGTGTTTGACTACTGTAAGTTCCTCCGGTACCCCCTAATTGGAGATAACAACCACCTTGACCACATTCCCAACTATTACATACTAATTGACAATCAGTATTACTACTAAATGTTCCACCACTACCATAATAAGAATAATAACTTGCCCCATCTGTTGAGACGTACGGGAATGTTGTCCCTGTTGGTGGGTTATGGTCGGTACAACCTGTTGTTGTACATGAATAAGAATAACAAGAGGCTGTACAAGCAGATAGAGAACTGTATTCACCTGTTGCTGCGGTATAACATCCATTATCACCACAATTATAATCAACACATTGTGGGTTACACTCTGTTTGTGAAGTATATGGGAAACTTAACGTTGGTGCTGTAGTTGCGGATGAACAGAAAGTATCACAAGATATTGTTGTTGCTGATAAAAAAGTTGTTAAATCAGCTTCAAAGACTGCTTGTGAATATGTATCAAATCTAAAGTTTATAAACCATCCGAATTGGTCTAGTCCTCCCCAAGTTGGTGCAGTACCTGTCCAATAAGGATTAGTTGTTGTTAGTAGACTCAAATCGAATTCACACTCTGCGTGAGTGTATGGTGGAGAGAAACCGTTATTTTGGTTGTTAAGTGGGTAAGTTGTTGCTTTCCAACTACCATCTGGAGTACTTTGGTCACCACTACTTATAGCAGCTATAGAATGTAATGCAAACCCCTCTGCTTGACCATTACCTCCACCGGCTTTTTTTGTTGGGTATAGGAAACTTCTTACGGTCCCACCTTGATTGTTGTTTAGGGTGGTTGCCGTTACACTATTATGTGATGTGAAGTATAACGAGTGGTCATACTTGTAAAAATGTACTGGATATGAGCCCCACGAGACTGAATTAGGGTGGTACATACTGTAAGATTCGTCTTGGAATATTACATTTATAACATCGTCGGTTGGTAAGGATATTGGTAGGTTATCATAACCTTGAGTGTAATATCCTGCAGCTTGTGTACGATATGTTCCAAGATTTGTACCTGGAGTAAAACTATCATAAACAGTATGGGTTGCTAATCCCGTATATTGTCCTGGTGATGTCCAATAATCTATACCACTATTTACGTTGTATACTGATGCCAGTACGTTTGCTGGTGAGTTAGAACCAGTCCAATAACCAGTACTGTGACCATAACTACTTGTAGCAAAATTTGCACCTGAATTATACGTTATGGTTCCTGGTGTTGGACTTGGATAGGAACTAAAATTACCTTGGTCACCAAACCTTCTAATTTTTCCTGTGTACGCTATAGTTGGGTAGGCTAACCACCTTTCTGACCATATTAATATATGATGAACTTCACCCGTAAATTCCGTATGGATTTCTGTCCAATCAATAATACCTTTAATAGCATTTTCTGTCTGTGTGGCATCCATAGATGTAATATCATAGTACACATACATCACACTATTATCGGTAATACCTAAAGGTTCACAACAACCCCAACTAATACAAGAACCAGTACAAGCAGATAATGTGGAGTATTCATTAAACCCTAATATATTAGGACTTGTACCCACACTACCGGAAAGTTGTACACAACCATTTGTACCTGTATTTCCCGTGTCGTATATGTTTGGTAAAATTGATGCCGCGTAACTAGATGTTACACATTCATAATGGTAACATGTTGCTGTACATGAGGACATTTCTAAATAAGTTCCTGTATTTCCAGTTCCTTGGAAAGGACCATAACAACCTAAAGTAGTACATGAATAAGATTGACATTCTGCTGTACATGCTGATAAAGTACTGAATGTACCTCCTGAGTCTTGTATACAACCATAATTACTACAAGTCCATGCTGTAGTACTCTGACATTGTGCGGTACATGCGGTATAAGCGTCATCAACTGTTGGGTATGGAGTGCCAGGACCAAAACCGAATGTTCCTGCTGGGTCTTGAATACAAGGTGTTCCATCCCCTGGGCATAACCATGGGTCTAGTAATGGGAAACATGAACTATTACAAGCTAATAAATCTTGGTAAGGATAATCCGTAGATGTTGTATAATCTGTTTCTGCAGAAATACAAATAGTAGCTGGTGTAGCTACTGTACCTACTGAATCATTTAAAGCTGCAGCTAATAAAGCTGAGTCTGCACCTAAAAGACTTACATTAATTCCCCAACCTTTATCTGATAGTCCACCCCATGTTGGGTTACCTGCAATCCAAAACGAGTTAGATTGTCCCCCATTATTCTGCCAAAAATTTAAGGGAGCCGGACCACCGTTAAATGGGTTAGAAGTTGACCAATAACAGAACGACCCTTCTATTGATACTCCAGGAGGTGGGTTATTGGTATTACATTGTGTCCAAGACGGTTGAGCCTCAATACAAGGATTTGGGGTTGCAGGTCCAAATGGTGCTGTGGTACAGAACGTATCAGTACACACATTTCCGTTAGGCATTGTTTGGCCGTTAGTATACGTAATCCACGTACCATCAAGTGTACCAGTACCACCATTTGCAACATCGTCTTGATTACCATTTAGTATTGACAAGATTCCATTTGTTAGAGTTTGTTGTAATGATTCCCAATAATTCCGATGTTGACATCTATTTTTTACGGGAAATAAAAATGCTTTGTGGTTGTCGGGATTAGGTGAAGAAGCACGTAGGTCAGACCAAAGTGTATAATGTTCTTTAAAGTTTGCAGCACCGTTGTTGTAACCACTTGATTGGTGCATAAAACAAACTACAAGTGTAGGGACTGAAGGATAAGTTGCTCCAGTAACCGCCATATTATCTCTCCAGTCATATTTACTAAAGTATTGTTGTTGTACAGCTAGAGGAATCTCATTCTCACTTCCAGGGAATAACATGTATGATAAATTTGTTGGTACATTTCGTGTACCATTAAGTTGGTTGGTGAAGACATATGGTATACTTCCCCAAAATAACCAGTCTTCAGCTAAATTCATCCAACTGTTAAGAGTTATCGTCCCCGACGAAGTGCTAATATTTTGAGGTGTCTGCCCAGGGTTATCTATACCGCTGAATGGCATGATAGTATGGTCCGCGGTACCTACCCAACCTGCTTGTGCTAAAGTTTCTGTCCATGCAGTTGCAGATTTAAACATCCCCAAACGTGATTCTGAGTTCATGTACGACCCGGAACCATCATAAGCAAAGATAATATTTGTATTTGTTGTTAATTGTGGTGGACATCCCCATCCGACACATGCGGATTGACAGGATTGTAGGTCTGGGTAAGTTCCCGTTGGGTCTTGGACACAGCCCAGTTGGGTGCAATTATAATTGGCCATAAATTAATATATATATTTCATTTTATTTATAAATAAACGCACAGGGTGCGTAACATGTTATAAATAAATATCCCAAACTTTTGATTTGGGATATTTTGACC
>UEXM01001384.1_pt2 | contig 14746 bp, 6 predicted proteins | sample 1796661 | NCBI WGS metagenome assembly UEXM01 (sample SAMEA4772469, study PRJEB27181) | metagenome | reverse complement strand
ATTAGTGATAGTCTAGGTACTGATGCTGAAATGAAAGTTCATAAATTTGCTGAAGAAGCAATGTACAAATATATAGCTCACGCTGTGCTAGCTACTAGAGCTAACACTCCAGAAGGCTTAGTTCAAAGATATAAAAGAGAAGCTTTTGCAGCTAAAAGAACTGCTAAGCTAAGATTATCTAATATCAAGTTAGAAGAGATTACGCAAATACTTAGAGGTAAATCTAAGCAAATCAAACACTAGTAAATGGCTGAATTTAAAAGAAACTTCGCTGGGTCCAAGATGAATAAAGACATGGACGAAAGGCTTACGGCTAAAGGTGAATACAAAGACGCCTTAAACGTTCAAGTTAGTACGTCTGAGTCAGGAGAAATAGGTGCTTTAGAAACAATGTTAGGAAACACTAAGCTTTCTACTAACATAGTTCCTGATGGATCTAAGGTTGTAACATCTATAACTGATGGAGAAAACGATACTATATACTACTTAGTAAAAGGGCCTAGGCCTAGAATAATACCTTATACGCATAAAAACTACATTATAAGCTACAACGTGTCAACAGGGGTTTTTAAATACGTTTTTGTAGACATAATAAAAGTTGCAGACAAAATAACAGCTAAAGACGATACGCACATATCAATTGGCACGCATCACGACGCTATAAGAAAACACATGCTAGTTCAGAAAGCTGGTGGTGCTGCTCTTGCTTATCCTAGAAATGTGTTAAATACTTTCGTTGCAGGAAGCAACACTTTTGTTAACTCAACAGATATAGCGTTAAATAGCACGGCAGATCTAAGTGTTGGTGATAGTATACAGTTTGTGCCTCATCAAGGAAGTTGTTTAGAGCTAGACGACAGTACTGTAAAAGGAGGCCAAGTAAGAATAACAGGTATAAACATTGTTGATGACTTATTGTTTTACACTGATAACATTCACGAGCCAAAAAAAATAAACTTATATAGATCACTAAAAGGAACAGGTGGAACAAAAAGAGAGTTTCCTGGCGATGGTGATCACGATAGATTTCACACTAGAATTTATGCTGAGCTAGGTGGTGTGAACCAAATAATACACGAAAGTTATAACCCTGAGAATATTGAACCAGAGTATGCTACCAAGGAAAATTGCTTGGTAATAAGAAGAAACCCTGAGTTTGCACCTATAATAAAAGCTTCAACAGTTCGAGCTGATAGACTAAACTCTGATGGCGATGGTAATCCTGTGGAAACAACTCTAGAAGCTGATCCATCAATAGCGTTTAACGGTGACGGTACTCTTAATACAGGAACCGCTACGGTTACATTTAACACCGCTGTAGATTTTAGACCTGGTGACTTTATACTTTTTAAATCGCAATTAAGCGATAGCCCTCAGACAGATGTTGTTAATTACGATATGAGAGCGGTAGTAGAAGCTCCTGAAGATGGATTAGATTCTTATGCTACAGGAGATTCACTTGCTGTAACTTTTAATATTAATATACTAGCCATAAACGAACAAGACATAAGCAGCGCAGATCTCAACTGGTATGTTGCTCTAGAACAATCAGAGCCTTTGTTTGAATTTAAGTTTCCTAGATTTGGTTTTAGATACAAGTACATAGATGGAGAATACTCTTGTTTTTCACCTTGGTCTCAACCTGCTTTTCTACCTGGCGAGTTTGATATGCTACCAAAGAAAGGTTACAACCTAGGTATGTCAAATAGAATAAGAAGCCTTAAGGTAGAAAACTATTTTTCTGATGGAGAGAATAGACCTAGTGATGTTGTTGAAGTAGATATACTATATAAAGAAGATGGTAAGCCTACTGTATATAAAGTTAAGACAATAAAGCCAAGTGATGGTGCACCGCTGTGGGAGTCTAGTGGATGGTATGAAACAACTAGAGGTAGTTTGGAAATAACATCAGAACTTATACATGCTGTTGTTGAATCTAATCAAACGCTAAGGCCTTGGGATAACGTTCCTAGAAAAGCGCTAGCTCAAGAAGTAACCGCTAACAGAATAGTGTATGGTAACTACTTACAAAACTATAATCTACAAAGCAGAGACACGTCTGTTTCTCAAACAGGTGATGATGGAGAAACTGTAGACTCAACAATAACACCTGAAATAATATTATCTTTAGCATCTAGTGATTCTAATATAGTTATATCTAATGACTTCTATGCTGAAGGAGAACCTAATCCTGGTAAGTCTGTAAAGTCAATGCGTACGTATCAAGTTGGTGTTGTTTACGTAGATGAGTTTGGAAGACAAACACCAGTTCTTGCTGACAAAAAGAAAGGGTCAATAAAAGTACTAAAAGAGTCTGCGCCTAAGTTTAACCAGCTATGCGCACAGTTAGTTTCAAAACCTCCGCATTGGGCTAAGTATTTTAAATTCTTTTTAAAAGAAACATCAAACGAATATTACAACTTCGCTATGGACCGTTGGTACAATGCTGAAGATGGTAACGTTTGGATTTCAGTGGCTTCTGCTGACAGAAATAAAATTGACGAAGAAACGTTTTTAATATTAAAAAAACAACACGATACTTCTTTACCGGTTGTACCTAATAATTCCGGAGACAATCCAACGGCTAGATATAAGGTTATAGCAGTAGAAAACGAAGCACCTCAATTTATAAAAATAACTAGAAAAACTTTAGGATATGTAACTCAAAATGCCAACAAAGATTTGTTTGGTAATTCAGATGAAGGCTATCCTTTTGAAGATTACAATTTTTTTACTGTAGAAGATTCAGCTATGGCAGATGCCTTTGGTTCCGGAGATAATTCTTGGGCTACTGCTAGTGGACAGCCAAAAGACTTGCAAGTTAGATTTTACCAAGGAAGCAATAGAAGTGAGTGGTATGACATTGGCGTTATTCAAGGTTATGCTAACGGTCACACCAAGTTCATACTTTCTGGAACTAAACCTAAGTTTGGCCCAGACATAGGGTTTGCTTCTGACGATGGTTCTTGGGGAGGAAGAGTTGCTGGATTAAAGTTTGAAATAGTTTTTAAAGAGTATGAAGACAAGCCTGAGTTTGACGGTAGATTTTTTGTTAAAATACTAAAAGATCAAACTCTTATAACCCACGTACTTAACCAAGGCAACGACAACCTTATGGTTACGGGTGCTAGAGCTTTAAAATACCTTAAGACATATAAGGACGCGCAGGTCGCTGGAGCTGACGATCAGCAAACTCCTGGCTACAACTACAGTAGATTTGGTTTAACACTACCTTATCACGAAGATTATTTCAACAATGGTAATAACCTTGTCCAACAAGCCGGCGGCTTTGGAGGAGGGCTTTTAACGGAGACTGTTACTAACGAAGCCAACGGACAGACGGAGACTGTTGGTCAGACTAACAATAACTTAGTTGGTCAAGATGAAGACAACCTTAGCAACTACGAGTGGGGGACTAACGCTCTGTATCAAGCTTACTACGGCGACACTGAAGTTGAAGACGTTGGATTTTTTGATGGAATTTTTACCGCTATTAACGCGTTAGTCAATCAAGCACTAGGCGTAATACCACCAACAATGTTAGGTAGCAACAGTGTTTCTATAAACTACACCGGTGGTGCTAAAGAATTTTGGAATTGGTTTACTGGCAACCCCGTAAATGGAGGAGGCGTTGTTACAGACCCACCTTTATTTATTGACGACGCGTGGTCTTACGATTTTAGAAGTCCTGAAGAAACTGGTTTTGACGATGATAATTTTCTCGATAATTCAAATGCTTTTAAGCCTACTTTTTATTCAGTACTTGATGAAGATGGAAATATTAAAGCCGAGGGTTACAACAACAAGATGGAAAATTTAGGAGGTGCTAACAATGTACAAGGAGGACTTTTTAGTGGCTATGAGATGGAGAACCTTGATTACAACTTAATGCAATATGAAATGTGGGAAGCTGGTGATGGTGTCTTTCAAAATGGTTCTACAGGAATAAGTTCGAACAATAGAAGACTAGATATTTCTTGCACTGGATTTCTAGACAAAGAAGAATATGGCAAAGGTTACGCACCGCCGAGCAACACAAACATAAGTAATATATATGACTTAATGACTAGGCTTTCTACTCAAGGCCAACAGTTTAGGTTTAAAGACGATCCAAACGAAACGGTTTACGAGACTGAAAAAGCTAGATACCAATACGGAATACTAAACTTTCATGTTGATTCCGATGGCAACAAGGATATAGCACAAAACAAAAGAGTAAAATGGAGCATAATATCTAAGACGCCTTTTAATTTAAGCTCTTTTGATCCTAGAAGAATAAGGCATGACGGAACCGAAGAAACTGTAATAGAATTATTAGAGCCATCTACCTCTGAAAACGGAGATTTTGTTAGTGAAAATCCAGCTATATGGGAGACTGAGCCAAAAGAGTCTGTGGACGTTGATTTATATTTTGAGCTAGGTAATGCATATCCAGTGGAGTATGCTTTGAGAAATAACGAGATATTTTTTCCTGTTGGAATACACAATAGGTGTAGAGTTACTTTGGAGTCAGCCACTGATACTACGACTACATCTTGGAACACGGCAATAGAAGCAGAAGGCGATATATACGTTCAGCAAGTTAACTCTGAAAACAATGAGTTTGGTGCAATCAACGCGGCTAACAACGATAGAAAGGTAGTGCTTATTCACAAAAACGGCTCTGTACCTTCTTTGACTACCACAGCTAACACTATTGTTAAAATAGAAACTCCTTACGGTGGAGCTGTTACGGTTAAAGTAAGTTCTTCTCAAGCTGGTACCAACTTTTTTCTTATGAATCAAGATATACACAACAATAAGTTTTACTTACCTTGGTTTAATTGTTATAGTTTTGGTAACGGAGTTGAGTCTAATAGAATTAGAGATGACTACAACCAGCCTTTCTTAGACAAAGGCGCTAAGGCATCTACGACGCTAGACGAGCCTTACACAGAAGAAAGAAGAGGTTCTGGTATGATTCACTCTGGTATATACAATTCAACTAGCGGTGTTAATAATCTAAATCAGTTTATACAAGCAGAACCTATAACTAAAGATCTTAATCCAGACTACGGCACTATACAAAAGCTTTATACAGACGAAACAAATACAACTGTGCTTTGCCAAGATAAATGTCTAGGCATGTTAACTAACAAGAACGCATTGTTCAACGCAGATGGAGACTCTAATGTAGCTAACAGTAAAAACGTTTTAGGTTCTATCACGCCTTACTCTGGAGATTATGGTATATCAAACAATCCTGAGTCATTTGCTAGAGATAAATATAGATCTTACTTTACGGACTTGCAAAGAAACGCTGTAATAAGATTATCAAAAGATGGTGTTACTAATATATCTGAAATTGGTTTAAAGGATTATTTTACAGATAGATTTGCCTATGCTGATCAAAACGTTTATGGATCTTACGACGAAAGAAAAAGAACGTACAACTTAACGCTACCAACTCAGATACTAACAGCTAGTAAGGATGCAATTTTATTTGATTCAACAACAATTTCTTTTAGCGAAAAAGCTAAAGGTTGGATTAGCTTTTATAGCTACGTGCCAGAAAATGCTATTAGCATAAACAATCAATACTACACTTTTAAAGATGGTGAAATATGGCAGCAGCACAGCGATTCTGGCGTTAGAAACAAATTCTATGGTGTACAATATAACTCACATGTAGAGTTAGTATTTAACGATCAACCAGGCTCTGTTAAAAGCTTTCAAACAATAAACTACGAAGGCTCTCAAAGTAGAGTAAGTAAGTTTGATAACATGACAACAGACGGCATAACATACTACTCTGATGGAGAGTTTTACAACTTAAACGAAAAAACAGGGTGGTATGTGGAGTCTATGCACACGGACTTGCAAGGTGGTAGCGCTAGAGACTTTGTCAATAAAGAAGGCAAGTGGTTTAGCGTAATAAAAGGAGAGCAGTTTGTATTAGATGAAAAAGGTAAAGCTACTAAACTTTCTGACTTAGATGGTAATTATCTTTTAGATACGTCTGAGTTTAGTGTTCAAGGTATTGGCTATGCTTCACCATCTACGGATAATACTGATGATAGCAGCGTTGAATTTACAGTAAACTTTCAAGACAGCTCTACAAGTAATAGCGGAACTAATTGGGATTAAACAAAAATAATGGCAGTAGAAAATTGTACAATATCAACAGTAAGCATAACAGCCTTAGGAGGATCAACACTAGTTGCTGGGACTAAAACTTTAGTAATAACTCCAGACGCTGATTTTTATGTATCAGCTTCTATGTGTTCTATAGGTAATGCTATGGAAACTTTTGATGGTTCAAATATATATAACACCGTTGGAGCTAATGTAACAACAGGTATAACTCAAGTGCAGTTTGTTGATGTTAACGATGGTACCGTAGAGGCTATTATAACACATGGCACTATATCTATAAGTTCTTCTACAGAAGATTTCTTTATTGATATAGACGTTACGGCATCGCCGCCTAGAGTATTCTCGTGTATTAGAATAGCCACTACTCATAGCTTTGGCGAGGCAGATGTTGTAACTTCAACGTCTACACACTTAGACGTAGCGAACATGAGCGAAACGCAAATAGAAAATACTATCGTTGGCCATCAGGTAATTAGCAGCGGAGAGGTTAGCTCTACCGTTGGGCAATCTACGTATATGGGTACAATGAGATTTACCGCCGCGGCTGGAATCAAATTTCCACCGCAAACCGATGGACTACCTTGCGTTCTTATTTACTCTGGTTCAATGTTAGCTAATCCTGAGTATTGGGAGGTAACAGTGACAAACTACACGTACAGCGGAGTTTACATAACTGGATTTGATGTAAACGTAAACTACGTAACGCCAAGCGTTAGCCCAGAAGGAATAGAAGACGCTGTTGATTTTTGCGACTTAGGGCATGTGCTTTCAATAAGAACAAAACCTAACGCTATACCTGTTGCGGTAGCACGATCATACTCTTTGAGTAGTTTTTCTGCGCCTAGGCAATTAGAATATAACTCATCTGCCCAAGATATAAAGGTTTTTGGCGTTGAAGGTTCTAGGTTTAACGTTTTTGTTCAAGACGAAGACGGCAAGTTTTATGATCACTCTACGGGAAATTTTAGTCATGGTAAGATAGCGGGCGGTAACGGTGCCGCTAAAGGCTATTTTGAAATACCAAAAGGTGGATTATTTAAAACTACATTAAACTATCCAAGATCTACTAGCAATACCAAAAGCTATAGTTACTTTTTAGAAGGTGTTGCTACCCCAGCTAAAGTAAGTGTAGGAGGAGAGGCTGGTACTTCTAAAAATTTAATAGAAGCTTCGACCACATCTTTGTCTAGTAGTATTCCTACGGAAGGAAGCAAAACAACTGTCACGCAATACGCTAGGCAGCGCGTTCAATTAAAAGTTACGCAGTCAGGCAGTACACATACTATACCCACGGCCGCAGCAACAGGTGTTTCTCTTTATGGCACAACAAATCAAGTTCAAACAAAAGCAGCTTCTATTGAAGACTCAGATATTCCCTACTCCGGAGCAAAACAATGTTTAACTAAAATAGATTTTTCTTTAGCGATTCAAACAGGAGCTTCAGGCGGAAAAACATGGAGAGCCACAGGTCGAGCGCTGCAGACTTCTACTCTTAAGTACACAGCAGATGCTAACACTGTTACAGCTCCGATATACTATATAGAAAACGGCACTCAAACAGGTAGTGGAGATCCTGACGGTGCAACTGTTACTTTTTCCGGCACGCTATATGTTGAAAAGTTTGGAGAAGTAATTGGTGACGGATTATATTGCTTAGAAATATACTTAGATGACTTTATACAACTATTTTAATAATAATAAACTATGCCTACAGTAACACTAGACTTTAATACTTCAGTAAACACATCTTTGTCAGTTGGTGACAACGTATTTTACTTAAACAATGTTGCTACGGTTGCTGAGTTTGAAACTTCAACTCAACAAAATATAGTATTTATAGGTACATGTAGCTTCGTTGACATGGAAAAAGGTATAATACAAGTAAGCACAACACTTCCGCTAGCTCAATACCCGCCAGCTAATAGCTATATATTCTTTGCTAAAAGCAATGTAAATAATTTATCTAGCATGCTAGGATATTACGCTTCTGTTAAAATGGTTAACAACAGCACAGACAAAGCAGAGCTATTCAGCGTTGGTGTAGACACGTTTGAAAGCAGTAAATAAAGTACTTAGAGTGTGATTATAAAGTCATACTTTAATTAAATTATGTCAAATCAAGAAATAGATAAGGTTGATCAACAAGAGGTTAGCCTTAATTCTAGAGAAAAAATATTAGAACTTCAGCAATATCTAGTAGATAAGGCCGACGGAGAAAATATTGTTACAACTCAAGACTCTCATTTGTTTCCGTTGAAACATACTTTTGCAGATGGGATATACGTTAGACAGATGTCGATGGGAGTAGGAACATTAGTTGTTGGAGCAATCCATAAACACTTACACGTTTGGTTTCTACTACAAGGTCACATTAGCGTAGCAACAGAAGATACTATCGAGGAGTACATAGCTCCGTGTTATGTTGTAGCATCTCCAGGAACAAAAAGAGTAATATATGCTAACGAGGAATCGATCTTCGTTAATATACATAAAAATCCTACAAACTCTCAGGACATTGAATTTTTAGAATCTGAGATTGTTGCTAAGGATTTTGCAGACTACAAAAAATACGTTAACGAAAACAAATAATATATGAGTTTTTTAATGGTAGGTGCTGCGGCTATAAGCGTTGGAACTGGTGTTGCAAAGGCTATAGGTGGCGCTAAAGAAAAGAAAAAAGCTATGGCTGAAGCTAAGAAAGCTCAAGCTGAAATGGATGCTCAAAAAGATGCGTTTAGCAAACTAGATACTAGTAATCCTTACGCTAACATGGAGAATACCATGGAAGACTTAACGGTCAACACTCAACAAGCAGAGTTTGAGGCTCAGCAAAATCAACAAAATCAAGCAAACATATTAAGTAGCATGAAAGGCGCAGCTGGTGGATCTGGTATTGCGGCCTTAGCTCAAACTATGGCTAATCAAGGTCAGCTATCAGCTCAAAAAGCTTCAGCTAGTATTGGCCAACAGGAAGCTGCAAACCAAAAGGCAGCGGCAGCACAAGCAGGTCAAAACCAACAACTAGAAAGAAAAGGTGAGGTAATGTCACGTGATATGGAAAAAGACAAAGTATCTACACTACTAGGCATGGCGCAAGGTGAAAAGCGGGCTGCAGAAGAAAAGAAAGCAGCGGCTAACGAGCAGATGATGTCTGGTATAAGCTCAGCTGCTAGCGGTATAGTTGGTGCAGTAGCGCCTGGCGGCGCTATGGATGCACTAAAAGGTGTTGGCGGTGGAGATGTTGGAAGTTTTGCAAACACTATAGTTAGTGACGAAGGAAATCCAATGTCAGCTACTCCTGATTGGCTACAGTCTCAGTTTGATGAAAACGAAACAGATCCAAACTTTTTACAAAACTTAAATTTATAATGGCAGCAGATAAAACATTAGTACAAGGAGCATACGCGGCTGCTGGTGGCGGACAAGAATTAGCTAGCAAAGCTGGGTTTGATGCTTTAGATAAAGTAAATAATACGGTAAACGAACTGTTAGTTAAGCCTGAACAAAAAAGAAGATCAGACGCTAAGGCTGGTGCTAAAAAAATGGCTGATGAAATATTAGCTAACGGCGGAAGTTTAAACTCTCAAACATTTGATGCATTATATCCTCAAGTACAAAATCTTCAAGAGCAATATTACCAAGCGGTCTTAGGCAAGAACGACCAAGCAGCGGCTAAAATAATGATGCAAATGAATCAGATGAGTACATCGATACAGTCTGGAAAAGACATAGCTACAACTAATGCTCAAGCAATATCAGATGGGTTAGCATCTGACTCTATGACCGAAGAAGAGCTTAGAGACTCGCAGCTTATACATGATCCTAAAGCTCAACATCAGTTTGGAACCGACGAACAAGGTAATCCAACTCACCACGTTATAGTTCAAAATGAAGATGGAACTTTTAAAAAACTAGACTTTAATGCTATTAGCGAAAGCATGGTATTAAAAGATAATGAGTCAAAAAAATCACTAAATGACATAGCGTTAAAAGAATATCAAAACGCAGCTAAGGGTGTTGAGTGGAACCAAAACGCAGTACAGCAACAGATTAGAAATGTGGTAGACAATAGCAAAGGCCTAAGGTCTTTGATGCACGACCAAATGCTTGGTGGTAACAGTGATACTAAATTTGTAAATGCTATAGCTAAAAATCCAGACTTAGTTGGTTTAAACTACGCAGATCTAGACGCATCTCAGTTTCCTCTAGAAGAAGGAGAAACTAATTGGGATGATAACATATCTGAAGCAGATCAAGCTATGATAGTCGATGCTATAACAAATCCTAAGAATGAGTTTTACAACGAAGACTTAAGCAAGAACCTAGTGGTAGACTATTTTACTAACTACGCCAAGCAGCAGCACGGTGGAAGCTTTAAGGCTAAAGAAAAAAAATCAACACAAGGAAGACAAAGAGCACCTATTAGCGCTAGTGAATTAAACAAGTATAATGCTTTTGTTAGATCGTTTAATTCTGGCGGCAAAATATTTATGCCTGATGGTAGTTATGCTGAACGCGTAGACGGCGGAGGGTTTACAATGAAGAATGCAAACGGTGCGGTGTTAGAAGGTATGACAAACTTAACGGCTGACGACTTAGTAAACAAAGCTAGAATACCTCAAAATATGGTGAGCCAACTAAAAACGCAAAGTAAAGAAGGTGGTAGCAATCCTTTAATAAAAGATAATAAGTAAAATATGTTTGAATATATAGATGAAAACGGCGTAGCTTACGAAGTTACTCAAGCCCAAGTAGACGAGGCTGCCGAGCTAGAAGGTATAACAAGCGATGAGTATTTAGCAAAGATGGAAGGTATAACGCCTTTAGCCGTTGAAGAAACTCAAGACAAAGAAGATCCAATTGACGAGCTTACTACTAGACTAGGAATAGATGAACAAGTTAACTTGGGAAATACAAACGACTCTCAGATTACGGATGCAGCTGTAGAGTCGGACGATATGGCATCCAACTCGGAAGATGGTTCTTCGGATTCTCAAGAATTTGACATATCTTCCTTGTACCAAACGCAACCGCTAGGCACAGATGCTACGGGTGGTATTGGCGTTAACATCCAGCAAGATCCTTTTATTGCACCCGCTGAAAAGGAAGAAATAATAGAGAAAAAGCAAGATTTAGATAATAGAACAGCTCAGCAAGATTACTTTGAGTATGGTGATAAATTATTTATAGAAGCAAACAACGAAGCTAAGAACGCTCAGGATATGAGTTCTGTACCATACGAAGTTAGTCCAGACGCTGATGGAGGAGAAGGAAAGAAAAGCTTTCTTGGCATACCAGGCGTTGGACAAGCAGCCATGTGGAAAAACTCTGAGTCTGAGCGTCGTACAAATGCTTTAAACTTTGCTATAGACTACGAAAAAGATTTAGTACTTCAAAACACAGATCCTAATGTAATCAACACAAACATTTCTATGGTGGCTGAAAACTACTTAGATCTTGCTGTTGATAAAAATATTAAAAAAATAAACGATAAGCTTAAAACAGAGACTGATGAAACTGTTATAAAAAGCTTACTAGAACAAAGGCAAGAGTTTTATGACCAAGAGGGATATGTTTCTTTATACAACGTGCCTGGAGATGAAACATCTGGAGTTAGAGGATATTTACCATCTGAGGTTCAAAACGAAGCGAGTGATTTAGCTAACAACACTGACGACGAAGTAGATGATGATGGCCTAACAGAGCTAGAGAGACAACGTAAAAAAGAGTGGGCAAAAATCATTTATTTATCTAAAAAAGGAAATGAGTTTGAATCAAACTATAGTACAGCTTTACAAAATTTAAAACTTCCAGCAAACGAAAGACCAGAAGGTAGTCCGACTATACAAAACTCAAGCTTGTATGCTATTGGATCTGGAAAAAGTATATTTGAAGACGTAGGAGGCGCCGTTAGAGATATGTTTGGCGCGGACGATACTTACTACGATGACAAAGAGGCTTTAAAGTTTATATCTGAAACCGGAACTTTACCTGCAGATTTTTCAAAATTACCTGGAAACTCTGTTTTAGCAAGAAAGTTAAACGAATCACTAGACAAGTATAAGGTATTAAATAGAGCTATAGAAATACAAGCAGACTTGGGTAACTTGAAAGAAGAAAGCCCATGGCTAGAAGCCGTTGATGACCTAGCTGTGGCTTTTAGTGGTGAAGAAATAGGTGCTACTAAAGGAAACGATAGAGCAGTTCAAACCTTTAGCGACATCATGGAGTATGATATGGGTTACAAAGTTGACACTGAAAACTTAAGAGAAAGAGAAGGAGCAAGCAACGGTAGAAGACTTCTGGAAGGAGGATTAAACATAGCTACAGACATAGCACCTCTTGCGTTAGAGATATATCTTACTAGAAAAATACCATTAGGAACAATGGCTAAGTACGATAAGTACGTTAAAAATGGTGTAAAAATGATTAGCCCAGCAGGCAGAAGAACCTACACTGTTGGTGATGCTATGAATAAAACTAAAACTGGCCTTACAAACTTTTTATTAAAAGGCAATAAGTCTAAAGCATACGCTAGAGGTGTTAAGCTGGGAGTTGGTGGTGTAGATGAAATAGCAAAACTTTATATAGCTGATCAAGTTGGTGGGGCGCTTTGGAATCAACCAGGGTTTGTACACAACGAACAGACTGGAGAAACTAACTTTGCATTTCCCTTTGGTTTAGGTGTTGGTAACGTAGCTGGTGCTAAAATAATAAATAAGTTAAAAACAAAGCATGTACCGATTTTAACACCTGTGCTAGCTAGATTTCCAAAATCTAAAGCAGCTAGTACTTTTGCACAAGCTAACGTCTCCGCTGGTGTAGGTACTTCTACTCTTGTTTTTGCAGAAATGTTTGATGGTTTTGTTAAAGATTTAACAGGCCAAGAGAGGGTTGAGGCAGAAGAAAAGGACATGTTCCATCACTTAGCTGAAAACTACTTAGGTATGTTTTTACTAGGTGGTAAGGCTACCTTAACTAAAATGGGTAAAGGTTTACACAAGGATATTTCGCAAAGCAACATTTTACCTAAGAGACTAAAAGGTACCACTAAGGCAGAAAGAAAACTAGGATTAAAATACGGCGCTGAGCCTGAAGCTATTGAGGCTTCAAAAAAAGAAAAGCTAAATGAAATTAGCGAGAAATATAAAGATAAAGATTTAACAAACCAAAGAACTCTAGATAAGTACAATAAAGAAAGATCTGAAGTTAGAAAGTCTGCTAATGATCTTCAATACTTTCACGAATATAACGCCGCTAAAAAAACAGCTAAAGCAAAAGACGGTTACTATAAAAACTTAAGCGACAAGTTTATTATAGGTAATAAAATGCAGCAAGGTAAAGATCTTACTACAAAAGAAAAAGAGCTAATAGCAGAGCTTGAGGCTCACGAGTTTGACTACCTAATAGCTGGCACTGGAATGCTTCCTAGCAGTAAGCAAGCTGTTGGTATGCGTAGGCTAAAAGAGTATTACGAGAATATAAATAATTTTATTGGTGGTGATGGATTAAGACTACAAGGCAACGCTAAAACTAAGTTTTTTGAAAAGTACGACAAGCATAACGATAACATGGCTGAAATACAAAGGCTTGAAATAGAAGCTAAGTCTAAGCCTGCTGTAAAGAAGATCAACTTAGAAAAAATTGAAAAGCTAAAAGAAAAAAACGAAAAGATTGAGTCTGAGTTAAACGAAATAAATCAAGGGTTTGAAAAAGTCTTTGACAAGATGCTCGAAAAAGAAATAGAAATAGCTAAGGCTATGGCTGAAAGCACTGGACTTAAAGGAGAGTTTAAGGCTGTAAGCGAACAAGCGTTTCAAGAAATGCTCAGCAAAAAAGCAGGGCTAAGGTTTTCTAAAGGACAAAAATCTGGTATTGGTGGTTACTACGATAGAAAGTCAGACTCTATATGGCTGAATAAAGAACACTTAAAAGACTACAGAGATTTAGGCGCGCCGCTACACGAGGTAACACACGCTATACTAAAGAAGTCTTTAAAATTTAAAAACGGTAAGCTAACAAAAGAAGGTAGGCAAGCTATAGATAAGTTTTTAGAAGGTTTAAACGAAAAAGATAGAGCTATAGTAGAAAGAAGAGTTAATGAAAACTATAGGTTTGAAACGTTTAAAAACGAGGCTGAATATATCAAGGCAGCAAACAGCGGTATGTACGGTAACATCAATAGAAACGGCGTGCCTAATCAACTAAAAGATGTTGTGCGTCTTGAAAACGGTCAGTTTGTTGTAGAGAAAAAACCTGAATTTTTTGCTGAGGAGTATGTTACAGCTTGGTCTGATGCTGTTAAAAATAAGCAAATAAAATACACGCCTGAGTTTGGACAAAAATTATCCGATGCTTTTTATCCCTTGCTTAAAAAAGTTGGTTTGTCTTCTAAGTTTGAAATTAATGACATAAATGGTGAAAACTTATTTATGGCTATGCAAACTATACAAAGAGGTAGTATTAAAGGTAAGCTTAGAGGTGACATTGTACAGTTAGGTAAAGAAGCTAGAGAAGGTGATTACACCGGTAATATGATGTCTAAAAACATTACCAAAGAGCAAGCTGAGCAAGCTATATCTGACATTAGCAAAATGAGAGAGCTTGAAAG
>UEXM01002127.1_pt1 | contig 14747 bp, 15 predicted proteins | sample 1796661 | NCBI WGS metagenome assembly UEXM01 (sample SAMEA4772469, study PRJEB27181) | metagenome | reverse complement strand
AAGTTCTCGACCATAGCCTCACACGCAGAAGAGCACCCCGTATTGAGGGTGGTGGGTGGGGTATCGCACACGAAGTCCCCGGAGGTCTCGCAGTTGCCCGAAGGGTTGCACGAGTTCGTGTTGGAGAAGGTATGGTAGAGGGTCAGGTAGTGGCCCAGCTCGTGGGTGAGGGTCTTGCTTTGGTCGCGCGAAGGCTTCAGCTCTCCCTCCGTTCCCGTTACATTGTAGAGCACCACCACGCCGTCCCTACAATCGCCCGTGGGGCCGAGGTAGGCGTACCCTTGCGTCCCCCCTTGGGCGTCGTTTCCATTGATTTCGGAGACGATGTAGACGTTGACGTACTCATCGGGATTCCAACAACCCACCGTACTCTTTAGGGTAAAGTCGTTGAAGCCGTCAAACGTAGACGAAGAGGCCACCCCGTCGGCTACATACTCGGGCCATGCGCTTGCGTTGTATCTCGTTATGCCCGAAGTAGGGTTGTCCTGCGGATCGCGTTGGGCAAGGCACCAATCTATCTTGGTGTCGACGTCTCCTTCTCGGAAGTGTTCGTTTGCCGCTTGCACCGAGGAGAGCACCTGGGCGTCTGTGATGTTTTCTTCTCCTCCTGTGTGGACGATGTGGAACACGAGGGGCAAGGTTTTGACCCACTCATCTTCCAAGGTGGGCACAGCCCTTTGTATCCCCATCCTTCTTGGCGTCTCCAGTACGTGGCACTCTTGCGCCGTTATCCATTGAGGGAGTAGAAGAAGGAGAAGGAGTACGTTTCGCATCTATCCAGCGTTTTAGGAGTGTGATATTTTCGGCCCGGTTCAATCGTAGAAGATTTTCCGAGCGAGGTCGGGGTCGATTCTGTCGTGGCCCCCGGAGATGGTCATTCCGTTTTGGTAGTAGACCTGTTGCTCGGGGCTCATCTCCGCGCCCGAGTTTGAGTTGTACTCCGGGAAGAGGGACGAGTTGTTGCAGAGGTACTCTACCATGCGCGTCGTGTAGAACTGGGCGTTCTGCCGTGCGTTCTCCACCTCTCTATGTAGGTCGCTTTCCGAGATGGCTTGCGTGTCGTCGCTTACACGGATGACGAGGCCCCCGTTGTCGAGCTTGACGTACAAGTTGGGAAGCATCTCCACCATACTCCACCACACCGTGGCCTTCCTCACGTAGTCGTCGAGGAGGGTCGCGTAGTCGCCCTCCGGTCCGCTTCCTGCGATGTCGCTCTTGAGCTTGTCGAGGAGGTCCGTGCCGAGGTAGTTTTGGAGGTGCTTGTCTTGTGCCAAGATGATGGCGGGAACCATGACCGAGTCCTCCACCCCTCCGTTGACTTGGGTGAGGCGTTTGATGTAGTCAGGGTTGACGAAGAGAACTTCTGCGGTGAGTGCCATTTAGCGGGGTGTTGTCCAGTTTTTAGGTTCGAGGAAGCCACGGTTGACTTGGTCACGGGTGCGCTTTGCCACCTTGGGGCTATTCACGGGCATAGGTTCGAGCCCTGCCTCGCGGATGATGGCACGGGCGCGGTTTACGCTCACCCGCTTGTTGGTCTTTCGTAGGTATGTACGACGCTCCCAAAAGTGCTGACACGATCCGCCGCCCTTGTAGAGGAAGAGGTCGTAGGTGTCAGCTCCGTTGGGCCCCCATCCAGGGTTGGTGGCACGTTGTGAGGCGGCTTCTATGTCTTCCTTCCTCCATACGCGGTTGCCCGCGGCCACCATACGCTTGCAAAAGTCCCTTGATTCGTTGCCATTGATGCCCGTTTTCTTGGGTGCATAGGCGTAGCGTACCTTGATGACCTCGTTGTCTTGTTCACTTTTGGCCTGTGGCTTGCCGGAGGGAACCTCTGCAAAGGTCCACATGGCGTCCTGTGATGCCTCGGTATCGTAGTCCACCTTTCGGGAGTCGATAAGTTCCCACTCGTCGTCGAGTTCCTCACCCTGTTCGATGAGAAAGTCACACGCGAGGTTGAGGTCGATAACCTCTGCGAGCTCCTGTTGTGGGACGGGTAGGGCGGGGGTCAGTGGTTCGTCCTCAAAGAGACCCTCTGCCGTAGCTCTGTCGAAGCCAAGCATGGCCACGAGGAGTTGCACGGCTTGCGGCTTGGTGAGTTCTTGCGTGGCTACCTTGGCGATGATGTCAACCGCCGAGGAGATTTGGATACCGGTGTACGAGATGTCTACGTTGGCCTCTTCTGCCTCGGGCTTGTAGAGGGTGATTTGTGCGGGAGCTCCTGCGGCGTTGAAGATGCTCTCGAGGGCCGTGGTTACCACCATTTGATATGGTGCAATAACGTCCTCCCCGAAGATTATCTCTGCGGTCTTGAGCTACAAGCCTCCTCCGAGCTTGCCGGAAACCATAACGCCAAACATCATAGGAGAGGTAACGCGGTGGCCCACCATAATCTTGGCCACGACCTCCTCGGAGAGGAAGGCGTATTGCTTGTCTGCATCCGAGAGCGGGAACGGCTCGAAGTCGGGCTTCCTGTCGGGGGAGTCCGAGTACGTGATGATGAACTTTCCCGCATTGGTAGCCCCGGCCAACTGCCTCTCGATGTCGTTGCGAATCTTGCGACGCTCCTCCTGGGCAGGGACGCCGTTCTTAAAGTGAATCGTAAAGGACGGAGCCAGGCCGTTCTTGATGTTGTTGATGTGGTAGACCCCTATCTCCTTGTCCAACTCGATGTAGTTGATGGAGCCGATGTAGTCGGGCTTGGGGTAGTAGTACGAGCCGGGAGAGAAAGGCTTCACGTACAAGATTTGGACGGGGTGTTCTACCGCCGCCTCGGGGTCGAAGGCGTGGATGACTTCGGGCTCTTGCCTTCTGTCGCCCCAGTCCTTGGAGTAGTAGTAGAACTCGACCTCCTCGTCGTCGTTTACCTCCGCACTCCTTACGTTCTCAAAAGGGCAGTGGCGCACCTTGGCGATCGTGGTGCGGTCGATGGAGTACACGACCTCCAACGCGAAGCCGCCTTGGATTTTAAGGTCGAGGCAAGCCTTCCGAATTTCGTCTTGTAGTCCCCACTCTTGAATCTTGAGTCGGGCGTCCAACGTGTCGGCCTGTACGCCGTCGCCGTATATCATGTAGGCGATGGAGGTGCAAAGGGCGTTGTGCGTTGCACTCGACTTGTATAGGTCGATTAGGTACTGCGGGAAGAGGTTGTCGTCGCCATATGAGACGTAGCCCATATTGGAGGGACGCTCGGCATATGACCGCTCTTGGTACTCGTTGAGTTTTAGTAGATCCATTTCACTCGTAATATATGACGTTGTCGGGGATGGTTACGCTTGGGATTGTCCACGCGGCAGAGTCGGCAACCTTGCAAGGTCCAATTTCACACAACCCCACCACCGTGGCGTCCGTGGGGTCGGTGTTGGTGGTGCTATTTTGTCCGTAGATTTCGTAGGTGTACAGGCCGCTCTCTGTGATGAGCACCTCCCCGTCTTCGGGTGAAGCTCCATCCGTTCCAATGCCGGCCTTGGTGTAGCGGGCGTTGTCTACGGCTACGCTCATAACACAAGCAAAGGTCTCCTCTGTCGCCACGTTGGTGAAGATGAGGAGGTAGTTCGTGAATGATGCCAAGAACTTCCGCGCCTGGAAGGGCGACACGTAGATAAATTGGTTGCCTGTGTTCGGTTGTAGATGAATCATTCTCTTGGTAAGTAAAAGGGGAGAGCCAATGCCCTCCCCCTCCTTGTAACGATAACGGCCATAAGGCGGCCCGGTATAGTCAAACGATTACGGCGCGGCGGAGATTACGATGTCGGCGTCGTCCGGTACGTTAGCGGTCACGTCCAAGAATGGCGCGGGGCTGACCTCTTGTGCGGAGAACTCGAGGGTGAATCCGTTTTGGTCTCCTGCGGCTGTTCCCGTTTGGGCAGTACCTCCGGAAACCTCCACGCCGTTCTTGAGTCCCATGATGAACCAGTTGTCGTTGTTGTCTTGGACAAGAACGGACACGCGGCCCTTCACGAGGTTTTGGATTTCGATGATGTCGATGGCGGCGGCCTTGTTGAAGGTTACGCTACAAACCTGATCGAAGAAGACCGTACCTGCGACCAAGTCGGAAGTGATGGTCTGCGTTAGAGACCCGCTTCCGCGTGTCATGTCGTAGGTGTTGAAGGTCACCGAGGTGATGGGTGGGTCAGCGGGGTCAATGATGGTAAGGCCTTCAACGATTCCTGTGGCCGCGATGGCGTCCCAGTTCCATTTGTCAGCCTCCCACTCGGCCACGTAGATACGCTTGATTCCACCGAGGGCATCCTTGCACCCTACGCCTCGTCCTGTTAGTGTTAAATCGCAAGCCATTGTTTTAGGGTTTAGGAGATATGGGGGAGCCGAAGCCCCCCCGTCTCTCGGTTAGTTATCAAGTAAGGCGGCGAACAACTGCACAAGAAGCCTCGTCCACGAGTTGCGTACCTCCGTCGAACATCATCAAGATGCGAGTGAGGTCGGCTCCGGTGGTGTTGCGGAGGTCGATGAAGCGAGCCTCTACGTGGTCGGTCAAGACGTTAGTACCGAAGTACAGGTTGTCAACGCGAGAACCCAACAACACGTCGTCCGGGAATCCGGCAGGTGTGAGGATTTCGTACCCGAGGTAGAACTTCGCCATTTGTGTGGCGAGGACTGGGTTGTTGTCGTCTGCGGCCAAATACTGGAAGTAGAGTTGGAAGCTCTTCCGGCTCATGTAGATTTTAGTCGCAGGGTCGCCAACCAAGGCGTCTGGCAACAAGCCAACCAAAGAAGCCAAGCGGTCGTCGATGGTGGTGGCGTCAAATGCCGCTCCCACGATGAGGTCGTTGGTTTGTGCACCGGCCACGTAATTTGCTACGATACCATCGTACAAGGTATGGGTGGCGGCGGCTCCTGGGACGCTTGAGAAGTTACCTTGCCAAATGTTCTGCTCGATGTTCTCTGCCACGCGAGTGGAGATGTATTGAGCCAAGAAACGCTCGTAGTCAGCGGGGACAGGAGCGAAGTTTCCGCGCATCTGCTCGGCGGCCCAAGATTGAGCGAGCTCGTGGTTGCAGATTTCCTCGTTGACTTGCAACTCGGACAAGACCAACTGGACGTCGGCAATGGCCAAAGAACCATTTGTACCGAAGTCGCAAGAGCGAGCCTCGATGGTTCCGCCTGTTACCTTGCGGAGGTTGATTTTGTAGCGAACATTTTCGAGGACGGTGCAGTACCCATTCGCGATGGTGTCTGCACTCAAGATTGCAGGAGCTACAAAAGGAACGGCTGCCGTCCCTGCGTAGTTACTGCTGATAACCATATCGGCCATAGCTTAAGAATTAAATTGTGATGCAAGGGCGCGGACGCGCTCTTCGATTGACATTTTGGAAAGCTCCACCTTGGTGGGCTTGGGGGTTGGGGCCTTGTGCTTCAACCCGGAGTGGGCGGCCAACTTCTGCATCTCTTCGATACGGGCGTTGGTGAGTTCAAGGGCCTCCTTGAGAGCGTCCACCTCGGACTTCTCTTTGGTTTCTTCGCTCATCTCGACCTCGATTTCTACCTCCAATTCCTCGGTGGCTTCTTCAGTGGTCTCTGCGGTCGTCTCTTCGACGTTCATCTCTTCCTTCTCCTCTTCGTTGGCTTCCTCTTCCACCACTTCAGGGGCGTAGACGTCAGCAACTGCCGAGGCGATGGCTTGTGCGAGCTCTTCTCCCAAGTCGGGGAAGCGATCGGTGAGGACGGCCAAAACCTCCTCGCGGTTAAATTCGACTTTCATGTCTTCGTTTTGGTCCTCTTCCGAGGTGAGTTTCTTCTTCTTCTTGGGTGGGGCAGCGTCGCCGCCTTTGCCTCCACCCGCATCGCCTCCACCCGCATCGGGTGCGGGCTTCTTCTTCACGGGCTTGGTCACGTCGATGTTTGGCTTGCCGTCCGCGCCTTTGGGCTCGTTCTTGGCGTCGCCTCCTCCGGGCTTGTCAACCTTTGCAATCTTACCTACCTCCCCAATGGAGATGCGGCCTCCGTCGGCCAAGTCGTAATCCCCAGGAGGGAGAGGGATGCGCTCCCCTTCGTCGTTGATGATATACGCCTCCTCACCTTCTGCGAAGTCTTCGCCGTCGGTGTAGATAACTGTCCCGTTTTCAAGGACCGCCTCTGCCAAATCTACGCGCGGCTCTTCGCTCACGGTGAGGTTGACATTGAAGCGGTTGAATACTTCTTGGACTCGTTCTTGGATTGTCATGGTTTGCCCGTTTTTTATATAAACATCTCGACCCCTCATTCCTGAAGTTGGGAGCCGAGTTCTTTCTTCAATGCCGCCCACAACTCCTCCTTGAGCTTGGACTCGGCCCACCGAAGGCCAGCCTTCCCACCCCATAACAGGTACGAGATAGTGCCGCACGCGGAGGTATCGCCCTCGTCGTAGTATTCCTCCGCTCGTGAGAGGTAGGACGCCATGCGCTTGACCGTGTCCAAAGAGATAGGTTCACCTTGGGCGAGTTGTTGGGCTCTGACCTTGCCTACCTGGGTGGCGCACTTGTTGCCGTTCTTCTCGTTGAGTTCGATGCCTCTCTTGGCGTTGTTCTTTACTCCGTCGGGATAGTCCGAGTAGGACTCCATGACTACTCTCGTGCCTGACTTGGTGCGCTTGTCTGTCTTCACGATCGCCTTGGCCAGTTGTGACAGCATCTCGTCCTCCGAGTTCTTCTTCATCTTGTCGACGAAGTACCCCTCGATGGAGAACCCTTTGACCTTGCCCTCCTTGACCCACTCTTGCCAGATGGCCTCGTTGTCAACCTTCACGGCTACCATCCACGTCCCCACAGGAACGTCGAGTCCGTAGTAGTTGGATTTGTCTTTCTCCTTGTCCTCTACCATCCACGACTCCACCACGGTGAGCCCGTTGATATTGTGCTCGTGTTCGAGGGTGTGGTTGGCTTGGTTGCCGTGCTTGAGGTAAAGCTCTGCCGCCTTGCGCACCGTACCCTTCGAGAAGTAGACGTAGAACTCGTCGTCCCCGTTTTTGCGGTAGATGGGTTTGTCGGGTACAAGGGCAGGGCCTACAAGGATGCGCTTGTCGGTGTCGGCTTCTGCGAAGTCCACCCTCTGTTCTTTGAGCGCGATGAAGTCGAGCTCGATGGCGGGACGATCTACGAGAGAGATGGCGTCGATGCCATACATTTCCGCGTCTTCGTCGATGATTAGTTCTACGATTCTCATAGTGTTGCTTGGTCTTGGATTTTCTTGTTGGCCTGTTGTGCCGAGGTAACTTGTTCGGAGATAACGTAGGTCTCTATGACCTGACTTTGTGCACCTTCTCCCAAGAACCCGAGGTCGAGGGATGGGGCTTGTGGCGTCTGTTGTACTTCGGCAACGGAGGCGGAGACGTCAGCACCCGAGTACGAAGGCCCAGGCGAGTCACTCGCCCCCTCAAATTGTTGGGCGTTTATCTTCTTCACCGTAGCCAAGCCCGTGGCCGTTGCGGCGGCGGCAGCGGCAGTACCCAAGGCAGGACCGACGACGGGGATACCAGCCAACGATTTGAACGCCTGGACGGCACTCTCATAGGTGGAGATAAGTGTTTGGGCCGCTTGTATCTTCTTACTCCTCTCGAAGCCTTTCTTCTGCTCCTGTTCGCTCTCTCCTGTGAACGCCTCGTTGAGGGCCGACAAGGTTCCGAGAGTTTGCTGGGCTATGTCGAGGGTAGCTTGCCTCTTTTGTTCCCGTGCTTGTAGCTCAAGGTCGTCGTATTTCTGATTTATGCCCAGCTCCTCGGCGCGTTGTGCCTCTACGATGGCCGTCGTATCCTGTCCCAAAGATTGAGCGAGTGCTATGCGCTCCGCGTATTTTTCTCGGATGGCTTCTATCTCGCCGGCCCTGTCGGGTTCTTGCCGTCCCTCTGTGATGGCGTTGGCCTCATCCACAAACCCTTGGAGGATTTCGAGTTGAGCTTGCCTGTCGGCTTCTTCTATGGCCAACAGTTGGGCGTCGCGGCTTTGTGCCGCCTCTACCTCGAGGGCCGTCCTTTCTTCCTCGCTAATTTTCAAAAGGGCCAAGGCCGCTACGCGGTCCTCGAATTGATCGCGGACGGCTTGCCTCTCTGCCTCTACGCCTTCAAGGTTCTCGTTGACAAACTCACGACGAAGGCCAGCGATGGTTTGCTCTTGTCCAATTACCTCTTGATTCAGGCCGAAGAGTTTGTTTTGTAGCTCCGTTTGAATTGTGGAACTCGCTTGGGCGGCGGCGGCCGCTTCAATCTCCGCACTTGCCAACTCGTCCAACCTCTCTGCGGTCTCTCCTTGTAGGGCTATCTCCTCACGCAGTAGCTGGGCTCTCTGTTGAGAGATAGCGACGTTCTCATCTGCAAAGCGTTGATTGATTTCTGCGGCTCGTGTGGCGGCTTCAATCCTTTCCTCAATGGACAGAGTTTGGTCGTCGCTCTGCCTCTTGAGTTCCTCCACCTCTGCGGCCCCTTCTGCGGTGGCTACATTGAGCTCCCTTTGTGCATCTCGGAGGGCTTGTTGCTTTTGTACGAGGAGGGTGCTTGCATCGATGGCCTCCTTGGCGGATTTGACAAAGGGCGCGGCAAAGTCAGACGCCGCACTTGCGGCCTCGGCTACTTTGTCCGTGACGTCCTCCACTCCAAGAACAACCTGTCCAACGGCGTCCGCCGCCGTCTTGGCCGCTCCCGAGAAGTCACCTTCAAAGAGCTTGCCTATGGCGGAGGCCAATCGTGGGATGAGTTGGAATAGACCCTCGAAGCGGTTGATGATGTTCTCCTTGAGGAGGTTGGCAAAGTTGAGCAAAGCCTCCTGGGGGCTTCCGAAGAGGTCGGTGAGTTTGTCCTTGAGGTCTGTGATGACCTGTTGGGGGTTCGTAAAGATGTCGATAAGGAGGTCTCCCAAGGGGGCCGCCGCGTCCACGATTACGTTGATGACTGTGCCCAATGCGGCAAAGGCTACCTCCAAGGCTTCCGCCACCTTCTTGTTGTCGGTGAAGGCTTGAATGATTGGAGCGAGAACCTTTGTTACCAGCGTGAAGAGTCCCGTGGCTTGTAGTGCAGTGCCTACCAACTTAAAGCCTGTCGCCCCTGTCTTGCCCGCCTTCTTCATATCCGACCCGGCCTTCTTGGACTCTTTGCCGAGGTCCTCGGTATTCTTTGCGGCATCCTCGGTAGCCTCCGCCAAACCCTCCACCTCTTCGGCGGCATCGTTGGCCGACTTGCCTACCTTCTCGAAGTCCTTGTCTAACCCCGAGAGGCTCTTCTCTACGTCGCTTGTGTCCGCGTTAAACTCGAGGACGACTTCTTGCTTTACAGCCATGTGAATAGTTTATGCAGGAGATAGATACAAACGCCAAAGAAGGAGGCGAGGTAGAGACACGCGAGGGCGTAGTCCAAGGAGACGAGCCAACGCGGAAGAGGGTCTTTCACCTTGGCCGCTTGGAGCAGGTCCACGGCTCTCATGATATGCTTGGGGTCTTTCACGTCGGTTGTATTGTTTGGTTTCTTGGGCGGCAGAGGTTCAAGGGTGTTACGCCTCCAATGGGGGTCGTGTTGGCCATCCACCGGTATCCGTACTTTGTGCAACATCCCTCCGATCCGTAGTCTGGAGAACCCGCCGTGGAATCATTGAAGAGGATGTAGTTCTCCCGTGCTATGTAAGAGGTAGGAATATCGGCGCAGTCGGGGCCGTCGAGGAGTACCTTTTGGCATTTGATTTTGACCCCCTCCTCGGAGGACAAATCTTTCTGCATAGACAAGACGCGCCACAAGGCTCCGTTGATGAAAACCTTGTTCGACCACTTCCACGTCAGGAGTTCGTGGTTGTTGATCTGGACCGTGCATTCCAAGATTCGCGAGTCCTCCGAGTACAACTCTCTCACATACCTCTTCCAGTATTTGTAAAAGAGGGTATTTAGGGGGTTGCAAGTCTGTGGCACAAAGGCCGCCTCCATCCCGAAGTTGAGGTCGTTGTCTGTGATGGTTGGCAGGTCGGCAGAGTACGGAGAGAAGAGAGGGAAGAAGTTACTACCTGCCCCCGTCGTTCCGTCGTCAGCTCTCAAATACCATTCTCCGAAGTTCTCCGTGAGGCCACAATAATATGCCACCATGGCGAGGGGGTTCTTTACCCCTGTTCCGTCTTGTTGTAGGCTTCTGTGAATAGGGAAAGAAGAGCCTGGGATGAGGGAGAAGATGTAGTTGCCTGTCGTCGTCTCGAGGCTCTTGTCGCCTGTAGCAAAGTCGTTGTCCGGGTCGGTTACCTTGTACTCTCCGTAGACCCTGTCGAAGGACTTCTCTACCTCGTCAGAGATAAAGTCAATGCCTTCGCGGTACGTCCATTTGTACTCCTTGGCTTGTAGGTCCGTGGTGGGGTACATAGTAACGCTCTTGTCCCGGTGCACTTTGGCGTCCCAATTGTACTCCGTGCCTGTGGCGAAGTAGTCGTCATGGGGCTCAATGATAAATTGGTTCGGGATGCCGCTTGGGATGAAGACCAAGTTGAACATCTTCTGCAAAGAGAGCAAGAGGTCCATCTGTTTGAGGTCCGGCATATTGAGGGCCATGTCCACCGTCTGCCCAGAGAGCGGAGCCGACACTTGGAAAATCTCCAAGGACGTGGTGTTCTCTTGTCCGACCCCTGGCGTTCCTGTTCCTCCTCCAAAAATGGTTGAGAAAATACCGTTGGTCTCCCGTCGGATTTCTATCTCGTCGCCCACCTCAAACAAGAAGCCCCTGCCCAGGACGTATTTGTTGTTCAACTGCCCTCCGTTGGCCGCGCTGTTCCATATAAAGTCGCCCCATGTAAAAGAACCAACGCGAGATATTTCTGGAAACCCTGCACGGTCTCGGGTCGTTTGTGTGGTGTCCACAAGCGTTCCGATGTTCACCCCGTTCTTGTAGAGGTACACCTTCACAAAATGCGTTGAAGTGACGTCGTGCGACCACCTGCAATGGAACCGCATCCCATAGTATCCGGTATAGGGTACGGTATAGTCGTACCCTCCGGCGGCGGTCCAGTTGTTGCCTGGATCGCTTGCCCCTGTGATGGTCTCTTGCATCTGCAAGTTTCCGAGGCCAAAGGTTCCTACTTGGTCTCCGTCCAATCCCACTCCAATGGTGTTGTCTGTCTCGGCCTGTTCACTCACCGAGGCGTTGCCGTTGTACGCGGGCAGGTACATATTCTCGAAGTCCGAGGTATCGAAGAAGTCCGACACGAACGTGAGACCCGCGTCGGTGAAGATTTGAGTGATGAGTTCCTTGAGCCTCATGTATGGGGTGAGCTCCCCTTGCCACAGGCCGTCGTCGTCAGCCCACGGAGGGTTGTCGGGGAAGGACCAGTTGAAGCCCTTGTCGATGAGTCCATACCGTACCTCCGGGCCTATCCCTAACCCCGTCCAAGATTGTTGGATATTTGTAGAGTTGAGCAGGTGGTTGTACGCCGAGAGGTCCAAGTCGGCGAGCTTCTTGTCGCCTACCTTTTTGGATATATCAAGGTTCTCGCTGAAGAAGACGACCTCTACGTCCCTCCGGCCATTGGTCTCCACCATCCTCTTGAATTGTACAAAGCCCCGAAAGGCTATGGCCCCAGATCTAAACAAGGCGGCGGGGTATTTCTTTTTGAAGAAGAGGGTTCTCGCTTCTCCGTTTTCCGTGCCGCGAGGCACGTATCCCGGCTCAAAGATTTGGCCTATACGCTCCGTGAGATGATCGAAGGGTAGAGTAAAGGTCTGCGAGTAGCTACCTGTCGGGGTCTGTATGTTTTGGACATCGTTGTACTGCAAAGAGAAGACGAAGGGCTCGTTTGAATACAAATCCAAAGGGAACGGGACACCGGTAGGATTTAACAGGGTGAGGGTCAGCATAAGAGGTCGTATAGAAATTGAACCTCACAACGGATAGGAAGAAGGCGCGAGGCCGACTCCTCGTGGTTATAGCTACTCGTAGAAACAAAACAAGCCGTCCACTCTCCCTTGAAGCGCACCATACATTGTCGTGACGTCAAGGCTTGCTTGAAGAGCTCCCTCTCGGTGTCTGTAAAGAAGTCCTCCGAAAGTGCCAAGCTCTGCCTTCCTTTACTTTTGGCTACTATGCGTTGTGGGAATCCAAAGAATGTTCCATCGTACGACTCTTGGCTTTCCTGCACTTCGTAAGTCATGCGATCGCCTACGTCCAATTGTTCTACGACCCTGCCGTTGAAGCGTAGATATTCAGGGAATCCCAGGTCATTGATGAACATGAGCTGGGCGGGAGAGTGCTTTTGTGGGCGGCAGTCCTTGAAGACTCGAATAGGTAAGGAGTTGTAGCCGCTACCCGATCGTCCGGGTTGAATTTCAATATAGTCCCAATCGCTTGTCTGTGTATCGAAGGTTGCGTCTATGGCCCACACGAAGTCCCTCATATTGTACGGCCCGAGGGGTATATCTTGGGGAGCTCCAAACCATTGCGAAGGGGCCGAGGATAGAACTAGCGTATGACTTGCCACAAGAGCACCGTTGAGATATGCCCCGTAATATACGCGGTTCCAATCGCAGTCGTTTAGGTTTTTACCTGTCTCATAGACATAGTCGAGGTTTTCTAATTGCAACAGGCTCACCACGGCCTCGTCTTCTTTGGCCATATCGTAGCGGGTATGGTCTGTGGAGACGGGTCTGTTGGTGAGGAAGCCTTGTTTTGTCGCGTCGTCGGGATAGTATTCCGGGATGATAAATGTACCTCGGTCTGGGCGTTGCACCTTGCCGTCCCTGATGGGTCGATATACGAAACTTGCCAGCTCGGCACTCACCACGCCACCTGTGACGGAGAAAATTTTGAAGGCACTATCCAAATTCACATACGATTGGATCAAAGCTTGAGCGGTCGGACGCGCGGCATCCGTGAATCCCGAAACAAATTGGTATATTGACAGGTCGAAGTTACGTACATCCAAAAAGTCTTGGAGGTCTATGCTGGCAATATTCGATGTTCCATATCCCGAGACATAAAACTGCTCCCTCTCGGTTAGAAAAGGGCTAGCAAAGTTCCCCACGTATCGCTTGACAAGCCACGCGTCTATGGTGTCTTGGTCCGTATCCATCCACCTCAAGCGTGTGGGCTGTCTGCCGAGTACAGGGGCGGCAGTGTCTATTTGCGCGGTAAGAAATGTGAAATTCATTTGGTCTTGATTGTAAGGTTGCCAAGTTTGAACTCCAAAGAGCTCACGACGTCTTGTGCCAACGCCTCCCCGAGCTTCTCCGTGTATTGTGGGACGACGCTCTCCAGGGCCACCGAGTAGTACCGCAGTCCCGCAATTCCCTTGCGCTTGATGGAGCGAGCGATAAGAAAGGCCGCACTCTTGAGGCGGCTCTCCGTTTGCTTGATGAACTTGCCGTCCTTGTCACGTAGGCGGAGGGGCTTACGCCTCATCCACTCCATGATGGGAGCGAGGGGCGGTTGCTTGTTGGTATACGAGAAGGGCGCGTTGCGGTTCTTCTTCGTCCCGTTTACACCCCAATGGATGAAGGTGGCATAAGGCAGAGGAGACCCGAAAGAAACGCGGTCGCCTTTGAGCTGGTATGTGAGGGACTTCTGCAAGGAACGCGAGGCCACGCCGTAGCTCCTGTTCTTCCCGATCGTACGGGAGCCGAGGGTACGCTTGGCGGCGTTGTTTACGTCTTCGGCAAACTCCGCGAGAACCTTTTGGAAGTCCGTCTCCTTCACTTCTTGGAGCGTCCGAGGACGACGGCGTTGAGGATTCGCTTGATGAGGTCGACGATGTTGTCGTCTTTCTCTGTCTCCGTGAGTGCCGTAATCGTTCCGGCGGCAGTGATGAGGGCGAGCAAAATCTCGGCCCAGTGTAGGTTGAAGAACTCCATTATTTGGTGGGGTTTTTAATGTTTTCGATATCGTCCTTGGCTTGCTCGACGTCTGTCTGCAAGCTCTCAATTTCGGCGAGGCGTTCGTTTACGAAGTCGACCAAGCGGTTGAACATGGCGAGTTGCTCTTGGCCCGTTGTGGCGGCCTTCTCTTCGTCGGTAAACTCGAAAGGGTTATGCATGGTCGATGGTGACTTTGATGTAGTGGATGCGGTACGTGCCTGTGACGGAACTGAAGAACTGGAAGCCTATGGTATTCGAGAGTTGGTAGAACAGGGCTTGAGTTGTGTTGCTTGTCACCGTGTGGGTAGATGTCCCTGCCGCCGTATGGGTGGGGAAGGTCATGGCAACTTGGCCAAAGAATCCCGTTTTGTTGATGAGAGAAGGCGCACACGCCCCCGCAGTATCCAAGGTGATTTCGTACTTGACCTCGACCTGTACGTCGCTATTTGCAGTGATGGGAGAGGCTTGTAGCGTGACGCCCGTTGAGTTAAACCCGAAGGCCGACCCAGCCCGGATGGCATTGTCAAAGGTAACATCACCCCCCAAGAGGTCGCCAAAGTTCCAAGTGGTCAAGCCTATGTTGAGCGTCCTTTGTGTCGACGGGCTGAAACGCTTGAAGATGGTTTGTTGCCCTGTCGAGATGGGATACCCTGCCACCCACGCCCCGCTTTGGTAGACGAGGGTCTGCCCCTCTGCCCCTGTGGGCAAACTGTCAAAGGTCAACGATATCTCCCCATCTCCGTCGTCGGTCAGCGATCCGTTCGGTACGTTCATGGTGGCCACGCTCAAGACGTCGGGGCTTCCGTCCTCTTCGCGCACCCGTAGAAGTCCCCGCGCTTTGAAGCTGGGGGTAGTGCTACCCTCGGGCTCTACTCCCGTGAGGGGAGCGTTGCAAGAGTCGTAGGTATATGGCACTTGGATGGCCATATCGAGGAGACACCCTGCGAGGGCGTTGC
>UEXM01002124.1_pt1 | contig 14758 bp, 13 predicted proteins | sample 1796661 | NCBI WGS metagenome assembly UEXM01 (sample SAMEA4772469, study PRJEB27181) | metagenome | reverse complement strand
ATCGTTATGGTATAGACTCCAGGGGTAGAATACGAATGCGTGTTCGCATTGTCTACGGTGCCGTCTCCCCAATCTACTGTAGGTCCGGCGGACATTGGAAGTTCTATAGTGTCTGAGGCACTACCTGCATTGGAGGTATCCCACTGAGATATAAAACTGGTTAGTACACCTTCCCCACCATCATTCTCACAATCGACGCAGGTTTCGTACTCTTCCTCTATCTCGATATCTTCAGTATTAGGACCAGACACAATTTCCTTAAGTTCGTAGCAGCGTCCGTCTACCTTAATCACGGGAGCCCCCGTATACGGAACAAATATATCTGACTTAAACGGGTCTGGCATGAGGTCCTCTTATACTAATTTAATTGTTTACATTACACCCAATACAGGGAGATGCATAACTCGACTATATAAAGATTTAAGTAGAGCTTCCAGATTCTGACGAGGTCGACGGAGGTAGGTGAGTATAAAGTGTTCCCACCGCCCGTAAGTCGCCGGGAGAAGAAGACCCGGAGCTGCTTCCAGATATTCCAGAGTAAGGCGACGCCTTGGTGTATATCGTCTCCCGGTAGATGTTTTTACAGACATCATCTTCAACAGCCTCGGAGGAACTCCCCGTATCCGAAGGTGCGCAGGGATCGTCCGGGTTAGGTTTAGGAGGGAAGTACACGTCCAGAGGGAGAGATACAGACGTTCCGTCTCCGAGATCTCCTCGAGTAATGTCTAGACTATTCACCTCCGCGCATTCCTCTATGCAATCCTCTATTACTATATCAATGTTACCTGACTCGTCGGGGAAAATGTTATTTAAGGTATATATCTGAGCATCCGCCCCCTGGGTTGAAGAGACCCTATCCAACAAGTCTAACCGGTTAAAATCGTCTAATATGGCATCGTTGCGGTCGAGATACACTATGCCGTCCTCTATGGATACGGTAAGCAAATCTGTAGAAGATAATATCTCAAGTACATTAGATATGTCGTACTCTAGACCATTGATTAGCATAGTACGTTTAGTGGGCTGCTGGATCAGAGTAGTAACGACTTCGGGCTCCAATGTAACAGACACCTGTCCCGAGAAGTAACCCTCGGAGCTAAAAACTCCGGGACCGAAAGTAACAAACCCATGGCCGACGATGTCCATATCTAAGGGATAGATAAGTCCTGCCTGAGGATTATCCACACGAACCGAAGCGACCGCAGTTCCAGTAGAGAGATCTTCGAATACTGCGAATACAAAACCTATTCCTACCCGTAGCCCCGTTAATGTAGGGACAACCCCTTCCGGGACAGACAGGGAAAGTCCTGTGAGGATATCATTAGGTATATCTTCCTGGTGAGTGTCTATAAGGGGGAATTTTACATCCGCATTATTGCTATAAAGGTTTGCCTGTTCCACTAGCTACTTCCTGTGTTGTCGTCGGAAGCTCTGAAGTATATGGTATCCGACAAGGTAATATTATTTCCTATGTGAGTGACACTGTATTTAGTCTCTACAACAATCAATATCTGATCCACCTCAGTGTCGAATAAGCTGGTATCGGTTATCATCAAGATAACATCCCCATAAATTTCCTGGGAACTTAATAAGGTACCCGCGTCTAGGTTAACAGTTATTGTGTTTGCTGTGTATATAGGTCCTGAAGTTAACGTGGCACTCGGAGCACCTTCTCTATCTACGACCCTGACGTCTGTATTGCCCGCAGCTACTCCGTCCCATGTAAGTAGAGATCCTCCAGAAGTTCTTTGCATAAACCTGAACTTGACCTCTATATTTATAGGACCGACACTACTGGGAGATATGTTACGGTAATATGCAGCGGCAGACACCGCCTGGCCGAAGGACTGAGCGTTAGCTTTGACGCTCTGCCTATGGACAAGATAGTTCCAGTAATTTAGTGCAGATAATGTCTGTAAGTATATTCCTGTGAAGTTTTCTAGCTCCGCTCCATTAGGCGGTACAGGGACAGTGTTGGTTACCTTATCACCGGTGAGTCTCCATACATACCGTACCATTTCCTCAATCCTTAATAAATAAGTTTGAAGAGTATCGTAGGCAGGGCAATCTACGCAAGGGCCGCAGATGTCAATAAGGTCTAGTCCGTGATCCTGCTGTATAGTGTTACTGCAGTCATCGGTCACCATGAAGGCAACACCTGTTTCAGGTTCTGGAGGGGTATTGTTTATTGTGGCTATGTATAAGCTCTGGTCAGTGAATGTCCAAGGATCTCCATCTGGGGTTATTAAAGAGTCTGGGTCTTCGAAAGGACCCGAGGCGGATCCTCCTTCTACCATATCCCTAAGGGCCTCGTACTTCTGCTGATGATATAAACTGTCATTAGGGTCTACTTCTATGGATATCTCACCGCTTTCTCCAGAGATATTAGTAATCAACCCAGCGCCGGCCGCGAACTCCACTATTCTATTGTTAGCAGGAAGTACAGTTCCGTCTTTCTTAACTACATTTATATCCGGCAATACGCGTACAGTACTATCGGGGTTGAAATCCTCGTACATTACTTTTTCCTTATAGAGTGTTGCCGAGACTGAATAGCTTATTCTGAATCTCGTTTACTAAGTCCCGGTTAAGTTCATAGAACCTGATAAGGTCAGCATATTTTAAGTTTAAGTTCTCTACAGATTCCTTAAGAGAAGCAATGTTTTCATCTTCCGGACAGCACGGCGTGGCGCAAGGATTTCCTATAGATATTCCCGCAGATAAACCACTAACCTCGGTACAATCTCCTCCTTGAATGGCGAAGTCTCTATTGGCATCTGCCACGATCCCATTGATGGATCTTATAGGAGGACCTACATCATTTGTCAGGGCAGTTATCACGTCGTCATCCGTAAGAATGGCAGCGGAACTATCTGTATCGACATTAACTGTAATAGTTGTAGTATCGCCTGCTGTGACCACATCCAAATCTACTCCAGGTCCTCCAGATAGGTTGATGACACCTGTAAATAGATTATCCCCTACGGCGAAGTACTGGACATTAATTAGTCCTTGAGATACTCGGGTAGGAGATATGTAGGTCTCTTGAGGATCGAATCTCCAATTACCCAATAGCGTAGACGTCTCTCTAGGGTTTCCTATAGTTATCTGTCCCGTCATGATAGAGAGCGCCGCCAGAGGACCTACTACTTCATTTCCCGAAGGGGCGAATAAATAAGTCTGCTGTAAAGGCGCCTCCACTAAAACACTCTTAAAAGACCCTAAGATATCTGGTGTAGCTGCGTCGTCGTAAGATATTCCTATCTCGATTGTAGCCCTACGAGCTATAACATAAGAAACATAGAACTTATTTACATCCACTTCAGGTATATTAGGAACACATAAATACATGTCTGTAATAAGGGAGGTGGGTAATGTAAAAGATCCGGAAGTATCATTACCGGAGGAACTATCCAGTAAAGGATAGCTCCTATGTAAATTTTGGTCTGTAAACTCTTCGTAAACCGGCATGCGTTATCCTTACTGCTGTATAAGCTTAATTCCTGTAGCTAACACCTTAAATACATCTGATGGATTATTCAAGGTTAGGGTGTAATTAAGTTGCCCACGGGAATTAGTAAGGGCAATATCTGCCGTTTCTATATAGTAGACATCTCCTGCACTAACACTACCTGGCAAGGCAGGAAGAGCTATCGCAGTATCCGCACCTGGAGTTACTCCAGCGACATCCGGAGTAGGAACCAAACTGTAAGACACATCAGGAGCTACTTGATTCGCCACAGGGCTTATTACCTGAATCCATATACGAGCAATGTACGTTCCGTCATTTAACTCCGGAATAGAACATTGGCAAGCCATCTGGGAGATCCTATCTATAGGAAATTCCGTGATAGCATGCACGCCTTCAATAGAAGTCACCGCATTATTAAGGTTAAGAACCTGCGCAGGAATGGGGTAATTATTAAATAAGGAGGATGCTATAGTAACATCACCCGTACCATCAGGTCCTGTAGATGTTACTGTAACTCCGGCACCTGCCAAGGCCTTGGACACCATTTTAGCTAGCTGTAGCTTATGGTTAGTGAAATCTATACCCACTACAGCTTTACCTGTAGCTTCTACATCCTCTGTGCCATATGCTGTGAGGTTTATAAGAACTCTGCCATTACTATTCACCAATTGGATAGACTGCGCAGTATCTGTGCGGATAGTGTGCAGCAGAGCCATATCCTTGACATCCGCAGATAGAACATGTAACTCGAAGTCTTGGGTAGGAGCACTACCGCCCGTCCACCAGATTCCGAACTCGTCTTTAAATATTTCCGAGGAAAAGTGATGTAAACCATCAGTAAGACCTATGAAGGTTGCTTCGCCGACACCCGGTAAAATAGCTTCCGCTAAGTTAATATCCTGAGCATGTGTAGAGGAGAAGTTGTAACCATAAGTAGCGCCTGCAGGGGGAGAAGAGAAACTTCCTGCCGCTAACCAATCCGCAGTAAGCAAGTCGTAGTTTAGGTGTGTATGTGTTATAGGCTCGTGTGAGGGAGGGAAAACGCGAACAATGCCAGAGGACATATATTCCAATACTCTAACACTCATAGCCGGCTTAGGAGAAGTTACCGTGCCCGCTTCTAGATTAGATAGATAATACACCCCTGACTCAGGAGTAGCTCCATCAAAAAGCCTATCTTGTGCTGCAATGTCCAGAACGGCCGTACCTGAAATAAGGATGTCGGCTAGCTGAGTCGTAGGCTTACCTACTACCACGCCAGTGTATATGGCACTGTCGGCCGGTTCTGCGTGAATACTCTGATCTACCAGATCATCCCATTTAGCCAGGGCTAAATCATGCGTGGTGGTGTTGTCATCGAAGTATACGACATGTCCTGTGAGGGCTTCCTCTGCTACTGGAACATTCCTAAGGATTAGCTGCTCGCCTGCCTGTATACTGTCTATTAAAGCTTTTAAGATCTTAGTACGTTCTGACAGTACAAGAGTGCTCTGGTTGACGCTCTGAGCGTTTACTGCATCGCCGTCAATAACCAGAGGTGCCGGGTTAGTCCATTCAGACATAAATTATCTCCTTAAGGTTGTATGAAGTTCTGTGCCCAGCGAATGCCGATCTGAGCCCCTGCCAGTACTGTTAACTCATCTATGACTTCTACGATGTCTGCAAAGTTAACTGCAGCATATAGAACGTCATTAGCCATATCGTCGGGATCTAAATACCCGAGAGCGGCTCCGTAAACTTTACTTACACCATCCGTAATCTCATTGCCGGCTACAGGCACAGCAACATTGCCGTCGGTGATAGCCATGAAAGTGGCAGTGTTATTATTGTAGGTAGCCCCGTCTGTAGAGCTGAATGAAGGTAGCGCCGCTGTAGGGACTCGCTGGAACCCGAGAGTGGCAGACGATCCGGTAGTTTGGTAATAATTCGCCGTAGTAGTCACATCCGGAGATACTGGTGTCCCAGCATTGTGATGTAGGATGTACATGCCGTTGATGAACTGCTGACCGGCTACAGCCTTGGCTAAAAGATCCATACCGCTATTTACGATAAGGTTTTTCTGCCTATGTAAAACTATATCTTCGCCTCCTTGACGTAGAAAGATTTCTATCTCTCCGTAGGAAGGTGTATTGTTCGTATCTTCATTATTCATGCGTTACTCCTAGCAATGCCCTATGGGGGCTAAATTCTCTGATCGGTTAGATTGGTCATCGTCTGCAATGTCGTTAATATAGAATACCTCAACGGTTTCTGCTAGCTGACCTGAGAAGGTCTCCTCTATTACGGAGTTCTCGGTAGTTAGAAAGAAGGTAGTACCTGCAGGTATCACCGCCTTTAAGATATTCAACAACTGAGCAGTGACGCTTTCGGGGAAAAGCCTTTTCTGTAACTTAACGAAAATGCTATTAGATTGTAGATAGAAATCCCGGATCTCCTCGAAAGGAACTATCTCGTCAGGGAGCCTTCCATACTTTTCTCGAAGCCGGTCAAAGAAAGTATATGACCCATCCTCGTAGGCAATCTCCGTATTAAGGTTATCAAAGAAGTATTCTATATCCTCATCCGTTCCGCCTACTTCAAATCTGTAGTGCACGGAAGGAGCTGCATCGATCAATGCCCCCGCATCTGCCTCGGGAACTGTACGGAGTATATTTCCATTACGGTTAATAACATTGAAATTAGATCCATTACGGACTAACTCGTAAAAATCTTCAGGTTTATATACAGTTATAGGTACTAGAGAATTCTTGAAGAACATTCCACCGTTAGAAGGAAGGTCTATGAAACCTTTAGAAAGAGTTAACCCGGGTAGAAAATCCGAAGATATAACATTAGTGCCTAATTCTAACTGGAAGCATTCAAAAATAATCTGGTTAGGGTATATAGTCTGCCCTTCCTGAACCAACACAGAGACGCCCGCAGGAGCTGTATATACCTCAGACGCTGTACGTACACAGATCCTATCTCCCTCACAGTAGATGGCCTTGACTACTCCCGTCGCTCGCACATTATCTACATCGCCTAGTAGCGCGAAAGTTTCGTGTATAAGAGTATTGCTGGCGCCGTTAACTCTAAGGTCCCAGGCTACATTGATAGCTCTCTTAAGATCCTCGGAAGTAAACCCACAGATTCCGGCCACAGTGCCGTAGAAGTTACATAGATCTTTTTGATCCTCTTTAGCACTAAAGCCCCAATAAAGGAAAGTAGTGTAGCTACCCTGCTCATCGGATCTGTACACCTTATCTATCGCAGAGTTACGTAGAGGACTCTCGTTGAAAGTTATCCAACCATTCTCTACGGTATAATCCACATCCAGGGTAAGCACATTTGCAGGCCCTAGAATACTGGTGGAAAGATACGGAGGTATATAATCTCCAATAGGGAATCTAGGAGAGTCCGGATCGGTGGACTCCTTACCGTAATTAAATGGGATCTCCCCATACGTTCTACCCTCTCCATACTTGTCCGTGAAAGAGTCCATAGAGCGGGTACTGAACTGAAACAATCTAGTATCGTGGACTTTATATGCCGGGATGTCATACCTGGATAAGTAGTTGATTAGACTATTCTCCAGCTCTACAGTAGTCTGCGCTCTAAGTGCGACAGATCCTGTAAGGGCATCTACATAATCCTGATCCACAAATGTATTCGTCCAGAAATAACTCATAGCAGCTTTAATCGCCGCTTTGGTATCCTTAGAGGAAGACATTACATAACCTCCTGAAGAGATATGCTAACCTTATCCGGACTAGAGAAAAACTTAGTATTCCCCGGGGATACTCCGTCAACTCCTGCAGGTACCGATATGTTGTCATTATCGCTGCTGTAACTTACAGAGCCGTCAGGGAGGTATGCTGTACCTAGCATAGCAATAGGCATACGAACTATACCTTCAGGGAAAGAAGACTTAACGGCATACACAATATCGGATGCGGCTAACATAGAAGATCCCGCTCTTCGTCCATTTATTGCAGATGCTACTGCCACCTGGAGGGAGTTAACATCAGGAGGTAGGATGCCCTGAGGATAATCTATTGTAATCCCAGCAGATACCTCGATAGGTACAAAAGCTTTAACCAATACATCAGACAGAGCGGCTTGTATATCATCCCCTTCGACATAATCCTGCAGGTCACTGATGTTAGGCATGTATAATATTTCGAAGCTGTATGTCTTAGTGGTTTCTCCGGACTCTAGAGTACTAGCATCGTAGAACAACACACTCATCTTCTGGTACTTACTGTATCTACCTTCGATAGGAGCATCTACATAAGGACGAGAGTCAGTAGATGTTATATCTATGACATGCTGTATAGGAGTATCTATTAGGCTGGATGTAGTTCGTATAGATGCGACTCCGTAAGCCCCTGCATATAGGCCCTCAGGTATTTCCGCTCTCCATAAAGAACCTTCTACCCGGGTAGCTTCTAGAGGAGTTATAACCTTCTGTATTACAGAATCCGTGGCTACATAAACATCCGCACGGCCGCCCGTGGATATGAGGGCATGATTGTGGAGATCCCGGAGCTGAACTGCGTCTCCGAACCCGAACACTTGACTATCGAGGACGTTGTAGGCAGAGTCTTCTACTAAAGATCTGATGTTATCTTTGCCGGTATTAGAGGAAGTAGTGATACCTAGTTTAGCTCTTTCTATAAATTCCGCAGATGTCTCAGCAATAGAACCTCCACTAAAGGTGGATGCCGTAACCAGACTGCTGATAAAGCTGCTGCTCTGATCGCTGGTACAATCTTGGCCAGGACCTAAGATCACGTCCGTGTTCTGCACACTATCTACTTCAATTGCGAATACGTATTCGCTATCTCCCAGGGAAGTAGCCTGCACGTATTGAACTTCTTCAGTAGATTGTTCTTTAATCTCCCCTACCACACCTATGTATGTTTTGTTCGGGGAAAACGCTACGCCGGCACATGTAATGGTGGTTTGGCTAGATATAGATACCGAATTGGCTCCGGAGAAGTATACGGAAACGAACCCTGTAGCTGCTGATCCCTGACGTCTTGTTACGTTATAGTTGGATAATAGTTTATCTACATGTTCATCGTCAGGGGAATCTGAGTTAAGAACTTGGATTAAAGACATATTGTCTTTAGTCAGCTGAATGGCCTCATCGCGGTCAGTCAGATTAACTGCCCAGGGTTTAATTATCTGCTCATAGAAAGCAGTTCCCACAGACCAGTCAAAAGATGGAAAAGATTCTATAAGAGTCTGCTGTAATTGTAATTCGTTTTCGGCTAGAGTAGACACTTACTACGCCTCCTTTACTTGAGTTAAAGTCTTGGGGACTTCTATAGTGGTAGTTTCCCCGGACACTGCTGTAATGCTTATTATAGCCTGTACCCAGTCAGGTTCTACATCCTGTAAGGTTACTTTAGCAGAAGATAATTTCTCATCGTCTGGAGTGCCTTCTAAATACGTTGTAGCTAATTGCTCCTTAATATCTCCCAGCGCTATGACGAATACATTCTCTAGTTTTCCCGGGTCAATGTTATTAGCTCCCACTAACAAGGAAGGAATTCTAGTACCTCGCCCCATGGGATCTGTATCCTTATCCGTCAGAAGCATTGTTAATACTTTCTGAGCTAGTTTAACTATTCCTGTAATCATAGTACCGTCGAGATCTAGATCAGGCTCACTATCGGTAATGTCACCTAAGACATTCATATCATATGTCATTATTCGCCTTCCATGTTATCTAAAAATTCTACGCCGGTCTTAACTCCGATGCCGTTTAACTGAAGACCTACAGGCCCTTCGACATGCCCTAGAGCAAATCGATGTGCATATCCTTTCTGCAATCTCTGAAGACGGGACTCCTTCCTGCAGCAGTCTTGTCTCTGTGCAGCTCCTATGAAGGCTAAGGCTTCTTGGATGCCTATAGCCTCTCCCATGGTAGTATCTTTGGAATGCACTTTACCGCTCAGCTCTAATATAATATCCTCAGTAAATTCTTTATCTAAGGACTTAGGGAATAGATCTACCAAGAAGGTAGCTCGATCCTGTATAGTGGCTTTATAGGTATCTTCGTAATATTTCCGCAGCTTATCGCAGATCTCTTGTACCGTCATCCGTACCCTCTTCGAGCTTTTTCTGTATTGTATTTATACGCGAACTTACTGCAGGACCACTGATACCTAACCTCTTAGCTATCTCACTCTTCTTGAGTACATCTGAACCTCCGTAACCGGTAGTCCACTCTAAAACTTTCTTGTTCACATCGTCCAGATCATGATGCACATAATCCATCCAAATATCATAAGCACTGCGAGATTTACCTTCAGTTATCTGATCGCCCTTATCGCTAAATAGTTCGGGGCTTTCCCCGCTACCGCTACGAGCCTTGGCTATTCTAGCGCGAGACAACATAAGATGATCTGCAATGGTCTGGTCAGAAGGGATTACCTTATGAACATTATGGTAGTCGGTCTCGAATTTATTTATATGAAACTTATCTAACCGAACCCTCTCTGGAGTATGCGTAGCCGCAGACCTCTTTGCCTTGTACCTCTGAAGACCCTTTAGGTTATTATAGACATGAGTGTTCAGAGAAGCTCCCTGAGAAGGGTCGTAACTGCGCAGGGCTTTATCTACTAGGATACGAGACCGTATCTTAAGGTTAGGGCTTCCAAAGGATGTTAGACCCGAATTTACTATAGGAGTCAATTTATCCATAAGGTTTTTATAATTCTCCTCCGACGGGTCAGACTTCCACGTAGTGTATTCTACGGGAGGAGTAGATTTATTCTGTGTAAATTCGTTTAGTTTAGGCATCAGAGAAGCTCTCCGTCTAATTTAATTCCTTTCCATAAGGTACTGTACACCGGATGATCCGCAAAGGTCATTTCATCATTTGAGTTGTCTTGCTCATTCCTCAAGGTGGCTATATCCACACTAACGCCCAACCTACCCTTATCCTGAGTCATGTCCCCGGAGAAGGTAGTCCCTACTACCATCCCATACAGAACATCTCCTATGAATTCCACCGCCGCAGAATCCGAAGATGTAAATTTAACATTAGTACCTGGCATAAGATCCGTACGGAAAGGGAAGTTAGCTTTAGCTACTTTTGTAGTTAACTTTAGCTGAGAATATATGACCTTAGCTAAAGCCTGTCCGGCAGTCTCTATATGAGTATCTATGTTACCTCCTTCCATAGGTGCTTTCTGCTTCTCAACAGCGCACCTAGCAGCACCTCCTCCGGGCCTAAACTGAACCTTACCTACGGCAGGTTTCTTGCCATAAGGGAGAGAAGCGATGGGAGATACCCAATCGGGCAAGGATCTGAAATGGTAGAACCGGTTAGTCTTTTCCAAACCCCCTTCCAAGGGAGGAAATGCTATCTTTATCTCGGCCCTAGAGGATACCCTAGGAACAGTGATTACTACCCCATCTACAGGTTCTGCAATATTACGACGCATTCCAGGAGCCCATGAGACATACTCGTCGGGAGTTATTTCTATGGCAGGTTCTCGGGCTAGTGCTAAAGGATTCGCTATATACATACCTTCATTATAAGGGACCAGATTAAGGAATAAGTAATTAGCAGTTCTTTTAAGGGCTTCCCAGCAATTAGACGTAACCCAAGACTGTCTAAACTGTCTAGATACCGACTCTACATAAGGAGCAGGAGGTAAGGTGAATTGTGTTACCTGAGCACCTTCGTAAGGCTTCAATAGATCTTCTGCAAACTCTTTAGCTCCTGGGGTTCCCTCGGCCTCCGATATCTTAGTGGCGGTGAAATCTAGCAGTTTGGCAGCATGCAGAGGAGTTCCTTTTTTGTCCCACACCTCGTAGAACCCAGAAAAGCTATTCCAATCGTCCCTAGCTAATTCCGTACCAAACTGAGCAATAGATAATTTAGTGTTCTGAAGTACGGATATCAGTTGGTTATCGCCTTTATAGACGAAACTAGTAGCAGGGCTACCGGCAAGTTTTATCGCACCGTGAGATATGTGAACTACCAATGAAGTAGTTCGCTGAAATACACCCGCATTGTCGGAGGCAGAGATACTAGTGAGAATTCCTTTTATTAAAGTTATACTCTCGCCGTCTACCTCTAAAGTAAGCTCGGCGTCATCCCCTTCCTTAAGATCTGCCACAGGGGATTCAAACTCTCCCTCCAGATCTCGACCCACAGCAAGTACTACATCTGCCGCAGGTATTACATCCAATTTGAAAGACACCGTAAATTTCACCACAGGTATGTCATTACCTGCCGTAGATAAGATACATTCTCCTACCTGAATGTGCTGCATATCATCTTCCACTACATGTCTCCAGTACATCTAATATAAGAGCAGATATGCGCTCTACCCAGTTAGCTTCTTGCGACCACATATCTCTAAGATCTGGAGAAGAGAATGTATGACCGATAGCTTCTGCTTTGGATATGATGGAGTCCCACTCTACATGTATTTTTGAAATATATTCGAAGCCTATCTCGAAAGACGCGTCTATAGGTTCGTGCAGGCGGATGTAAAGAGAAGAATCGACTACAGGGATATCATTGGATTGCCCATTATTAAATACAATCGGGTAAGACTTCTTAGAAGTGCTTAAACGTATATTATCGCTATAGTCATAATAAGTTATGGTATTGCCTCCAGTTACCTGGGCAGATACCCTGAAACGGGATGTAGGAACATCTCCTGTAATCTTAGGGTTTATATCCTCGTAGGCGCCCGTATGCACCCCGGGAGATGGGAACTGCAGAACAGACTTATCGTATGTGTTGAAGGTGTCTAGAGAGTCGAACCTGGACTTTAGGGAAGAACGTCTTACTACTTTTATCATCTCCTCTATGTGCAGTGCCCGGAGCATGTTGTCTGAACTCCCTATAGGGATTAATGCTTGTATGATGTCTCGACACTTTCCTGTGTAGGCGTCCGGGGCAAATTGCCGGCCGTATTCCGTAGTCTCTACAGGATCCCCTAGAGCTAATATTCCCCACGAAAGGTTTAACTTCATTCTTCAAGCTCCCGTATTCTTCCTAGAAATTCAATTGTAAACTCGTGTCCGTCAATATTGTTTTTACTATAATTCCGAAGAGTCATAGATACAGCCCAGCCTTTTATAGAAACACCATCATAAGTTATTGTAGTGGATTTCTTCTTAGTTATCTGCACGTCTTTGTAGAATTGAATGAACGGAGGTATGCCTCCAGCTCCTCCCTCACAAGTCTCCGGAATGTAAATGCCGTTAAGACTAAACTTACCTAATCTATTACTGAAGGCATTTATGAATACCTTAGCGCCTAGACTGTATAGGATCTGGTAATTAGGAGATACCTGACCTGCAATGCTTATTAACCAAATGTCCTCGGACTCTAGACCATCTACCGTCAGCCGTATCTTCTTACCGTCACTAATCTGAGTTATATCTGTTTTATCAAAAAGGTTCATATGATCCTCTACTTATTCGGTAAATTGTTCATCAATAAATCTAGAATAGCCTGCATAGAAGCTGCGATACGTTCTTGAGGAGCTCCGGACATAGCAGAAGATATAGAAGACTCTTTCTCTAGGGCTGTTTTGAACTCTTCCTCACCCATGAGTCCTTCCTTACCTCCTTTCGACTTCCAGAACTCTTTAAGGTCTTTCGCAACGCCTCCGGCCTCGACTGATCTAAGAGCCTCTGTTCTGGCCTCTAAGGTTTTCTTGAAGGATTCTTTCTTATCCTTGTCCGTTATAGTGTAGTATTTATCTTTAGACGCAAGCTCTTCTCCAGTCACTACCATCTCGGCCCTTTTACGAGCCTTATCCATGTCCTTCTCACCATAGTGATCAGTCTTAAGGTACTCAGATACCTTTTCCCCAATGTTTAGCTCACGCATGGCAGCTTTATCGCCCTCGGCAAATTCCCTAACCCTTTCCTCCAGCTGTTCAGGAGTGAGATTAGTGTCGCCGAACAACTCCGCCGCTTTACGAGCCTCTTCAGGAGATCCCGATACTAGGGCTTTCATAGCTCTAGACATCCCTATCTGAGACATCATGGCTTGCTTTCCTGTCTGACCTTCTCTGGAGGTAGTCGCTAAAACTTTCTGTAAGTTAGGAAGAAGTTTCGCGTATTTCTTATCGGAAAGATCTACGCCCGACCTTCCTAAAGCTATATCCATAAATTCTTTGAAGCTTCCCGGCTTATCTGTAGCTAATGTGGATAAATTACGAAGGCCGGACAAAGTTCCTATACCTTCTGACATTCTTCCTAGGTCTACCCTTACCCCGGCTTGCGCGGATATGCGGTCTAACTCTTTCTGATTAGCCTGACCTTTTATATGTAAATCTAAATCCCGGGAGCTCATGTTTGTCATAGCTAAGGAGTTCGCATCATCTAAAGATCGGAAAGCTCCTACCATTTCATCTGCGAAGGCTCCTCCACCAAGAGCTTCTCGAATAGTCGCTCCTGTAATATCCTTTCCTACTAAGTTTTTCATAAGGTCTCCGCGACCTCTTTGCTGCAACATGTGTGTCAGCATCTGACGACGCTGCCTCTGCACGAGGTCCAAATCCGCTGACATAGCTAATCCCGTAGCTTTACCGCTATGTCTATAGCCCATAGCAACATCGCCGCCTGCGAAGTTACGGAGCTGTCCTGCATTAGCATCGATACCAAATTGATCCGTAATGGCATCCGCTATTGCACTGGCATTGAGGGAGGCGCCCTGTCCTTGTAGACCAGACATGAAGGATGCTATTTCGTCTTCCGACTTTCCCTGACCTTTCAATAAAGCGTAGGCACCGGATATATCTCTCGCTAAGTTACTCTGCTGAGCTCTTGTAACGCCCGTAACGACACCTGCACGTATTCTCTGCTCATTGGTAAACGCACGACTTCCACTAGTATTCCTAATAGCTCCTAATGCCGTTGCTATGTCTTGTGAGTTAGCAATTGCCCCGAAAGTGTCTCCGCCTAGGCTTCTAGCAACATTTCCCGACATACTAGCTAGTGCCATCATCTGCTGGTTAGTGTGTCCTGTAGCGAATCCTATCCCTTGAGACCTAGCCAGCATCTCCGCCCCAGCAGGTCCGAAAGTAGCCTGGAAGTCTGTTCCCGAAAGTCCATTAACTTGATCTATAAGATCTGCAACGCCTCCCTTAAAGAACATACGGAGCTGCTTTACAGTCTTCGCCATGTCCTTTACCTTACGGGTGGCGTTGGTGAAGTCGGCATCATCACCTCCACTAAAAGCTCCTTTACGGGCCATTTTCGCATTTAGTTTTCCCACCTCCTCCCCTCCCAACCCTGGGTATTTGTCCCTGTTTCCGG
>UEXM01002122.1_pt1 | contig 14772 bp, 7 predicted proteins | sample 1796661 | NCBI WGS metagenome assembly UEXM01 (sample SAMEA4772469, study PRJEB27181) | metagenome | reverse complement strand
ATCTGGTTTATATGCTTTGTTTATTCCAATGGAATGGAACTTTGAAGGATTTATTGATGAATATGGACGACCTGTCTTCACTACTCCAGGACGAGATGTTCATGGACCAGACGGTGAACTAATAGATATAGGTGTTATTGATCACTGGGAAAACGAAGTAGATGGGCTAAAAGACGATCAAGACGCTTTAAATGAATTTTACCGTCAGTTTCCAAGAACTACAGAACACGCGTTTAGAGATGAAACTAAAAACAGCTTGTTCAACTTAACTAAAATATACGAGCAGATAGACTATAACGAAGGTATAAAAAGCTCAGCAGCTATCACAAGCGGATCGTTTCAATGGGCTAACGGTGTTAAAGATTCTTACGTAGTTTTTAACCCAGACCCTAGCGGTAGATTTAAAGTAAGCTGGGTTCCAGATAGAAATTTGCAAAATAGAGTGATACTTAAAAATGGAGTAAAATATCCTGGAAATGAACACATGGGCGCTTTTGGCTGCGATAGCTATGATATTAGTGGTACTGTTGATGGTAGAGGATCCAACGGATCTCTTCATGGACTAACCAAGTTTAGTATGGAGTCAGCGCCAGCTAACACGTTTTTTCTTGAGTATATTGCTAGACCACAAACCGCCGAAATATTTTTTGAGGATATATTGATGGCCTGCATATTTTACGGCATGCCAATACTAGCGGAGAATAACAAACCAAGACTACTGTATCACTTTAAGCGAAGAGGCTATAGAGGATTTAGTATGAATAGACCAGATAAAGTTTGGAATAAACTTAGTGTTACTGAAAAAGAAATAGGTGGTATACCTAACTCTAGCGAGGATATAAAACAGGCTCACGCCGCGGCGATTGAGATGTACATTAACGATCACGTTGGACATTTAGGCGATGGTGTTTACGGCACAACCTACTTTAACGAAACATTAAATGACTGGGCTAGATTTGATATAAATAAAAGAACAAAACACGATGCTTCGATAAGCTCAGGTTTAGCAATAATGGCATGCAATAGACATTTATACAAGCCAAGAGCAGACAGGCAGGTGAGCAAGGTCAACGTGAGCATGGCGAGATATAGTAACGACGGATATTCGTCTAAAATAATTAAAAATTAAATATGGCTGATTCAGTTGTAAAAAGTTATTTTCCAAGTCAAGTTGTTAGCGATATAGAAAAAGTATCGTACGACTACGGCATGAAAGTCGCTAAAGCTATAGAGCAAGAGTGGTTTAATGATGGTGGTACCAACAGGTATTTAAACAATCAAAACAACTTTCACAAACTAAGATTATACGCTAGAGGCGAGCAGTCTATACAAAAGTATAAAGATGAGTTATCTATAAACGGTGATTTAAGCTACTTAAACCTAGACTGGAAGCCTGTACCTATTATACCTAAGTTTGTAGACATAGTGGTTAACGGTATCGCGGAAAGAACTTACGACATAAAAGCTTACTCTCAAGATCCCTTTGGCGTTCAACAGAGAACAGAATACATGCAGGCTATTATGGCTGACATGAATACAAAGGAAGTTGATGACTTTATAGAACAAGCTTTTGGTGTTAACACGAGAAACTTCGACCCAGAGCAACTGCCAGGCTCTCCTGAGGAACTACAACTTCACATGCAGCTTGATTACAAGCAAGCTATAGAGCTAGCTGAAGAACAGGCTTTAAATGTTTTAATGGAAGGCAATAGGTACGAGCTTACTAAAAAAAGATTTTATTACGATTTAACAGTGTTGGGTATTGGTGCTGTAAAAACTTGCTACAACACGTCTGAAGGTATTACAATAGACTATGTTGATCCAGAAAACCTAGTATACTCTTATACTGACTCACCTTACTTTGACGACGTGTATTACGTTGGTGAAGTTAAGATGATACCTATTAATGAGCTAGCTAAACAATTCCCGCATTTAACACAAGAGGATTTAAAAGAAATATCTGACTCAGCATCTGTTAGCGATGGTAGATACAATACTAGAACTTCTAATAGAAGCAAAGACCACGACAGGAATCAAGTTGCCGTGCTCTACTTCAACTACAAAACCTATATGAATGAGGTTTATAAAGTTAAAGAAACTGGATCTGGGTCTGAAAGAGCTATAGAAAAAGATGACACGTTTAATCCTCCTGAAGATATGGAGGCAAACTTTAGCAAGGTTAGCAAGTCTGTAGAAGTATTGTACGAAGGCGCTAAGGTATTAGGTACAGAAAAGCTACTTAAGTGGGAGCTGTCTAAAAATATGATGCGACCTAAAAGTGATTACACTAAGGTTAAGATGAATTATTCTATAGTAGCTCCTAGGATGTACAACGGTAGAATAGAATCTTTAGTTGGGCGTATTACAGGGTTTGCTGACATGATACAGCTAACGCATTTGAAGCTGCAGCAAGTAATGTCGCGCATGATACCTGATGGTATATACCTTGACGCTGATGGTTTGGCAGAAATAGATTTAGGTAACGGCACAAACTATAATCCACAAGAAGCTTTAAACATGTTCTTCCAAACAGGTTCTGTTATTGGTAGATCGATGACTGCTGATGGCGATATGAATCCAGGCCGTATTCCAATACAAGAAATATCTAGTGGTAGCGGCGGAGCTAAAATGCAAAGCTTAATAGGCACATACAACTATTATCTGCAGATGATACGTGACACGACCGGGCTTAATGAAGCTAGAGATGGTAGTACGCCAGACAAAAACGCTTTGGTTGGTATACAAAAAATGGCAGCCGCTAATTCAAATACAGCAACAAGACATATACTACAGGCTGGTTTATTTTTAACAGCTGAGGTTGCTGAGCAGCTATCTTTAAGAGTTTCAGATGTCATAGAGTATTCACCTACTAAAGATGCATTTATCCAAGCTATAGGCGCTCATAACGTGGCTACACTTGAAGAGATGTCAGAGCTACATTTATACGACTTTGGTATATTTATAGAGCTTGCTCCAGATGACGAAGAAAAACAAATGCTTGAAAATAATATACAAGTGGCATTAGCTCAAAAAAATATAGATCTTGAAGACGCTATAGACTTAAGAGACATCAAGAATGTGAAGCTGGCTAATCAGTTATTGAAGATAAGAAGAAAAGAAAAAGAAAAGAAAGATAGACAGATACAGCAGCAAAACATACAGATGCAAAGCCAAGCTAACGCTCAAGCTGCTCAAGTAGCTGCTCAAACAGAGATACAAAAAGAACAAGTGCTTTCTCAGAGTAAAGCTCAGTTAGAACAAGTTAAATCTCAATTAGACCTGCAGAAGCTACAGCAAGAGGCTGCTATTAAAAAAGAGCTTATGCAATTAGAGTTTCAAATGAACATGCAGCTTAAGCAGATGGATGTTGAGTCTTTAAAAAATAGAGAATCACAGAAAGAGGATAGAAAAGATGAAAGAACTAAAATACAAGCCTCACAGCAAAGTGAGCTTATAGATCAAAGAAAGACAGGTGGTTCGCCTAAAAAATTCGAGTCGTCAGGTAATGATATACTTGGTGGGCTTGACCTAGGTGGATTTGGTCCTAGATAATTATTAATTTATATTTTATATTATGGAAGAAGTTAAGAACGAGTACAATGATGATGGCGACATCAAGATTGACTTAAATAAACCAATTGAAAGTGAAACCGCAGAGGAAACAACAGAAGTTACAGATGGCTCAACTGACGACGCAGGAGTGGTTGGAAGCGATGAAAGTGCCAACGCCACACCGGAACAAGAAGAAGTACAACCGGAAGCCGAAGCACAAGACGCAGTACTAGAGGAAGTAACGGGCGAAGAGCCGGTACAAGAAGAGGCTGAAGAGTTAGTCGAAGAAGTTGAAGAGGCCTTAGCAGAAGCAAAAGCTACGGGTGAGCCTTTACCAGACAACGTTAAGAAGCTAATTGACTTCATGAACGAAACTGGTGGAACACTAGAAGATTATGTTAGCTTAAATAAAGACGTAAAGTCTTTAGATAATTTAACAGCTCTTCAAGAGTATTATAAGAAAACAAAGCCGCATTTGACGGCTGAAGAAATAAGCTTTATGATGGACGATCAATTTAGCTACGATGAAGAAGTAGATGATGAGATCGAAATAAAGCGTAAAAAACTAGCACTAAAAGAGCAAGTTGCCAGTGCAAAGGCCTACTTAGACGGGCAAAAGTCTAAATATTATGAGGAAATTAAAGCTGGTTCTAGACTAACGCCTGAGGCGCAAAAGGCTATGGACTTCTTTAATAGATACAACAAGGAGTCAGAGGAAGCTAGCAAAATAGCGGATAAAGCTAAATCTACATTTCTACAGAAGACTGATAAAGTCTTTAACGACAAGTTCAAAGGTTTTGAATATAACGTCGGAGACAAGAAGTATAGATTTAACGTGAAAAATGCTGATGAGGTTAAAAATAACCAAAGCGACATTAACAACTTTGTCAAAAAGTTTTTGAACGAAGATAATACGATGTCAGACGCTAAAGGTTACCATAAGTCTCTGTTTACAGCAATGAATCCAGACGCTGTTGCTAAGCACTTTTATGAACAAGGCCGAGCAGATGCTATCAAGGATAGTGTCGCAAAAAGTAAAAACGTAAATATGGACCCAAGGCAAAGCCACGGTGAAGTAAAGGTCGGCGGAACAAAGTTCAAAGTACTTAGCGGTGATTCTTCTAATGATTTCAAAGTTAGAATGAAAAAAAAGTAATTAACTTTAAAATTTAACAATTATGATTGATGGTGCAAGTAATTTAGTACCCGCTCCAAGTAAAGGAACTCCTTTAGCAGGCGCGTACATAGATTTTCAGACTGCGACATGGGCGCAGCAATATTTACCAGACTTAATCGAGTCTGAAGCTGAGGTTTTTGGAAACAGAACTATCTCAGGGTTTTTATCTCAAGTAGGTGCTGAAGAGGCGATGAGCGCTGACCAAGTCGTTTGGTCTGAGCAAGGTCGTTTACATTTATCTTACGAAGCTACTGCTGGAGCTTCAGGAGTAATGACCGTAACAAAAGATGCTGACGGAAAAGATCAGACTACTTTAGGGCACGGTGTTAGAGTAGGTGATATGGTTTTATTAGCTACTTCTTCAGCTACGTTCAGATGTTATTGCTCTGCAATTGGAACTCAAGCTGACGCTGCTAACAATACTTTTACTCTACTTGCTTACGATAGTACAGCTACTCTTCCGACTAGTGGTACTGTTAAAGCTTTAGTTTTTGGTTCTGAATACGTTAAAGGATCTGTAGGTCGCGAAACAGTTAACGAGCCAGGATTTAAGTCTTACACTAACAACCCTATTATCATTAAAGATAAGTACCAGGTTTCAGGATCTGACGCTTCTCAAATTGGTTGGGTTGAAATTTCAGGTGAAGAAGGTCAAAGTGGATACTTGTGGTACCTGAAAGCTGAGGGTGATACTCGTGCTCGTTTCGGCGATTACTTAGAGATGACTTTAGTTGAAGCTGAAAAGAACACTAATAGTATCGCTTCTGTTCAAACTGGCGCTGCTGGTGATCTAAAAGGTACTGAAGGTTTATTCGCTGCTATTGACGCAAGAGGTAATAAAGCTTCTGGTGTCACTGGTGTTAATGCTGCTACTGATTTAGCTGAATTTGACGCTATCTTAGCTGAGTTTGATAAGAACGGTGCTATTGAAGAAAACATGATGTTCTTGAATAGAGAGACTTCTCTAGCTATTGACGACATGTTAGCTTCTATGAATTCTTACGGTGCGGGTGGTACTTCTTACGGAGTATTCAACAACTCTGAAGATATGGCGTTAAATTTAGGTTTTTCTGGATTCCGTAGAGGATCTTACGACTTTTATAAGTCTGACTGGAAATATCTAAACGATCAGTCAACTAGAGGTATTATCAACGGTATGGATACTGTAGGTGCTATCAGAGGTCTTATGATCCCTGCTGGTGTATCAACTGTATACGATCAAGGTTTAGGAAAGAACATCAAGCGTCCTTTCTTACACGTTCGTTACCGTGCTTCTCAAACTGAAAGCAGAAAGTACAAAACTTGGATCACTGATTCAGTAGGTGCTGTAACTTCAGACTTAGATGCGATGACAGTTAACTATCTATCAGAAAGATGTTTAGTAGTACAAGGTGCTAACAACTTCATGATGTTTAACTAAGATTATATTAAGGTCGAGGGCTTCGGTCCTCGATCTTTTTTTTTATTAACTATTATTATATTTTATTATGGCAAAAAAGAAACAAGAAAAAGTGGTAGAGGTAGAACAACCTCAAGCTAAAGAAAAGGTGGCTGTAGAAGCTCCAAAAAAGATTGATAAAAAACCTAAGTGGGAGGTTAAGGATAGAATGTACTATCTTAAAAACAATTTAACCCCACTAAGCTACTCTATAAGAGCTGCAAACATACACTGGTTTGATGAAGAGAAAGGCTATGAAAGAGAACTTAAAAGCACTTCAAACCAAAGAACAGTTTTTGTAGACGAAATGGTTGGTGATCAAAGATTAGAGCATATTATATTTAGAGACGGATCTTTGTTCGTACCTAAAAATAAAGTTGTATTACAAAAACTTTTATCTTTATACCACCCGCATAGAAACGTGCTGTTTGAAGAGTACAAGCCAGTTCAAGAAGCTGCAGAAGATATTGACTTCTTAGAGATGGAAATCGAAGCTTTAACAACAGCGCAGTCTTTGGACATTGACATGGCTGAAGCTATAATGCGTGTAGAAATAGGCTCTAAAGTATCAGAGTTGAGTTCTAAGGAGTTGAAAAGAGATTTACTACTATACGCTAGAAGAAATCCATCTCTGTTCTTAGAGTTAGTTAACGACGATAACGTTCAATTAAGAAACTTTGGAATCAAAGCTACTGAAATGGGTATTATTAAGTTATCATCAGATCAGCGAACGTTTATGTGGGCTACTAATGATAGGAAGTTATGCACGGTTCCTTTCGACGAACACCCTTACTCTGCTTTAGCCGCCTGGTTTAAAACAGACGAAGGTATGGAGGTATACTCTACTGTTGAAAAGAAATTAAACTAAGTGATTATTAATAGAAGTTGGGTCACCTAGAAAGGTGGCTCAACATCTATAACAAAACATAAAGATGGCAGTAAGTATAGACACGGTATATCAAAGAGTTTTAGCAATAGCTAACAAAGAGCAAAGAGGCTACATAACACCTCAAGAGTTCAACTTATTCGCCAATCAAGCTCAGACAGAAGTATTTGAGCAATATTTTTATGATTTAAGCCAGTTTCAAAGAGCTCACGGAAACAGCACTGAATACGCTGATATTATAAGAATAATAGAAGACAAAATATCAAACTTTGAGTTTACGGGTAGATCTCAAGCTTTAGCTTTAGACTCGCCTGGCTACTTAGCTACATACGACCCTAATGTTATTACAAACGGAACTTTTGATTCCAACGTAGCGTCTTGGGCGTTTAGCGGAAACGGCACTCAATCTTTTGACACGGTTAATCAATCGCTAAAGTTAACAAACAACGCGGCCGGCGACGATATGCTCAGCTCTCAAGTTGTTGCAACCACTCCTGGCGCTCTTTACAAGGTTAAATGCTATATAAACGCAGGATCTTTAAATACCAGCGGAACTAACTCTGCGGCTAGAGCGTATTTCACCTTTGGCGCTTCCACAAGTCAGCTAATTGCACCAGGGTTTTTGTCTACCATAGAAAAGCATTTTACAGCAACTTCTTCTACAACAACCATATCTCTGAAGGTTGACGCTGTTGGTAACACAAGCGACTTTGCTCTTTTTGACAACGTTGAAGTAAGAAAAGCGAACAGTAGATCTGTTAACCTGATTAGTTCTACTCCTGAAGGAATTTATAGATTAGGTACTATTATGCACCACGACATAGCTTCTGACAAGTTTATAGACTTAGATTTAGTCTCAGCTAAAGACATGGTTCACGTGTACTCATCGCCTTTGACTAGACCTACCGCATCTAGACCAGCTTACGTTAAGGGCTCTGGAAACAAAATATCAATATATCCATCTTCTATTAACACTTCTGACTTATACTACAACTACGTAGCTAAGCCAAAAAAGTGCAACTGGGGTTATAATATATTGAACGAAAAAGCTATGTATGATAGCGCAAAAAGTGTAAACTTTGATTTACATGAGTCAGAGCAATCTAATTTAATAAATAAAATACTAGAACTAGCCGGCATATCTATGCAAAGACCTGATCTTCAGCAAAGCGCCTCAGCTAGAGACAATAAAGAAATACAACAGCAAAAATCATAATAAATGGGACTGATAAATGAAACTGGTAGTGCGTATTATTCTGGTAGCAACTTAGGTGGTTATCAGTTTACATCTTTAGGTGATATTATAAGCCAATTTATTATTGCTTACGTAGGTGAAGACAAGTTAATTTCTAAGATTAAAAAAACAGATGTAGTTTTTCATGCTCAAAGAGCACTTCAAGAGCTTAGCTTCGATACTTTTAAGTCTACAAAAGCATACGAGATACAAGTGCCTCAAACATTACAAATGGCCCTTCCGCAAGACTACGTTAATTACGTAAAGTTAACTTGGGTCGATGCCTCAGGTATAGAGCATGTTATATACCCAGCTGCAAAATCTAGCAATCCTAGAAAAATAACTCAAGACTCTTCTGGAGATTACACCTTTAGTGGTGAAGAAATACAGACTTCAGACTCTGACACTTGGAGTAAGTTCAAGTCCGCGACTTTAGCAGAAGACAGTCTTCACGACCATGATTATGACGACACTTTTGACGAAGAAAACTTTGGAGCTAGATACGGGCTAGATCCTCAGTACGCGCAAATTAATGGTTCTTTTTATATAGACGAATTAAAAGGTAATATACACTTTGGCTCTTCGTTAGCCGGCGCTACTATAACGTTAAAATACATAAGTGACAGCTTAGGTACGGAGGAAGAAATGCAAGTCCATAAGTTTGCAGAAGAAGCAATGTACAAGTGTATAGCATACGCTATAATTTCAACGCGCGCTAATATGCCAGAGTACGTGGTACAGAGGTTTAAAAAAGAGGCTAGAGCCTCTAAGCGTCAAGCTAAATTAAGGTTGTCGAACATTAAGCTAGAAGAAATAACACAGATACTTAGAGGTAAATCAAAACAAATAAAGCATTAGTATGGCTGAACTTAAAAGAAACTTTCTAAAAAGTCGAATGAATAAAGACCTTGACGAAAGGTTGATTTCTAATGGGGAGTACAGAGATGCCACTAATATAGAAATAACCACATCGGAAAGCTCACAGACTGGAACTGTTCAAACTCTTAGCGGTAACACTAAGTGGGAAGGCAATATAAATAAAGGCTCTCAAAACAATATATTACCATCTAGCAGCTACACTTCAGCGCAAACTGTTGGCTATTACAACGACAACGAAAACAACGCTATATATAACTTTGTAGCAGGAGCTTCTGACTTAAAAATAGATGAGGTAGCCACTGACTTCTATAACTACACGGGCGTAAAGTCGGACTTAATAGAGCAGATAACACCCCATAAGACTGACCCTTCGTCTACAGTAACTAAAGTAGTGTTTAACGATGTGTACGAGGTTAGATTAATTCCTAAACAAAACTCTATAACAAACGAAACAATAATAGGTGTATCTACGAGGCAATGCTATCTACCTTCAACTAACGACTTTTTTAGAAGCGCTAGCGGGATAAGAGTTGGAATGAGAGTTCAGCTAATAGCGTACGACGGAACTGACGCCTGGGGAGCTAACAATAAAATATACGTAACAGGTATAAATATAAGTGAAGCTGGAGTTGCTTCTATATCTATAACGCCTGTTGTTGGCGTTACTACAGCTTATACAGCAACCAATAGAGCCGAAGGCTTAGTGCTTAAATTTTCAGCCCCTAGAATATTAAACTTTAAAAAAGGTTCTTCTAAAGAGCTAGAGGATAACGTTGACGGCGGAAAGGTAACATTCACGCCTAATAATTCTTACATAAGCGCTGTAAACGTTATTGATGATTTTTTATTTTGGACAGACGGTAGAAACGAGCCTAAAAAAATAAACATAAAGCGCTCTATAGCTGGAAGTTCAATGAAAGAGAAGGCAGGCTTAGGTCCAATCACGCCTATAAGTACAGCGTCGGCACTACCACACACCAGGTTAGTTGTTGAAGCAGAAGGCAAGATGCTAGCTTTAACTTACGCTAAAGAAGAGCATATAACTGTAATTAGACCTAACCCTAACTGCTCTATGAAGGCAGTTGGTACAGTTGCTGGACTAGAAAGCCTACCCATAAACGTACCTATATATGGTAGAACACCAGGCTCTGATGAACTATTTGGGCCGTTCGCCTTTTCGAGTAACTCTAACGTTCTTTTTACTTCAGAAGAAGATATAGAAATAAAACCTCAAATAAGCTTGGTTAACGAATGGGTGCTGGGCACTCAGATAAGACTTACCGGTCAAACATCAAGCTCTGTAATAGTAGTAAAAGTAAATTCTATTTCTGAAGACTCTGATGGGGAAACGTACTATACCGTGTCTATTCAAGGGGAGATTCCAGAAGGGTATTTAGGCACCACTGCCGACGAGGTGTGGCTCGGCCAACAGTTGCCTAAAGAAAACTTATACACAGATGATTTTATTAGATTTGCGTATAGATATAAGTACGCTGACGGAGAGTACTCTTGTATTTCTCCGTACACTCAGCCCGTTTTCTTACCTGGAAACTACTCCTACAGTCCTAAGGATGGATTTAACATTGGAATGGAGAATACTTTAGATAAAATAGATTTAAGCCAATTTGTCAATCCAGATATTCCTTACGACGTGGTTGAAGTTGAGCTTCTTTTCAAAAGTCAAAAGTCTGACAACGTCTACGCTTTCACGGACTTCAAACTAAAGCATAACATTATAGCGCAACAGCAGATTGATGGTACACAAAATTACGAACCACAAATAAACGACAATTATTCTATATCTGAAAAGCTATTTGGGTACACTTTACCCTCAGATCAGCTTACTAGAAACTTTGATGCTGTGCCTAGAAAATCTGTAGCTCAGGAAATAATGGCGAACAGGCTAATGTACGCTAACTACACACAAGATTACAATCTGATAGACGAGGCTGACAATACGGTAAAATTAGAATTAAACACTCAAACAACACCGAGGGTCGTAAACTACGGATCAGGATTTAACTCTGTAGATATACTAATGGCTTCTCAAACAGCTGGAGATATAGTAAATTACACATCGGCAGGGGTTGCCGGAATATATACTACTCAAAACGTAGAAATGGGTAGTGAATACGATCCAGGTAATAATTTTAGCGAAGGGGCGAGCTACAGCGTTTACACAGCGCCTACTACGGGTTATTACACAATAGCTGCTTCCGCTAGAGTTTCAGGCTACCATAGAGATGGAACTCCTGGGCAAGTTTCCTACTATTCAAGACCAAGAACATTTAGGTTAGCTATACTACCAACTGATAACGCTTCTCCTCAAGTACATGTTAATCTAGGTAGCTTTTCAATAGGTGCAAATGAAGAAGGAGAACTTCAGTCAGCTGTTATTTCTGAATGGAACGTGCTTCAAGATTCAGGCATAGAAGGCATTAGCATCACACAGACGCCTGTGTACTCCGGTGGAGTTTTGGTATATGATCTTTTCGGCATATCAGTTGTTGCTAGTAATGAGCTTTTTGACATCAATATAGGTCCTACTGAAGTTTACTTAGTGCAAGGCACTACAATAGCTTTGTTTGCTCAATCAAACGAAGATGAAGGGGACAGTAGTGAGGCTGCCGATCAAATTACTATTACTAACACTAGTTTTAGAGTTTTAGAGGCGCCTGCAGCAACCTACACGCTACCTAATCAAAAAGGAGCTACATCTATAAAATCTATAAGAAACTACAGTTTAGGCGTTGTATATAGAGATAGGTTTGGCAGAGAGTCATCTGTTTTAACTGGTGACTACGAGGACTTGAATGTCCCTAAGTCAAACGCTGGGCTAGTTCAAAATATAATTACAGACGTCAGAAGCAATGCTCCGCGTTGGGCTAAGACCTACAAGTATTTTATAAAAGAAAATGCTATAAAGTTTCACAACATGGTTCTTGAATCAGCTTGGCTTGCTCCAGACACAGACTATGCTTACTTAGTTTTTAACTCGGTTGACAGAAATAAAATAAAAACTGGAGATTACTTAATTGGCAAAAAAAAGCACAACTCTAACGACGCTATAACTGCCTTAGAAGCTAAGTGGAGGGTTGTGTCTATAATAGGTGAAGTAGAAACTTCAACGTCAACAACGACTACAACGACAGGGGAAGTATCTACGTCAGCAGACGCTACAACGATAGAGGAAGCATCTACGTCAGCAGACACTACTAGTTATTTAATAGACTCTCAAGCTGTTCCTAGCGCTATACTAGCTTCTGACAACGATGCTGATGGTAAGTTTTTTGTTAAAGTAAACTATGACGATGCTTTTGTTAATTACATAGCAAATTTAAGCGGAGACGACGACTTTATAAGCTCTGAAGGTAGCAACAATGGAACTGTCTTTGAAACTGAGTCAAGCGATCCTTTAGACTTAGACTTGTATTACGAAATAAGCCCAGCCTATGCGGTAAAGTTAGACGTTGATAATGCTAAGACTCACATTAGAAAAACATCTAGCGTCTTTATAAATGCAGTTGCTGCAACTAACATTTTTAACAAAAGCAACAATAACAAGCCTACCGTGAGTAACGTTATTGGAGCTAAGACTAGCGGTCAACTTCAACTTGAATCTGGTTTTAGCGACGCATACTGCGAAATACAGTTGAGCTCCGCCGCTAATGAGGCTATTGTTAACAATGCGCTAGACCCTAAAAAGGTTCACTTTACTTGGCATGATGGAAGCGTTGTTACAGCTTACTTGGCTAAAGATGTCAATATAGGTGATATGTCTATATACGTAGATCAAAAAGTTCACTACAACGGGTCTTCAGATTACAGTTACTACTTACCCACTACGCTGGGCTGGTACAACTGCATATCTTTTGGCAATGGTGTTGAGTCTGACACGATTAGAGATGATTTCAACAACGTTGAGCTTCTTAAATACACTGCTAACGGCAAGGAGAGTGGATTTAAAGCTAATTTAGCTTCTATAGATTACGAAGAGTTTAACCAACCTAATGAAATAATATTTTCACAAATATACAACGACTCGGCTAGATCAAACAGGTTTAACGAGTTTTTAGCTGCTCAAAATATAATAAAACAAATAAACCCTGACTACGGTAGTATTCAAAAGCTGTTTTCAAGAGATAGCGATTTATTAACTTTATGCGAGAACAAGTGCTTACGAGTTCTTTCTAAAAAAGACGCTTTGTTTAATGCCGATGGTAAGCAACAGCTTTTAGCCACGGATAAAGTTTTAGGGCAAGCTATACCTTTTAGCGGCGATTATGGTATATCAAAAAATCCAGAGTCTTTCGCGGCAGACGAATATAGAGCTTATTTTACAGATAGAAAAAGAGGTGCTGTTTTAAGGCTTTCTAAAGACGGTTTAACTCCAATATCTAGTGTAGGTATGAGAGATTGGTTTAGCGATCACCTAATAAACTCTAAAGCGTTAATAGGTACGTTTGACAGCAATAAAGAAGAGTACAACTTAACTATACACGAGGTGACGGTTCCTAACCTTAAAAAACAAGTTTACACGTTGTCTTTCAACGAGACGATAGACGGTTGGTCTAGTTTTAAGTCTTTTATACCTGAATCAGGTTTTACAATTAACAACAGGTATTTTACTTTTAAAAGCGGTTATATATATCAACACCACTCTTCTTTAGCGGAAAGAAACAACTTTTACGGTAAACATGTAGAGTCTGATATAACCACAGTGTTCAACGATGAAGTTAGCTCTGTTAAGACATTCAGCTCTATAGCGTACGAAGGGACTCAAGCAAAAGTCTCTTATTCGTCAGCTATAGATGGAGAGTACTACAATTTAAAAGAAAAATACGGGTGGTACATAGATTCTATTAAGACAGACTTGCAAGAAGCTGAGGCGTCAGAGTTTAAAAGCAAAGAGGGCAAGTATTTTAGCAACATAAAAGGTATAGCTACAACCCACAAAAATTTCATAGACGGAGGAACTTTATCAACAAGCAATATCGACTCGTCTGAATTTTCAGTTCAAGGTTTAGAAAAGCTGTCATCTGGTGCAACCTTATATAGTGGTACAATGCCATCGGCAGGATATGATTTAATAGTAACAGTATCTGCAGACTTAGAGTCTGATACAGAATAATTTATAATTTATGCCAGTAGGTTTATTTACAACACAAGGTTTAACGATATACAACATAACAGAAGTTGGTGGCACTCAAACTGGAGCTTCTTCACAATTTATTATATCACCTAATGAAGGTAACATAATATTTTCTAATAGATTTACAGCTGACGCTCCAACGTCTGGAGACATTTACACGTCGGTTTCTTTTGTTGACACAGTAGGAGCTGGCGATCCTAGCAATGAAGTTTTAGTTACAATAGACTGGAATTCAACAACAACACTAACTGACGTAAACACTGCTGGCGGTAACTACATAATAAATTTAGGTATAACATACGACGACACTGTAGTTGTTAGCTTAGCTCAATCAACGGTTATAAACCTTGTTGTTCAAACAAATGGTAGCGCTAACTGGACGAACTCAACGTTAAATGTAACGCAACCTTCAGACTCTATAGCTAATTACGATCAAACAGGCGTAGATACCGTA
>UEXM01002121.1_pt1 | contig 14781 bp, 8 predicted proteins | sample 1796661 | NCBI WGS metagenome assembly UEXM01 (sample SAMEA4772469, study PRJEB27181) | metagenome | reverse complement strand
CAGTCTTAGGAGTAGGATATTCCTGCTCAAAGGTGAGAGCAAAACGCTCAAGGAATGCTTCATTCAATACATTAGTACCGATGAAACGACCATCATCACTACCTTTACCTTTAGTATTAGCAGTGGCGATGATATTGAAACCAGCGGCAGGTTTTATATATTGACCAGTCTTCTTGAGGAACACACCTTTACCCTCAAGAATAGATTGCAGGCACATAACTTTGTTGCTGGCAAGATCAATCTCATCCAACAGCAGAATAGCACCACGCTCTAGTGCTTCAATCACAGGACCATTATGCCAAACGGTGTTACCATTGACCAAACGGAAACCACCAATCAAGTCATCCTCATCAGTTTCAATGGTGAGGTTGACACGAATAAGTTCGCGACCAAGAGCAGCACATGCTTGCTCAACACTGAGAGTCTTACCATTACCAGACATACCAGTAACGAACACAGGGTAGAAGATCTTAGAGTTGATGATCTTCTTCATATCGGTAAAATTACCGAACGGGACAAAAGTGTCTTCCTTAGCAGGAACAAGATTCTGAACAATAGAGTCAGCAGCAGCAACAGCAGCAGGAGCAGCGTAAGTTTGCTCTAATTTCTCTTGAACAGAGAGATTCCACTTACCATAACCAACTTTATACTGATCCAGACGCTTCATGATGGTAGGATAAGTAACACCAAACTCATTCGCAGCTGCACGAACTGCCTCACCACCAAACTCATCACCATGGTGAGTTGAGATGAATGCAGTCAGAGCGTCCATGTCAATGTTGATCTTGCGTGGCATGTGGTGTGTCTCGGTTGCGAACAATGTTAATATACAGTATTTGAAGGGTCATGGGCGAGACCCTGTGCCAGTTTCAGAAGTGGATTTCCAGATCTCCTTTCTTGAACATCTTTGCACCATGTTTCTGTGCCATGGCGAGTAGACGTTCAGTCTCAGTCTCATCAGATTTAGGCACAAAGTCCACAGACAACTGTTCAAAATGCTCATTCAGTGTAGCATTAGACCTAGTTTTCTTCTGATTCAGTTTCTCTTGACGGTTTTTAATGATATTAGGAAACTGCCTAGCAAAAATATCTGCTTTCTTAATAAACTCATCAGGATGATCACTAAGATATTCAGAAGCATGTTGCTCTGCAGTATGAATATCAGACTCAGTTGTCAAAAATGTTTTTAAGTAAGAACGAAAACCAAATGGTTTTTTGACCTGACTATAAGATTTCTTTACCGCAGAAGATCCCGTGGTGAAGAATTGACGGTTGTCCGTGATCCATAATGCATAGCAGTTATAAAGTTCACAATAGTTTCCAGCTTCTAGAAGTTCCCGTTGGTGCATTTTTCCTGAGTTCATGTGTATAGTAATTATAAAGGGTAGTGCCTCGTCTGTCAAGAGACTAATGATGCAAAAGAGGAGAGAAGTTTCTTGTTAGTGTTCTTCTTCTTCAAATTGTCACGAAATGCTTTACGAACCTCAGCAACACTGGCGTCATCAGCAACATTGAACTCAGTCTCAACATTCATACCAGAGGCAGAAATAGCATAGAACGAATCATACCCCGCAACAAAACTCATCTCAATGGATTTGAATTTGCGCCAGTTCTTCATGATATTCTCAGGAAGATCCATGTAAGAACGACCATTGGTAACGTAACGATAGAAGCGGGAGAAGTCAGAACCAGAACAAATACGAAATCCTAAGATATTAACATCAGGGTTACGATCCTTCAGATTCTGAAGCAGAATAGCGGTCAAAGATTGCTCATAATCACCACCCCATGCAGAGAATTCTTTATATGTGCGACCGAGTTGACGATCACGTAAAGTAGCAGATCCAGTGCAACGACGGCGACCAAGACCATCTGTGCCATAAGGATATTCATAATTATAGGCAAGATCACAACCTTCTCCATCAGTCAGAATGACACAGTTCACCTTTTGAAGTTTATTGTCGCTCTTGAACTTAGGGATGATGGTGTTAAGTGCGATAATGCTCTCATTCAGAGGTGTGCCAGACAGTCCCAGACCAGCAGGAACTCTATACCAGCAAGAATACTTGAAAGTGTAGGTGCAACGGAACAGATTAATGCACTGTTCCTCAAACTGCTTAGCATTAGTACGGGAACTAAGCACATTCAGCAAAGTAAAGTGGTTATTGACATCAATCGTACCTGCCTTCTTTACTGATTTTTTAAGATGACCTTCCGTGCTGTCATAATTGCTGTCAGTAAAAACAGGATGCCACTCATTAGTGAAAGCATAAACCTCAAAGGGGATCTGCACTTTCTTACAGAACCATGTTAGATTCAACAGTTGCTTGACAGTATCAAGAATAACATCTCCCATAGAACCAGACCAATCCAGCACGAAAATCATGCCATGATTCTTACCATCAGGAAGAACAGTTACTTTTTTGAACAGATCTTCATTGTACTTATATGTGTGCAACATTTTAGTATTAAGCACACCAGTACGAGATATTGCTTGACGAGCATAAGCATCAGCAGATTTCTTACACTCAAACTCTTTTACAAGATAGTTGACTTCTTTTAAAGAAGATTTCTTGTATGTATTATATTCACTGTCAACCTGCTCAAAAACATTACCCCAGTGCTTCATACGTTCTTGCTGTGCATCAGTAAATTTTTTAGTGATATAAGGGGTAAGAACTTTAGAATCAACAATGATGTTATCAAGATACAACTCAGGCAGTTCTACATACTCAGTCTGGTTAGCATATTCAGACTGATTAGCAAGATCCTCAGCATTCTCATCAAAAGCACGTTGAGTCATAGACTCATTCTCATCGCAAGTATCAGCAGCACCATTGCTATAAGAAGGTGTGTCTAAATCGGCGCGATCACCATCCTCATCATTTTCTTCACTCTCAATTTGTCCCTGTTGATTCTCGTCCTCTCCCTGTTCTTCAGTATCACCCTGCTGTCCTTGTGGTTGAGGTGGCATAGGAGCAGGAGTCTGCTGCTTCTCCTGTTCTTTCAGGTAGTCAACAATATCTTCACAGATAGCAAGAACTTCTTCAAATGTCTCAGCATCACCTACACGAGCAACAAATTGCTGCTCAATGTCATTGGCGAAAGGAATCATAGCGAAAGCACCAACCTTGAAATGAAGGTTGATACGATCAATGAACGACAAATGCTCAGCGTTGATTTCTTGGATCTCAAAGAAGTCCTGATCATTCAGTTCTTCATATCCCTGATAGAAACTACGGGAGAGACCAGGAAACTTACGCTTCATAAGTTTCTCAATGCGAGCATCTTCAACAACATTCACAAAGTCTTTAGGAACATTGTTACGAACAGACTCACGCCAATCAATATCAGGAGTGTATAATGCATGTCCTACCTCATGCCCCACCAGCATATCGTATACAGTCGCTGACGCCTTATCCCAGACAGGTAAGGTCAGAACACGGCGAAGTGTGTCAAACGACGCTGTAGGCACCGTGCGATGCTCAACGATAAGATTCTCAGTGGCGAGCAGTTTGGCAAGATTGCCTTTGATCTCCTGATTAATCATGCGTTCCTCTCAACTGATACAAGTATAGGGGATGACCCGACGAGCGGACCACCCCCTGTGACAGTTATTGAATTGGCACAGGGTGCCTTACTGCTTGATAATATATGTAGTGGAGTGCCATGGTGGTGCAATATCACTGATAGTATGAGTGTGTGATCTGTTATCAAGTGTAACCTGACCATTATGACCATGATTATGACCAGATGAAGGATCCGTCAGTCCCCAACTACTACCTTCACCAGTAGTATTAGGATTATTCCAAGGGTTTGTTACGACACTTTCAGGAACAGATCCACCAGCACTCGCGAGGGCTGCAGCAATGCTAGTATTACCGATACTAACAGTGTGAGTATGCCCACCACCAGTTATACTAGGAGTCCAAGCATTAGTGCCATTTGGTCCTTTAGCTTCGCTAGTTCGGTAAATGCTGTAACCATTCTCTTCAGCATTTTCCGAGTCCCAATCATATTTGTCACCACTATTGTCGCTCCAAACTACTGACGCATCCCAGTATACTTTACCACCCCCTCCAGACTCATTTGCAGCATTAACAAGATGATCATCACCACCAAAGTAGTGATTATGGTTAAATCCACTAAGTCCATGACCGTGCCCACCACCAGTTACACTGTCAGTCGTGCTGCCTGGTGATGCGGTAAATGAATTAATGTTTACTGAACTGTGACCATGATTCATACCATGAACGTGTTGTGGAATCTCAGCTTTAATCAAACTATGATTATCAATACTAAACGAACTCATATTAACTGCAAGTGTTGCTGCGTTAGTTGCATCACCAGTAGTCTTAGCATATGAACCACCAATAGTACCACTATACAGAGTACCTTGTCCTACAATAAATCTGTCTCTAAAGTCTGGTGTCGGTTGTGATACCCCATCTCTGTTAGTATAAGTACCACCATCACATTCAACATATCCATTGGGGATGGCACCACCATGCCACATAATAACTGCACCGCTAGGCAGAGCATGTTTCATGATTGCATTTCTCATGGTAGAGCTAAACTCAGTGCCCTGAGAGGTATAACTTAATGATGCATCCAGTTCAAACGTAGTTGCGTGAACTGTACCATCAACATTAACATCACCAGTAGCTTCTATACTACCCAGTCTCAATGTTGCAAGAGTTCCTGTTACCTGATTAGTATCAAATCCACTAGCGTCAGTATAAAGTTTATACTTCATCTCACTGACATCTAGACCCATAAATCCAGATTGTGCAGAACCTGAATAATACTTCAGTTCTAAACCTCTATCTTTATTGGCAGCAGTGGAAGCAGCGTCACCAGCATCAGCAGTACCACCAAGAGAAATGATAGGATCGTCAAGATCAACAATCGTGCTATTTACATAGGTTGTAGTACCATTAACTGTCAGATTACCACTAACTGTGAGGTTATGATTGATTAATGTATTTCCTGTATTATTACCAATGTTGATGTTAGTAGCGCCAGTGAAGGCGTTCATTGTTGCAGAACTAAAGTTGACGCTAGCAGGAACTGTCAGGAAGTTAGTGGTTTCTGCAATCGTGGTGATTGTAGCAGTTTTAGTACCACTAGTACCAGAGTCATACTTACCATGCATCTCAATATCACCCATGATACGAGTAGTATCACTAGCAATAACTGCAACAGAAGTACCACCTTGAGTTCCTGCACCCAAAGTTGCATTAGAAGCAGCAACATTCATTAATGTTGCACCAGTGGCAAAATTAACTGTGTCTGATGTAGTAGTGTAATTAAATGTAGGGGCAGTAGAGTTAAGATTACCACCATTAATTGATAGGTCATTATCAAACAAACCATCACCAGTACCAACATGAAGTGATGCAGTAGGTGTTGTCTGGTTAATACCAAACTTACCAGTTGTTACATAAGGTTCTGGTAAATTACTGGAGTAATTAGGTGCCTGAACATGCGATTCTTCAACAGATGTGAGGTGTCCAGTACCAATCAATCCGATAGCTCTGTAATCACCGACAAGACTTAATGGCGCAGCAGTTTCAGTTGCATCACCACCAACAAAAATATATCCCTCGTGTCTACTTTTACGGTTAATTACTGGTTTATATCTCTTATCGCCAGGGAACTCACCTTCAACACCAGGAGTAGGTTTAGTGTTAGTAACACTTAATGCAATTTGTTTATTAGTATAATTAGCAAATTCTCCTGCTACGTTAGATACCTTTTGTCTGAAACAAATATCATGACTAATTAACGCTCTATTGCTATCTTCCTCATTAGAGACTTGAGCACCTTCGGTAAATTTAGATAAGTTATTGAAGTTATTTGGAAGTGCGTTTCCTGCACCACCATCAGTAGCAAGATTACCTTCAATATAAACGTTCTTAGAACCCGCAACATATGGGACATATTCTTCATTAACAGCAACAGCAGTTCCTGCAACTCTTAGAATTGGTTTATCAAGAATCTCAACTTCACCTGTAATAGCGTTAATCTTCTGATTACCAACATACAGATCACCGTATGCGTTTAGACCAGAATAGAATACAACACCAGCGCGACGGCGCTGTGACTGAGAATAAAGAACTTCTTTATCAGTAAGAACAATTTCCTGCTTAGATGGGAAACCAGTTGAGTAGTTACCTGAACCGAAACCAGTATACTCAAATGTCTGGTTACCAGCACGAACCTGTGATGTTCTTCTGAGTTCAACCTCAACCTCAGGAATGTTTGAGTTAAATGCGATCAATCTATTTTCTTGACCAGAAGTTGCCTTTCCGCTCAGAGAATTTAATGCAGGAGTATAACCAGAATCAGTAACAAAGGTGGCAACTGCTTCTTTAGTAATAGAGGATCTATTATCATCCTGATAAACTAAACCATGAACTAAGTTATCAGCAACTGAAACTGCGGCATTCGGATCAGCAGCAGGGTTGTCTTTATCAAGGTCAGGATAAATTTTACTAACATCTTGAGAATACTTCAAGAAATCAAATGTGTTATCCAGAGAATTAAACTGATCTCCTGTAGGAGCAATATCAGCAAGAAGAATAGTCAGATAGTAAATACCATCCTGCTCACCAGGAATATGTCTAAGAACAGTATCAGATCTATAGATAAAGTAAATTCTATTAAATCCAGCAGTTTGATTAGTGTTAGAATTAGTATCATAAGGTACAATTACATTGCTTGCATCAGTTCTTCTTGAAATAACATAACCAATTAGAGGTGGTCTCGCATTAAGTTCAGTTTTAGGAATAACATAACGCATACGATATGTTCTGTCAGCTAACTGCCTATCGTCAGCAATTCTTCTAAAGAAGATATTTTCTGTATTTGTTAGGGTAATATTGGCGTAAATACTATTTGGATTAGTAAGAACTGGGTGAATGCCATTGTTTGCATTTGATTTTACAGCAAGATACCAGTTTTCTTGCACTGGATCATATCTCAGTGGAGATTTCTGAATATTTCTGTAAACCTTAATCTGATTTACATCTCCTGGTGCATCAATGTTAATCTCAATACCATTGTTTGCATTTGATTCAGTATCAGAAAGTTTAAATGTATAAGCATCTACAACAAATACAAAATATTCACTTTTAAGACTGATGGACTGTGTTGTTCCACTCTGCTGAATCTGAGGAAGTTGTCCACTAGATTTAACATCAGCAATTACTCTACGGCGGAAGAATACTTTATCGCCAGTAGAGAAACCGTGAGGGAAAGTGCCTGTTGAAAATGACTCAGTGCTTGAATTTGCTTCAACATCAAATCTTGGAAGTTCTGGATTAGTGTCAGAAACATATGCCTTTACAGTCAGAGCAGATCCTAAAGCCTTAATGGATCTAAGGTTTACAATACTATTTGAAGAAAGAGGATTACTGGCATCTGCACCAGCTCTAGCATCTTCTTCTGAAGGTGCAATTTTAAATGATGTATTGTTGATTTTAATAGCATAGTAAAGTCTATTAGGCTCCATGCCTAATGGAAGATAACCTGTGCTACTGTAAATCCTGATAGGAGTAGCAGTCTCAAATTCGTTTGTGCCTGCTGTGGTAAAAGTATCAGTAGCAACATCTACATTAGTAATTTCATGTTCTTCAATACCACTAGGATCAATTTCTGCTTCATATACATCTAAACCATTAGTAACAGGATTACTAAGTTTTACATGAATCCTATCGTTAATTTTACCACCAATCTTATAATTGTTGATGTCAAATACTGGTGCCTCAGAGGCATCTCTCTGTCCAAACAAGAATAGTTTGGTGCCCGTAGTGTTGGCAGCTAAGTTTGCTCTACTCTTTTGAACGTCTAATGGATAATACTGAACGTCACTTTCAATTGTTGATAATGACTGAGGTGGAACAATGTGCGTGAACTTACCTTTCTTATCAAGTGTAAATGAATCAGGACGGAAACCATCAGCAATTAAAGCCTGAGTACCAAAGTTAGAGTTAGAGTTAGTGATAGAATAATCACCACCAGATTCAATCAAGTGTTGCTCAGCGTAACCAACGGCGAACACAGAAACTGACTGAATGAATGCATTGTTAGATACACGGATGTGATAGTGTCTCCAACCAGTAGAAGCATCACCACGATAATATACACCTCTAGTGGAATCTTGATGAAGTGCAATAGAATCAGCGGCACCACCTTCCAATACAAAACTAGGGTTAGGTGCGGTAGTTTCAGTAAATTTAACAAACGCACGGTCATCCTTCTGGAGTGAAACTCCAGTAAACTGTGCAACAACCATGGATTTAAATCCACTAACTCTGCTACCATCTGCCCATAGACCACAAAGACCATAAGTAGATCTCAGTGAACAGTTAAAGATATATGGTGAGGATGAGTCAACAGTATCAATTTCAGCTTTAACAATAGCCTGATCAATATCACTTGTAGGAATACTACCTGGAGACAGACCATTTTTAGTAACTACTAATTCTGTATCATTATTAACTCTAGTAACATAATAAGTTCCATTTAAATCACTATAAGAACCCGAAACATTCTCAATGGTGATTTGCTGACCTTCAAATACTTCATGAGGACCATCAGTTACGATAGTAATCAATGCACCAGAAACACTTGCTGTTGAAATTTCTTTCTGTCCTGCCTGCTGCAAAGGACCAACAATTCTGTTCTCCTGAGTTCTTGACTCTAACTCACCAGGAGTTGTAGGAATAGATGCAAATGCTTTAGATGCTTTTGAATAGAAAAGATCTAGATCACTTTGATCAGCATATGTAAAGCAAGTAACTTTATGGTGAGAGAAGTTAGAGTTTACAATAGCAGTGCTGCTAGGATCAGAATAAACACCACCATTACCAGAAACATCAGATGTAGGTAGAGCATCAAACAGTGAGAACTGCCAGAAATAACATGCACCAGTTACCTTAAAGATAGATGTTCTACCAATAGAATCATCAGCAGGATTGGGAACATATCGTGGACGGACTCTAGTCTTTCTCAAGTCCATACCAACGAGAGAAGTACCTCTAGGTACAACTAATCCACCTATAGTGGAGTTAAACTTATAAAGATCATTATTAGGATCTAAAATATTAAAGTTAGATTGATCTGATAGTTCAGCAACTTCGGCAGTGTTTGCCTTACCGGGGCGGTTGTCAACGATATACTCGCCGGGTGACAAGTTGATCGTGAACTGATCATATTTGTCATTATTTTGACCTTGAATATATGAAAATCTTGCAACTTCCAGCAGCGCACGCTGGATAGTTTTAAACGGTCTCGTGGGAGAGTTGCCGTTATTTGAAATCAAATCTGACGCATTAAAATCGTCAGGGTTTACATATAACATCCTTCCAGTTCTGGAAGCAATCAAGTTAGTTAATCTGGTTAATGCCATCTGAAGTTATTATACAAAATGGTTCTTCTGGGTTATTTATCTATAAAAAAAGATCAGGTAATTACCTGATCTTTGATACTTCCTTCACACGGAAGTTAAATTATATCATTCATACTCTATTGTGTCAAGTATGTATTCTACAGTATTGGCAACATCATCCATAGCATCACGTAAAACTGGTTGTTGTCCAGAATATTGTTCTGTTTTAGGTTTACCACTTTTCAACTCTTCAGTAAGAGTCCAACGCCATTGGTGCATACCCTTAGAATACCACAGGTTTATTTTCATTCTGGTAAAATACTTTCAGGATCTAATTCTATACCACTTAACATGGGATGTAAACCTTCTTCCAACAAATATGCTGATTTCTGATGAATCAGTTCAACTGAAATACAAGGAGAATCTATTGCTTCTGCCACCACTGCTTCTGTTTCTTTTGTCTCATCATCTAAAGAGTCAAATGTAAATGGAGTACCATTTAATAAGTATGCTTTTACTATTCCTTCCTCATCGGTAAGAATATGTTTAGTAGTTACTTTATACATATTAGCGTTTTATGCATTTGAGGTTATATTCTCTCGCTTGAAGTGCCTCAATCATATACATCATCGCTACTTCTGGATTCGTATCCCCACATGTAAAAACATCTAGGGCGGCAGACCCTCGTTCGGGCCAAGTGTGGATGCTGATGTGACTCTCCGAGAGTAATGCTACGATGGTAACACCTTGTGGTTCAAACTTATGGGATGAGATATCCAATAAGGTTAAACTAGTTTTATTTAGAGACTGAACGATTTGCTCTTTTAAATAATTTTCATTATCAAGAAGTTCGCGAGGACATTCATATGCCTCTGTGAAGCAATGCTTACCAAGTGTCATCAATTTAATCTAATGATAAGAGCAGTACCTGAAATTTCTTTTGTTGCTACCATTGCGATCATACCCATAGCACCAGTTGCTTGTATTGCAACAGAACCACCTAAGTTTTGCAGAAGGATTGTATTCAGTGGCGTGGGACCAGTTTGAAGACCAATACTACCAACTGCTGTTGCCTGCATAACACAATCACCTTTTACAAGAGATCCAGCAGACCATGCTGTTAGTCCTGGCGCAGCAGTGCCAACCTGACAGTAAGAATTACCCACAGGGATATTAACAAAATCTTGAGAATATTGTAGAATAGGATCCATGAATAAAGTTGATGTTCTAGTACCAAAAACTTCATATTTTAGTGCCTCAGTCGGCATTTCTATTTGCAGTGGTCCAACTTTTTTAAGTGGGTTATTGTTGACCTTGACTTTCATCTTGCCATCAACCTCAAGAATATAGTCATGACCTACTTTATGATGAAGTGTTCCCTGAGTTTCGTGGGTGGTAATATGAGCTCCTGGTCCTAAAACAGAGGGTTCCAGAATGTTCATCTTCTGTTCTTGAATTACTTCACCATAATTCTCCTCCATCTTACTACCAGTAACAGTTTCCTTAAAACTAGTTGTAGAAAGTTCGTACTGACCAGTGGAAATACTCAATTTACCACTACCGATACTTTTAGCTAAACCAAATGGTACAGGATCCTGACTTCCAGTGTTTAAACTAATTTGCTCTGCTGCTTTCAGTTTAATACTACCGCCTGCATTCAATTCAATATCCTTAGCGGCAGAAATATAAATTCCTCCCTTGCCATTAGATTGAATACATATGTCTCCAGGACCAAAGATCTCAACACTTTTTTCCTCATCTTCACCACCTTCACCACCGCCAGTAACTCTATGTCCTTCGGCAATTAACTTAATGTTATGCCCGGACTTAAAATGCATATACCCTGTTGATTTAACATCAAGGTATCCCTCATTAGGGGTCATATCTGCACTTCTGGCGTTAATTAAAACTGCGCCATTTTCCTGCCAACGAACAAATGATCCGCGATAATGGCGCATCTCATAATTTCTATCATCAGGACCACATGTTTCTCTAATGGTAAAGGAGCTATCAGTGATAGTTTCCCTTACCTCATTCATTTCCTCCGTAATTTTGGAGGATTCTTGTACAAGGGACTGTTTGGTATCTAACATTTTATGGGCAATCTACGATGAACACGGTTCCAATTGTACTCTCATTGTATTTATTGACAACCTTGAGGTAACGTTCAGCAACTTCGTCACAAGGAACGAATTGGATAACTGCTTTAGCAGATCCACCAAATCCATTAGCACCTCTGATTCTAATATCAGGAAGTTGATCATAAACTATATTTTTTGGATTGGTGATTCTAATCTCAGCAAGTTTTCCACCCTCAATAGCAGCAAATGCTATAGTTGGGTCTCCATTAACATAAACGGTGGGTGATGATTCATAGTAACCACCAACATTCGTAAGACTAATCTCACTAAGAATTCCACATTCACCAGCTTGATCAACGTTTGGAGTATATCCAATACCTTTAGATTTTACCACAATACTAATTAAACATCCATGCTCGTCTAGATCTGCTTTAGCAATAGCACCAGTCCCAAGACCGCTGATAGCAATTAAAGGAGGTTGTTTATATCGTACACTACAGTCTTGCAATTCAATAGGAATAGGAACACTGATAACCCCGCCATCGCGATCAACTATAACTGGTGTATTAGGAGGAAGTATAATGTCATCATCATCGTCATCAGTGCCACCATCGGAATCAATAGGTACGCATACACCATTAACACAGATTTGTCCATCAGGACAATCAGAATCTATCGTACATGCAAGTACACATACACCATTAACACACAAATATCCTTCAGGACAGTCAGAATCTATTGAACATGTTGCCACACACTTACCATTGATACACACCTGACCTTCAGGACAATCGGCATCTATTTTACATTCACCATCTACAGGATCGGGATCATCCTTATCAGGATCAGGATCATCAGGATCAGGGAAAGGATCAATTACATCATCGTCAGGTACACAGACACCATTAATGCATATTTGCCCCTGAGGACAGTCAGAATCTACTGTGCATTCTGGAGCAGGATCAGGTACACATTCACCGTTGATACATATTTGACCTGCAGGACAGTCGGCATCTACTGAGCATCCAACAACAGGAATAATATCATCATCTGGGCAGAAATATTCTTTATTAGTTTTATCCGCCCAGTATCCTACTTTCCCCTTCATGTATGTCAGAGAGTTTGGATCTTCAAACAACATTTTTCTTACGATGGTGCAATCATCATCAGGATCATCCTCATCAACAGGTGGAGGAACATCTTTTTTATCAGTGGGTTCAACAATATCACACAATCCAGAATCAAGTGGAACACCAAAATCAACAGTAAGAAGTTTTACAAGTTCCCCCATTCCACTGAAAGAATATCCACCCTGATCTGGGAATGATAATGTATTACCGACCGTATAGTTTTCACCAGCATTAACAATTTTGAGAATCGTATATCTTGTATTGTTAGGATTACCAGCTGTACCTGGGAATGCCTCAAATCTTGCTTTTACTATAAGACCAGTACCATCGCCACCAGCTAATGTAAATTCATCTTCGTAAAAAGAATTTAAATTAGCCCAGTTTAGATTAGCACCATAAGTATGTTGAGCAAATTCACCAATCGCTTTTGGAAAGAATCCTGCCTCAAAATCATTGATTAACTTAGTTTTAACACTAGATTCATTACCTGTGATACTAACGATAGTTAGTCTAGCATTTTCATCAAATCCATTAGCAACGTCGTCATCCCATTTAACTACCTGACCTTTTGAAATAACTTTTGGTTGTTTATTACCAGGAGCACCAGAAGCAGTTGAACTCTGCCCTTTATATTGGAATTTATAAATTTCTCCAGCATTGACATATATGGTTTTCGTTACTGAACCCTTTTCTTTTTTCTGTTTGAAACTTTTACCACCAACAAAAAGTTCACCGACTGCTTGACCTTTTGTATCAGGATTATCATCCCATTCAAATCTTAATTTGACAGAACCTTGTCCAACGTCGCCACTAATCTCTATACCAGATCCATCACTAAGGAACTCAGCAGTAAGTTCTGTACCAGGAACACTTTCTGCTGTCATTCTAGGTTTATAATTCTCAAATAATTCAAATGATGCACCGAGACCAGCAGGAGTAGCAGCTGCAGCAGTGTATGAGATTACATCTCCATTCTGAAGTGTTCCAGGAGGAGAACAGTTTACAGTGCTAGAATATACACCGTCCTTTGTAATTCCAACATATGTTTGCTTAGTTGTAAATGTAATTACAGGAGTAAATGCTGATGGAGTTGAAGGTGTTCCAGTAATAGTACAGCGATAATACTCCTCATCCATAATCAAATAAGATGGTTGAGCAACTGTCAGTTTATTAGTTGCAGCGCCAGAATATGTAATACTAGCAGACTGTGCAACAGTAGATGTTGACCACTTATCAAGAGTGGTTCCTCCGATAGTAATACCGGAAGGACCGAAAGTAGTTACTTCTTCATTAATAGTTTCATTTCTAACACCATCAGCAACAGCAGTCCATGTACCAGAAGGATCATAAGTTCTTTCCCATGCATAAGATAATGTATATCCAGGAACACTTGCTTTGGCAACAAATCCAATGTTTAGAGGAATAGATTCCTCCTGAACCAGACAGGTAATGGGTTCAGATGTCAATACAATTTCAGGTTCACATATAGGTGATGGTTTAAAACTTGTGCTATAGTTAATAACTCCAGTTCTCTCTACACCTTCACCTACTTGGGTTCCTTTTGCTTTTCCAAGTCCACCAAGACTTGATCCTGTTTTTTCTGGAAGGAATTCATCTGTAAATTTAACTTTAAATGTTTTTGTAGCATTATTCAGAGAAATATCAGTAAAAGTTGGGACAGAGAAAATTTTCTTACTTTCCCCCGAACTAAATGTAAGGATGCCTTCTCCACCAGTATAATGAGTTCCTTCTATGGCAGGGAAAGTTAAAGTATTATCCTGAATCGTTTCACACTTAACTCTAGTGGTGAAATTTACCACGGGAGTACGAATTACTTGGAATTGTGCAGGTTGTCCTGCAACTACACTAACAGGACCAACTACATAATTTACATTTTTGGTGATAATTTCGGGAGGAAAGAAAATATCACCAACTGGTGTATTTGTTTTCTCAATCGGTTTAAATTTAATCTTAAGTCTAGTAGTATTAAGAATTTCTGATGTACTAGGAAGATTTTTATATGGAAACTTTTTATCATTAAAATCAGATGATGATCTGTAAATTGAAGCAGTATATGTTACTTCTTCAGTAGTCTGAACACCTGTTTTGTCTTTAGGAGGTTAAGCAACTGTCGTGGGAATATCTACAGTAGATTCATTTTGCCACTTTTCAAATA
>UEXM01002120.1_pt1 | contig 14782 bp, 13 predicted proteins | sample 1796661 | NCBI WGS metagenome assembly UEXM01 (sample SAMEA4772469, study PRJEB27181) | metagenome | reverse complement strand
CAGGTAAGTCTAGGCTTGAAACATTAGAAGGTATGGGTATTCGTGCTGATAAAACAGAGATAGCACCTCAGTTATTAATTGAAGATGGCATACAAAAAGTTAGAGAGATGTTAGACAAGTGCTACTTTGATGAGCAAAAGTGTGAACGTGGCATAGATTGTTTGTTAAACTATAGCAAAAAATGGGATGACTCAGGAGCAACATGGAGGATGCGACCTGATCACAATTGGGCATCACATGGAGCAGATAGCTTTCGTTATCTTGCAGTAGGGTATCAGCCTTACAATGAGGCATGGGATAAACCAATGCGAAGAAAGATTAAAGGAGTTGTATGAAAGGTTTATTGTCTGATGGATGGGATGGCTTTAAAGATTTTACTGGTGGCTTGTTTGATGCAATAAGAACCGTTGATCCTGAATTACAAGCTCAAAGAGATCGTGAAGCACAAGAACTATATAGTGCAAGAGCTGATAGTCCATTCTTTCAAGCCTTTGGTTGGGGTGAAGGTAACAATGAAAGAACAGAAGATTTTTCTTTTGGTAACGTAGCTAAAGACATTGGTGAGTTATATCGTGGTGGTGCAACTGCTGTTACTAATCCAAAACAAACAAGTAATGCTGTAGCTGATCTAGCTTTTGGTGGTGTATTGACTTTAACACCAGTAGGAGATATGGGAGTTATGCAAGGTGTTGGTCAAGATCAACGTGCAATGGCAAAACAGTTTGGAGCGCATGTCAAACAAACGTATGGATCATTTGAAGGTTTTGTAGATTACGCTAAGAAAAACCCAGCTTCAGCTATGCTTGATCTTGTTGGTGTTGGCTTTGTAGCTAAGAAAGCAATAGACGTTGCAACTAATCCATTAGTACAACAAAGATTCATGGCTGAGTTAGATGGTATGGTAAGCGCTGCTAATCAAACACCATACATGGCAAACATAGTTTACCCTGATCGACAATTTGTTTCAGGTCAGCCAGTTGGTTCAGGTAAAGGAAAAAGAACTCCTACACAAGATGCAAGAGTAGAAGAATTAAAACAAATAATAACGCAAGTTGAAAACTCAGACATAGTAGCTCAACCACCTAAATCTGTACAAGGCATGGAAGGTGAGATAGTAATGTTTACAATGGCTGATCGTGCTAGTGCTGATGGTACTGCAAAAAAAATAATTACTGCTAGTGATGAATATGATATTGATGTAGGGCAATACGGAGGTGTATTGTTTGGTCAAATGCTAGAAGCGATTAAAAGAGGAGATGCTTGGGCATCAGATCGTATTCCTTTAACATCTATTGAACAAAGAATTAGAAAGATTAATCAACTTCATGACGTTACGCCACAAATGTCACAATTCTTGTTAAAGCCTACAGGTATTGGGTTTTCTCATCAAATAGCACAAACAATGTTGTCAGCTCTTAAACCTAAATTAAATGCTAAAGAAAGAAAAATATTAGATCAAAAATTAAAACACGTTGCACCAAATTGGCCAGGTATTGATACTGATCTTGAAACTGCAATGAGAGCTATCAATGGAGCAGAAGGTCAAAGAATATCATTTATTTTAGCTAGTAGGGGAGATAAAGATATTACACATGAAATATTTGAAAATTACAAAGGTAATGATTTAACTGGTTACGGAAATCAAGTGCCATCATTTGCTGAAGCAATGGTTGCAAATACACAGCCACAACTACTTGGTGCTAGGCATGGTACGACACCTATGATTACTACATTAGATAAAAACCCTAACACAAGATTCAGCGATGTTGATCCATCAAGTGTAAACTCAGAAGGTATTGGTATATTGCATCCATCTTACAACACTACTTTAAAAAGCGATGGTGAGCCAACTAGACCAATGGAAGAAGATTTAAGTATCTTTGATTTTATGGAAGCTAGAGAAGCAACAAATGGAATAGGATTTACTGGTAGAGATTTTGTAACACCTCAAAAAATTGATCCTGATAACGTAACGAATGCTCAATATTATGCGACATTAAGAAATGAACCACCATATGTTCAAATAACAGACAAACTGTTAAAACATTTAGATGATAAAGGTAAACTAGAACGCAAAGGACTACTCTCAGGACTGTAATGTTAATATCAGAAGCAAAACAAGTCAAAGAAGAAAAGAAAGAAGCTATAGGTTTGTTAGACACTAAACTTAAAACACCTAATGCAAACTTTGGTAAGCAAGTATCTATGCCATACGATAGCACATTATCTAAAGGTGGTACTAATCAATGGAATGTAATGGGTGATGTTGTAAGACAAAGTTTCTTAAACTCAGGAGTAGATGTACCAAGAAACCAACTGTTTCCACAAGACGTAAGACTCACAACTGCTGAAAATTTAATGAAATCAGGCAATCCACATGCTGATACAGAAGCATATCAAAAAGATTATTTAGAGCGTGAAACTGGCATGAACTGGGGATATGAAGTACCAATAGCTAATTCGACTCAGGATGGCACAAGACTTGATGCTTACGGAAAATTCTTACCTTCAGATCAGCAATTACAAGATGTGTATCAAGGCATAGATTATTACGGTAATGAAGCGCAACTTGGATTAACTAAAATGGGTGCTAAAGTATCAACACCAGTTGCACGGATGAAATTTAATAAAGGTACACAGAAAGGTTTACTGCAACCTGTGATGAATGTAACAGGTCACGAGTATGCACACTATTTAGACTCAGTATTTTCAGATGGTAGAATAATGTTAAGTGGTGTTACTGAAGAATTAGTAGACGATGCTTATCAATCAAACCAAAAATTGCCTTCACAAAAAGAACTTTATGAAAGATGGATGAATGATCCGAGGACAGAACACTTAGACGTTGCAGATAATTTAAACTTAAAGCCAAGCGCTCAGATCAATCCGAGAGAAGTGTTAGGTAAGTTTTACACAGAATCAATGGTCAATAGTGGTGGCAACTTTGAAAACTTTGCTGAAAACATTGCAAGATCATTAGGTACGTTCATGGGTTCACAACATTATGATGAAGGTCATGGGCAAAATATTATGGTACAAAACAAAGATGTAATGCGCTCTATAGCAAAACTTTTAAACAATATGGAGTTTTAGATTATACTAATGCAAACAAACATAGGACAAGATCATGGGTGACGAAGGTTTCGGAGTAATGGATTTGTTACAAAAGCTGTTTAAAGAAAGAGAACAAACAGGTGGCGCTAAAGGAGCTGTATCAGATCAAGAATTTAAAACTTTACAACAAGGTGGAAGCGAACTACCTGACTCATTGAAAGGATTAAAAACGCCTACTAACTTTTTATCTAAAGGTGGAATGTCTGATGCAGAGTTTAATAGATTAAGTCAAGGATCATATGGTGGTGATGTAAACAGAACAAGTCAACTAAGCGAAATTAACAACACTTCATTGAACAATACTGGCGCAGTATCTAACAATGAAATCTTAAATTTAATAGAAAAATCTAAGATAAGTGGTAGACCTGAAGGTAGACCATCACAACAAACTATGATAAAAGGTGGATCATCGCCACAAACAAGTTACGGTGGATCAGCATTTTCAGATGCAGAAATGACACAGATGCAACCAATGAATGATGTTGATGCTATGTTTGCTCAAGAGTTGCAAAACATGAATCCACAACAAGCAAATGAAGTTATTATGATGTTGCAAAACTACACACCTGATGAGCAACAAAATTTTAAAGCACAATATTTAAGTGGCAACGTACCTCAATATGAATTAGAAGCACAATCTAACTTAGGATTTTAGTATGGCATTAACAACTTACACAGGCTTAAAAGCAAGTATTGCAGACTTTCTTAACAGAGATGACCTAACCTCTGTCATACCTGATTTTGTTGCGTTAGCAGAAGCTCAGATAAACAGAGATATTAGACATTGGAAGATGGAAGCAAGATCAAGTGGACAACAATCAGCCAATGATGAATACATGCAATTCCCTGCGGATTGGATAGAAACAATAAGATTACATTTAACAGGCACAGGAACTACAGTTGTTAATTTAGTTTCAAGAGATGCTATGGCTGACAAAAGATCAGCAAACGAAAATGCCACAGGTACACCAAGTATGTACACACACGCAGATGGACAATTTCAATTGTACCCAACGCCTGGCAATGACACAGATTTTGAGTTGCTTTATTATCAGAAGATACCTTCATTAATAAGCAACGCAGATAATTGGCTTTTACTAGAAGCGCCTGATGTATACCTCTATGGAGCGTTATTACATTCAGCACCGTACTTAGCAGAAGATCAAAGGGTAGCAGTTTGGGCGCAGATGTATAGTGCTTCAGTTGCTAGATTAAATGAAAGCTCTGATGATGCTAGGTTTAGTGGATCAGGGTTAACACTTAAAGTGAGAGGATTAGTATGAGTTTTTCAAACTTCTTAGAAACAGAGATATTAGATCACGTATTTGCAGGTGCGGCTTACACAGCTCCTGGCACACATTACTTAGCGTTATTTACAGCATTAGCAGATGGCGAAGCAGGTTCAGTTACTGAAGTAAGTGGTGGTGGTTATGCACGTCAATCAGTTGCATTTACAACGTCAGGTAACACTACGTCTAATAATGCGGCAGTAGAATATCCTACAGCTACAGCAAACTATGGAACAGTAACACACGTTGGTGTTTACGATGCTTCATCATCAGGTAACTTAATGGCTTATGCGGCTTTATCGTCAAACAAGACTATTGAAACTGGTGACGTGTTTCGTGTGCCATCAGGTGACCTAGACATTACACTTAACTAATTAAGTAAATGGCTTTTGAGTATGGTGAATCGTATTACGGTTTACGCTCATGGGGATCAAGTGCAGGTGATGTAAAGGATGCTTCTGCTACAGTAACTGCTACTTCAGGTGCTAATGGTGTAAATTGGATTGTCACTATGGGTGGCGATGCTTCTACGACTGTAACATCTAGTGCCACTTGTAGTGGTGAAGTAGTTATTATTGAAGATACTTCTTCTCGTCTTTATGGCGATTGGCAGTATGGTGTTGGTGTATTTGATGGTGATGACAACTTACAAACAGTAGTCACAGCAACTTCAAGTGCAACAGCAGTAGGTGCTAGAGTAAGAATAGCGACAGCTACTTCAACTGTTAACTCAGGCATAACTGTAGGTGTTAGACGTGTACCTGAAGGTTCTGCCATTATTAATGGTGCTTCAACTACATCAGTTACAACAACTAGCAATGGTGCAAGAGTAAGAACAGGAACAGCTACATCAACGACTACATCTAGCATAACTGAGAGTGTGATGCGTGTTCGCACAAGTCCACAGACAGCTAACGCAGTAGCAACAACTACTGCAAGTGGTGTGTTTATGATTAGTGCATCAGCGACTGTTAGCGTTGCATCAACAAGCGCCGCGATATGTAATCGTGTTAGATTTGGATCAGGTGTACCAACAGCAGTAGCTAGTATTACCGTACTCGGATTTGCTACAAGAGGTGGTATTGCATCAACGAGTAGCACTCATACAAACGAGGTAACTGTTGCTAGTGTGAGTGGTGCTAATAAATACTTTATAAATGGCGTACAACAAGAAGCACAATTCTTGGTTGAAGGCAACACGTATGTGTTTAATTACCCATCAGGACATCCATTAAGATTTTCTACTACCTCTAATGGTACACATGCAAGTGGAACAGAATATACAACAGGTGTAACGCATAACTCATCAACGCAGTCTACAATAGTTGTAGCAGATGGAACGCCTGACCTGTTTTACTATTGTTCTTTGCATTCAGGAATGGGTGGCACAGCAACAACACCAAATAATTCTACAAACTCAAGCACAGCAAGTGACTCAGAGAAAATATTTCAAGGTCATGCAGTTACGCAACCTGAGTCAAGTATTACAGCAACGTGCAACAGAGTACATCGTGTCGGTGGTATAGTATCATCTACATCAGGAACAGCTACAATTGGTAGAGAGAAATGGGAGTTAATAACTAATAACTCTGTAACTTGGACACAAATAGCGGCTTAATATGGCATTAATACCTTTAGACATACCACCGGGGCAATATAGAAACGGAACTGATTTTGAAGCATCAAACAGATGGAGAGATGCTAGTTTGGTTAGATGGCATGATGGATCAATGCGACCTGTTGGTGGATGGACAACTAGAAAAGCTAGTGCATTTGCATCAGCGCCAAGAGCTATGATCTCATGGTTGGACAACTCAAGCGATTCATATTTAGCAAGTGGTACGTACAACAAATTATATTATGTAAATCCTTCTAGCACAGTATACGACATAACGCCATCAGGATTAACATCAGGAAATCTTAACGGATCATTAAATCTTGGTTATGGTGGTGGTTTTTATGGATATGGAAATTGGGGTTCAGCACCAACAAGCACAGGTGTTTACCAAGAAGCCACGACATGGTCATTAGATACATGGGGTGAATACCTTATGGCTTGTTCATCTAAAGATGGCAAGATATATGAATGGCAACTAAACACAGGAGTTGTTGCACAGGTAGTAGCTAATGCGCCAGTAAACAATAAAGGCTTAGTAGTTACAGAAGAACGATTTGTGTTTGCATTAGGTTCAGGTGGTAATCCTCGAAAAATATCTTGGTGTGATCAAGAAAACAATACGTCATGGACACCATCAGCTACAAACCAAGCGGGTGATTTTGAGTTACAGACAGTAGGTCAAATAATGTGTGGATTACGCATGAGAGGTAGAACACTTATACTGACAGACAATGATGCTCATATAGCACAATATTCAGGCGCACCATTTGTTTATGGCTTTGAAAGAGTTGGTACAGCATGTGGTGTTGCATCAAGACGTGGTGCTGTAGCAATTGATGAAGGCGCTTTTTGGATGGGTAAAAAAGGTTTCTTTACATTTGATGGATCAGTAGCAAAAGAAATTAACTGTGAAGTAGCTGACTATGTGTTTGATGATATGAACCCATCGCAAATTAGCAAAGTTTACGCTGTTCACAACTCACAACATAGTGAAATATGGTGGTTTTATCCTTCAGGTACATCAACGGAGAACGACAGATATGTGGCATTAGATTATAAAGAAGCGCATTGGACAACTGGAGATTTAGACAGAACATCAGGTGTAGATCAAGGTGTGTTTAGCAATCCTATATGGAGTGATGCTAGTGGCAACCTTTACAACCAAGAAACAGGTTACACGCACACAGGCTCAACAAAACCATTTGCTGAGTCAGGTTCAATTAGTATTGGTAACGGTGATAGCATTATGAAAGTAACACAGCTTATTCCTGACGAAAAAACACAAGGACAAGTTGCAGTTACATTTAAGACACGTTTTTATCCTAATGATACTGAGTCATCACACGGTGCGTTTACTCTTGGTAATCCTACAGATGTGCGCTTTCAGGGTAGACAAGTACGAATAAAAGTACAAGGTACTGGTAATGACAACTGGAGATCAGGGGTTATGAGAATAGAAGCTAGTGCAGGAGGTAGGCGATGAGTACACAAACTCCTCCACCACCTTTAGGATCAGATTGGAAACCGTGGGGTGAAAGATTAAATAGCTTTTTAACAACAACAAGAAACAAGCTACAGTTTTATAACGCTGACAGCAAAGCTACACAAGATGGCATTATTATGTGGGATGAAGCGCAAGACGCTGTTGTAGTTAGCAAGAATGGTGCTTGGGTTAAATTAAAATACGATCCATGAAACTAGAAGAAGAATTAATAAGATGCAAAGACTGGATACAGTCAGCTTTAAACAAAGGAGGTAATACTCATGACTTTAAAGACATTGTTGATGGGATAATAAGTGGACATATGCAACTGTGGGGTGGCGCAAACGGTTGTGCAGTAACAGAGATTGTAGTGTATCCTAATAAGAAAGTATTGCATGTTTTCTTAGCGGGTGGAGATCAAGGACAAGGAATTGAGCAAATTACAGACATGCATGATGATGCAATGGCATGGAGTAAACAACAAGGCTGTAATGGCATGACAGTAGCAGGTCGTAAAGGATGGAAGAAAGTTTTAAAATCTAAAGGATGGTCAGAACAGTTTACAACATTAATAAAGGAGTTTTGAGATGAGTGGTGGCGGCGGAAAAGGTGGAAGTGAAACTACTAAGACAGAAGTACCTGATTGGATAAAACAACCAGCGATTAGAAACTTACAACGTGCAGAGGATGTACAAAGAATTGAGTACATGCCATATCGCGGGCCCGAAGTTGCAGCTTTTAATGCAACACAAAATGCGGCGATGAATAACAACATTGGTGCAGCAAAGGCTTTTGGTTTGCTTGATCCTAACAGCACATTAACAGCAACAACTGGTATGCCAACACCTACAGACTTTAATGGGTTTTCAGGGTATAGCTCAATGCCTATATATGATCAAGCACTTGCAGATACAAAAGCGGCGCAACCTGAAGCTGTTGCATTATATGATTCTTTATTTGGTGCTAATGCTATGGCACAATTAAATGCATCAAGAGGTACTGGAGGTAGAGGTGGAAGTGCGCCAATGGCAAGACCATCACCGGCTCGTGGTATTACCGAAAATACTATGATGGCTAGTGGATCACCAAATGGTAGAGGGTACGTACCATCAAACCCAAATTATCAAAGTGGTGGTGGCGCAGCACGAGCAAGACAAGCACAAAGAGAAGCATTAGCAGAAACAGATCACATGCGACAAAATGCAACTGTTAATTACAATACTGGTCTAAGTAGCAGATTAGATAGTAAAGGTGCTACACCTCCACTTACTAGTGGTGGGAGTTTTTATGGGAATCCAAACATGGGAAAGTAAGTGGGGGGTTGATTAGCAACTCAACTCCCATAGGACGAGCAGATGGAGGACAAAAACTTAACACAGGCGGGCCCGTTCCTTCATCTTTTGTTTTTGGTAAAGATGCAAATTCGAATCAGTCACATAGATTTAAAAAAATGATTGAAAAAGCACAACCTAGTACACCATTAGGTGGTAGTTATTAAATTAGATAGGAGATAAAAAATGGCAGGATCACCATTACCGGGTGGACAAACAGCTCCACCAAACATTAATAGCTTAGCGGCTCAAGGCATTCAAGGTGCAGGTATGGGTACTGCTATAGGAATGGGTTACACACCTCAACAAGTTAGTACGGTAGGATCAAGTGCTACAGTTACTCCACAAACTCTTGCTAGTACAAATTTAAATCCTTACATGAATCCTTATACAGATTCAGTCATAAAGCAAAATGAAGCTGATATTCTAAGAGGAGCTAAAATAGGACTAAACGAATTATCAGCACAAGCACAAGCAGCTGGTAGTTTTGGTGGATCACGTCATGGAATACAAGGCGCTGAATTAGGTAGAGGATCACTTGAACAACTTGCTAAATCATCAAGTGGATTAAGACAAGCTAACTATGCAAATGCTCAACAAGCGGCTATGCAAGATATACAAAACAACATGCAAGGTCAATTAGCCAATCAACAAGGTGGTATTGGTGACATAAACAGAGAGTTACAGGCTTCACTAGCTAATCAAAGCGCAGGTTTACAAGGACAACAACAACGACTTGCATCAGCTAACCAGTTAGGTCAACTTAGTAATCTTGGATTTGGAATGGGGCAACAGGTTAATCAAAACCTTGCACAACAAGGCGCAATGCAACAAGCTCTACAACAAATGGTTATGGATCAAGCACAAGGCAAGTTTAATGCTTATGCAAATCATCCAGCAGCAGGTCTACCATATCTTAATGCGGCTCTTGGAGCTTCTAATCTAGGTGAGAACACATCTACGTTATCAAAACAACCGGGATTGTTTGATTACTTGACGTTAGGTGCTAGTGGATATACTGGAGGTACATAATGGCTTTAGGTCTTGGACAATTATTAGGTGGAGTGATGCTTGGTCAAATGACAGGCTTGTTAGGTGATAACAAACAACCTCAACAACAAGCAAACAACACACAGCAAGGCTTCGGTGGTTTTGGTGGTATAGTAAGTAATGTAAGCAACCAAATGTTTAAAGGTATGAGTCAAGAGCAAGTTGCAAGACTTGGGCAAGGCTTCAACTCAATGACATTACGACCTGATCAGGGTATGCACCAAGCCTTTCAAAATAGAATTGATAACGCAACGGTAGCTAAAGGCAAACAAAACGCTATTGCTGTATTACGTAAACAAGGCAAAAACGCTATTGCTGATATGCTAGAAGTTGATGGCATTAGTGTTAAAGATGCTATGGCATACGCACTTGAAGATAATGGTAAAGGTGACACAGTAGCAATGTTAAAAATATTGCGATCTGATCCACTCAATGAAGAAGCCTTAGATTTAGCTGATATTTTAGAAGCTGATCCAACTATGAATGATGAGGTTTGGAAAGCGTATATGGCTATGACAGGACTTGATGGAGGTCAAGTGGCATCAGAATATGCTTTAGGAATAAGTGAGATAATGACTGATCAAGAAACTGGTCAACATTATCAAATGCATACAAATAAAGCTACTGGTGAAGTAACAAAACAATTGTTAGATTCCTATGGCGAAACTATTATTCAAAAACAAGAAAGAGAAAAACTTGCAAGAGAAATAGAACGAGATGAAATCAAAGCCGAGAAAATGGGCGAAGCTGCTTACAACACAGCACAAGATTATTTTGCACAAATAGATTTGTTTGAACAAGCGTTATCTACACTTAGACCTGAAAACTTTAATTCGCAAGAGGATTATGAAAGAGCATTAACAGGTGTTATACAAAATAGATTACCATCCACAAATCCTAATACTTCATTATTGAGAGGTATACAAAACCAGTTAGGTATTAGAGTTATTAATAGTGCAACTTTTGGTGCGTTGTCTGAGCGTGAAATGGAAATGGCAATGCGTACTAACCTTGATTTAACTTTACCACCTGATGAATTAGTAGTTATGATTAAAGAGCAAATAAGGGTTAGAAGAAAACTTGCAATGGAATTTAGTGATCAAGCTCTTATGTTATTAACTGGTGGTGATGGTAAATTTAGCACATTCGCAACAGAAATGTTAAAACGTCAAGAAGCACATAACAAAGTCATATGGGGAAATCTAAATCAAGCTGAATTAGATAGTTTATTACAAGCGGGTATTGATGAAGATGCATATATGGATAAACCGTATGAATGGCGTAAAGCATGGTTTGATGCAAGGTAGGAGTAGATAATATGGCAATATCAGTAGCACAACAAGCAATACTAGCTGCAGAAGCAAATTCTAAAGATCAAGTAATATCAGCAGATCAACAAGCAATGATAGAGGCGTTACCTCAGATACCAGTATCAGAACCTGGTAGTGGCTCTATGGTTGATAGTTACTCAATGCAACAAGGGTTAGCTTCATCTGCGGCGCAAGGTTTCACGTTTGGTTTTGCTGATGAAATACAGGCTTTTGGTCAATCGCTTATTGATAAAGATGTAGACTACAAAACTGCTCGAAATGAAATACGATCTAAACTTGATCAATTTAGAGATCAACACGGTGCTGAAGCATTAGCTGCTGAAATGGCAGGTGCTGTAGTACCAAGCGTGGTAGCTATATTTGGCGGGCCAGGTGCTTGGACAGCAGCGCTAAGTAATCTAACTAGAATAGCTAAAACAGGAATGACATTCTTAAAAGGTTTTTCCAAAAATCCAAACAAAGGAAAAGCTGTTAAAGAAGCTATCACTTCACCTTCAGGTAAAAACTTAGCAGACGCAGGTACATCATCACAAAGCATATTAAATGTAACTGGAAGATCAGCGGCTAGTGGTGGTGTATATGGTTTAGGTGCTTCAGAACAAGAAACAATGACTGGTATGGGTACAGATATAATCCAAACAGCTTTGGCTTCAGCAGTCTTAGCACCAATTATGGCACTAGGTGGCAAGGGCATAGCTAAATTAGTAACTAGACAAGGTGGTAAAAACAAAATTGATAAGCCAGTTAGGGATGAGCTTACTAAGTTAGTTAACCAAACAGGCTTAACTGAAGATGAAGTTGTTATGGCTGTAATGCGTGGTGAATTAATGACAGAAAACAAATCATTGCTGTTTGCAATCAAACAATTAGTACGTGGTAACCCTAAAGCTCGTAATCAATTAGCTGATGAAATAGAACTGCGACCACTCGAAACGAGAAAAGACTTAATTACTGCTATGCAATCATCAATTGGTCGAGGTACTGCTGACGATAACCTAATTACAGCGTACAAAAAGACAGATAAAAAGTTTAAAGATCAAGAAAGAGCAGCGTATGACAAAGTTTTAGTCACAAATAACAAAGAACTTGATAGTGGGATGACCGATGCGTTGTTTCAAGCTATAAAACAATTTGATGGTGGATTAGCAACAATTAACAAACTACAGAAAACAGAAAAAATTGGCAAAAAAGATGTTTTCTTTGAAATTATTGATGATGAGATTGTTCTTAAAAGACAACCTACTACTCACGATGCTGAAATTATATATAGAGCAATTAGAAACGAAAAAGATCGTTTATTTAGAGCGGGTGAAACAGAATTATCTTCAGCTTATAAGTCAGTTATGTCTGATCTTAAAGAAGCTCTAGATAAATTTAGTCCATCACTAGCACAAGTCAGGACAGATGCTTTTAATCTTAGACAAGCAAGAGAAGCCTATAAATACGGTAAAACTGCTTGGAATAAGTCACCTGATGAGATTGAAGATTACTTAGCAAATTTGCAAGATGAAGCTGATGTGCCTAATATTTTGCAAAGTTTAAGAGATGGCATGTTAACAACGATTAAAGGCAAAGATGCCCCTTCAATAGCTCGTAAACTAGCTGATGGCAACACAAATCTACAAGAAGTTGTAAGAATGGTGTTCCCTGATGAAGCATTTGAAGATATTGTAACTAGAGCAAGTACAGCAAGTAAGGCACAAATAGCAGCTGGTAAAATGCCTGAAGGATCAGGTTCTCCATCATTCCCATTACTAGCTGAAGCTCTCAAATTAGGTAATGCACAGTCAGGTAGAGATGCTGTAATGACAATAACTGCTCCATTAGTCAAAGCAATTACAGAAAGTGGTATTGATGAAAAAACAGCTAGTGGTATAGTTGATATTGTTACAAGTAGAAACCCTGAACTTGTAAGAAAAGCCTTAATAGATGATAATGCAATGAACATGCTACAAAAACTTATAGATGACATACTCACACAAGGATCAAAAGTAGGTGGTAATGTTGTTGGTAATGTAAGTGGCAATCAAACAACTCAAGAACGTAATTATTTAAATGGGTTGCTAGATTTTGCATCACAATTTACACAAAATGTTGTTGCACCTAATTAACAGGAGAAAAAATGGCTAAAACACAATTAAAAGCAATGACTGAAGATGAAGTACAAGGTATTGCTTCTGATGCAGTAACTAATGCTATTTCTTTTGTTGAGAGTGAGATTGCTGAAGATCGTATTAAGTCACAACGGTATTTTGAGGGCGAAGTAGACATTGGTCAAGAAGATGGAAGATCAAAAATTGTTGCTACAAAGGTTCGTGATACGATCAGAGCAATAAAGCCTAGTTTGATGCGTGTTTTCTTGAGCGCTGAAAATGCAGTAGAGTTTGTACCTAGCGATCAAAACGATGTAAAAAGCGCTGAACAAGCAACTAAATATATTAATTACAGATTTAACGAACTTAATGGATATACAGTCCTTAATGATGTAATACATGATGCACTTGTTAAAAAGACTGGTGTCATCAAAGTATGGTGGGAAGATAATACTAAACAAGAATTTTATAATTACACTAACGTGACTGAAGAAGAAATGACCGTTATTGTTAATGAGCCTGACGTAGAAGTCATAGAGCAGTCTATGGAAATGACTATGGAAATGGGCGAAGATGGTATGGAAATGGAAATGCCACAATATTCTTTGAAAGTAAGCTATAAAAAAGAAAAAGGCAAGTTGATGATGGCTTCTGTGCCACCTGAAGAATTTGTTATTGATCGTAATGCTAAATCTCTTGACGATTCATATGTAGTAGCACATAGAACAGAAATGCGTGTTAGTGATCTTGTACAAATGGGTTATGACTTTGAAGAAATGTCTAATTTGTCAGGTTTAAGTAGTGATGACACATATCAAGACTCTGAACAGTTTGAACGCAAAGGTTATGAGCAAGAAGATACAGAGCAATCTACAGACCTATCTATGAAACGTGTAGCAGTTACTGAAGCCTACATGAGAATGGACAAAGAAGGTACTGGCATAGCTTCTATGTACAAAATACTAATGGCGGGTGGTGATAACAAACTATTAGAGTGTGAGCCTTATGGTGATATACCATTTGCAGTATTTGAAGTTGATCCTGAACCACACACATTCTTTGGTCGTAGTGTTGCAGACTTAGTTATGAATGATCAAGATTCTTCTACAGCAATGTTGAGAGGAATGTTAGACAACGTAGCTTTAACAAACACGCCAAGACAGGGTTATGTACAAGGACAAGTAAACGTAGACGATTTAATGAACAACGAGATAGGTGCATTAGTTAGAATGAAATCACCACAAGCGCTTGTAGATATTGCAACTCCTTTTGTCGCAGGTCAGGTATTAACTGCGATGCAATACATGGACGATGCTACTGAAGCTAAATCAGGAGTAAGTAGAGCTTCTATGGGGCTTGATCCTGATGCATTACAAAATACCTCTGCTACAGCGGCTCGTCTACAAGCACAACAAGGATCAGCACAAATAGAAACAATGGCTCGAAATCTTGCAGAGGGTGGCTTTAAACAAT
>UEXM01002119.1_pt1 | contig 14792 bp, 16 predicted proteins | sample 1796661 | NCBI WGS metagenome assembly UEXM01 (sample SAMEA4772469, study PRJEB27181) | metagenome | reverse complement strand
TGTTCAAGCTTATCATGGGCGAACTGGAGAGCGACGGCGGCAACCTGAACCTGCCCTCGGACTGGCGCCTGGCCATGATGGCCCAGGAAGTACCGGCACTGGAACAGCCAGCCATCGATTATGTGCTAGATGGCCACCGTGCCCTGCGCCGGGCAGAGAAAACCCTGGCCGACGCGGAAATCGCCGGTGATAACCACGCCATCGCCCATGCCCACGGCGAGCTGGAGGCACTGCACGCCTGGCAACAACCCGCCCGCGCCGCCACCTTGCTGGCCGGCCTTGGCTTCAGCGAAACCCAGCAGCAACAGCCGGTAGCCAGCTTCTCCGGTGGCTGGCGCATGCGTCTGAACCTGGCCCAGGTATTAATGAGTGATGCGGATTTGCTGCTGCTCGATGAGCCCACCAACCACCTGGATCTGGATGCCATCCTCTGGTTGCAGAGTTACCTGATACAGCAACCGGGAGCCCTGCTGGTGATCTCCCACGACCGCGCCTTCCTGGATGCCACCGTCAACCAGATCCTGCATATCGAACACAAGCAGCTGAAACACTACAGCGGCGGCTACTCGGATTTCGAACGCCAGCGCGCCGAGCAACTGTCCCTGCAACAGAAGATGCACGAGAAGCAGCAGGCCCAGGTGGCCCACATGCAGAAGTTCATCGCCCGCTTCAAGGCCAAGGCGTCCAAGGCGAAACAGGCGCAGAGTCGAGTGAAAGCGCTGGAACGGCTGCAACTGATTGGCCCGGCCCACGTGGATTCCGGTTTCAGCTTTGATTTTCACAGCCCGAACAAACTGCCCAACCCCATGGAAAACCTGGATGCGGTGCAGTGCGGCTACCCGGGCGCGCCGATTCTCGACCAGGTCAGCCTGAGCCTGCGCCCGGAATCGCGCATCGGCCTGCTCGGCCCCAACGGCGCCGGCAAGTCCACCCTGATGCGCACCCTGGTGGGCGAACTGGCGCCACTGGGTGGGCGCTTCGAGAAAGATGGCGACCTGGTGATCGGCTACTTCCACCAGCAACAGGTGGACCGGCTGGCCGCCGACGACGCCCCCTACCAGATGCTGTCCCGCTTTTACCCCAAGTGGAGTGAATCGCAGCTGCGCAGCGAGCTGGGCCGTTTCGGTTTCCACGGCGATGATGTGTTTGCACCGGTGGGCCGCTTCTCAGGTGGCGAAAAAGCCCGCCTGGCGCTGGCCATGATCGTGCAGGAAAAACCGGCACTGCTGCTCCTCGATGAGCCGGCCAACCACTTGGACCTGGACATGCGCGAAGCGCTGACCATGGCACTGCAATCCTTCGAGGGTGCCGTGGTGCTGGTGTCCCATGATCGTCACCTGCTGGAAACCACCGTGGACGAGTTCTATCTGGTGGCCAACGGGTCGGTGAGCCGCTTCGATGGCGACCTGGATGACTACGGTCGCTGGCTGCAACAGAACCGCCGCGACGGTAAACCCGTCAAGGAAGACAAGCCCGGCGACGGTCTCGATGCCAAGGCCCGCCGTCAACAGGCTGCCCAGCAACGCCACCAGCTTCGCCCGCTGAAAAAACAGGTAGAAAAACTGGAAAAGCAGCTCAGTCAGTGTGACCAGACGCTGGCCGATATCGAAACGGCCCTGGGCAACGACGCCCTGTATACGGACGATAGCCGCAAGAACGAAATGAACGGGTTACTCGGCGATCAGGCACGCCTGAAGAAACAGCACGACGAGCTGGAAGAACAGTTACTGGAAGCGATGGAGTCGCTGGAGCAAGCCGAAAGTGAACTCACCGACTGATGCGTCCACTTCCGTTTGCGCGTTACATCTGCACCAGACGAGTCTGATACACCACCGGACCGGTGGGCTGGCCGGTCGGTGAGCCACCCGCAGGTTCCAGGCTGATCGCCAGAGAGCGAGATTGTAACAACTGGCGCACCTGCTGATCGCTGAGATTCATCTGCAACCGGGCACCACCCGTGGGCAGCAATGCCAGTGATATCGGCGCACCGGATTCCGGCAGCAACCACAACTGGTAATCCCTGCCACCGTCCGCCGGCTGAACCGGCGGCATGGCCTTCACGCTCAAGCGCTGATCCGCAGAGGCATTCACCAGCCACAGGGGCTCGGCCTGCTGACTCTGCACCACCCCCACATAATGCGTCACCACCGGCGGTGACGGCGTCCACAGCAGCAAGGCAAAAACCGCCAGCACGGCGATACCCGTGCTCCAGCGCCAGGCGGTCAGGGTTTGCCACCACCGCGACGCCACCGGTGCCGTGCCTGGAAAGAGCCGTTGCTCGATGCTATTCCACACGGCCTTCGGGGCGGCCTCTTCCGGCAAGGATTCATTGAAAGGTTGCAGCCGTCGCTCCCAGTACCATACCTGACGACGCACCCGGGCAGAGACCATCATCCAGCGCTCGAAACGTCGCCTGGCGGCGCCCTGCAGCGTGCCAACCACATATTCTGCGGCCAGCGCATGATTACGTTCGTAATTATCCGGCTTCATGTGTCAAGACACCGGCGCAATACATCCAGCCCGCGACGAATCCAGCTTTTTGTGGTTCCTAACGGCTCGCCCATGGCGACCGCCAGCTCCTGATGAGTGAAACCACGAAAGTAGGCCATCTCGATACTGGAACGATACCGTTCATCCAGATCTTTCAGGCAGTGATTGAGTCGTTGACGATCAAGCTGATTGCCAACGTTATCCATTGGGCCCGGTGTGTTGCTTTCCTGACGGTCACTGACGCTATCGTAATCCGCTTCGTGGCGGCGGCGGCGCAAGGCATCAAGACAGCGATAACGGCCTATGGACATCATCCAGGTCTGCACGCTGCCGCGATCACAATGGTATTCGCCGGCGTGGTGCCAGACCTGAATATAGGTTTCCTGGAGCACGTCACAGGCCTCATCACGATCACGCAACAAGTGCACACACATGCCAAATACGGCGCGATGGGTTTTCTGATAAAAACCAGCAAAAGCCTGACGGTCGCCCTGAGCGATTCGAGCCAGCGCGCGTACCAGTCCGTCGTCTGCTTCCGCCATGACGAGGCACCCCCTGTATTACCATAAGTCGTTCCTCATTAATGACAGATGCGTTGTCGTTAATACGTGAAAAAAACCGATTTGGATGCACAAAAAAAAGAAAAAGAAATTCTGCATCCAGTTCCTCTCCTGACGCGTACTACCTACACACCGACAAGAAAGGAGATTCGTCATGCTATCCCGCCTTACCCTGCTTCCCGCGGCCTGTGCTGCCGCCACTCTGCTGGCCAGTGCCGGCACGATGGCATCCAGCCACCGAGAAGCGCCATTTATTACCGGTATGCCCAAAGTCGACGGTACGGATTTCTACATGTTCAACAGTTATGAATCCGGCCGAGAGGGTTATGTCACTCTGATCGCCAACTACCTGCCCCTGCAGGATTCTTATGGTGGTCCCAATTATTTCTCACTGGATGACGACGCCATCTATGAGATCCACATTGATAATGATGGCAACGCGCAAGAAAACATCACCTTCCGTTTCCAGTTCAATACTGAACGTCGCGACCTGGCCGTCGATGTAGGTGGCACCTCAGTCCCCGTACCACTGATTAATATCGGTGCGGTAACCGGCCAGAACAACGATGCCCAGAATGTACTGGAAAGCTTCACTGTAGAAATGGTGACCGGCGACCGTCGTACCGGCAACGTACAGAACCTGACCAAGGCCGGCAGTGGTGACAGCAGCTTTGCCAAACCGCTGGACAACATCGGCACCAAGTCCATTGCTGACTATGAAACCTACGCGGACAACTTCATCTACGACGTCACCATCCCTGACTGCCCCATGCCCGGCCGGGTATTTGCCGGACAGCGCCAGGAAGGTTTTGTCGTCAACCTGGGTGAGGTCTTCGACCTGGTGGCGCTGAATCCGCTGGGTGCACGTGACTCGCGCAGCAACATCATTGCCGACAAGAACATCACCAGCCTGGCACTGGAAGTTCCGGCTGACTGCCTCACCGGTGAGAACACCGTCATAGGCGGCTGGACCACCGCCAGCGTCCGCCAGGCCACGGTCATCAACCCGGCACCGCAGGGTTCCGAGACCACCGGCAGCAGTAACGCCAAAGGCCCGGCAGTGAAAGGCGGCGCCTTTACCCAGGTATCCCGGCTCGGCTCTCCGCTGGTTAACGAAGTGGTTATCGGCCTGCCCGACAAGGACCGTTTCAACAGCAGCGAACCGAAAGATGATGGCCAGTTCGCCACCTATGTGACCAACCCCAGCCTGCCTGCGCTGGTAGAAATCCTGTTCGGTGTACCGGCACCGGAAACTCCCCGTAATGACCTGGTCACCGTCTTCCTTACCGGTGTGCCCGGCGTCACTCAATTGCCCAGCGTCACTGCCAGCGAAATGCTGCGCCTGAACACTGGCATCCCGGCCACGGCGGCAGGTGGCCAGAATGATCTGGGTGTTGCAGGTGGCGACTTTGCCGGCTTCCCCAATGGCCGACGCCCGATTGATGATGTGGTAGACATCGCCCTCACCGCAGCCGAAGGCTTTCTGTGTGGCGCTGATGTGAACGGCGAAGCCGCTGGTGGCGAAATCGGCTCCTGCGGTACTCAGGACATGCAGGTCAACGGTGGCGCTATCGTCAACGACGGTGCCCTGCCGAACGCGGCGGACTACCTGACCCGTTTCCCCTACCTGAACACCCCGCTGCCTGGCGCCGATAATGTCGCCGTGGCAGAGTGAAGGAGGACACCATGCGATACTTACTGGCTACCACCGTCAGTCTCGGCGCCCTGGTGTTGAGCGGGTGCTTTGGTGACGACAATGATCGCCCTCGCCAACAGGCACCAGTGGCGATCAACTACACCGCCTTTGTGAAAGCTCAGCTTGCCACTACCGGGGATACCCGGGAACCGGTTGCGATTAATGACATCCGCTTCATTTTTCGCGATCAAACCAATCCGGATGCTTATAACAATGTATTGGCACCGGATAATTGAGACCCGCTCCCGCCGTCTAGCGACGGCGGGAGTTATCCGCTCCGAGAGGGCCCCCGGGAAACGACAACACGCCAGTGAATGGCGGTTTGTCCGTACCCTGGCGGCCCTCTCTCTTTATCTGTCGAGCGCGCTGCTTCATGCCGCTCCCTATACTCCGGCCGGGGACCATGTGGTTCTCGCCCGTCTACCCCAGGCGCAGCGCGCCCTGGCGCCACCGGCAGCTCCCCTCGACCTGTCGGCGGCCCTGGCGCTGGCTCGCTCTCAGATTGACTATGCCAGCGCCCAGGGCGACCCCCGCTTTCTCGGTTACGCCGAGGCCACGCTGGCACCGTTCAGTCAGGACATGTCGTCACCGGCAGCCAACCTGCTGATGGCTCGCATCGAACAGCAACGTCATCAATTTGCCCGCGCCCGTCATCGCCTGACGCGACTGCTGGAACAGTCCCCCAACCAGGGGCAGGCGTGGCTGATGCTGGCCAATATCGATCGGGTACAAGGTCGTCTTGATGAGGCCCGCCAAGCCTGCCGGGAAGCCGCCAGCACGCTGCCGCCCACCACCGTATTGCTCTGTCAGGCCAGCGCACAGGCCATCACCGGCCAGCGGGAGCAGGCCTATCGCACCCTGCAGGCCCTGGCATCCAGTCCGGCCGCGCCACAGGGAAAGTCCGCCCAGTGGCTGGCCACCCTGAGCGCCGAAATGGCGCTGCAACAGGGCCGTCTCGAGTTGGCCTCCGAACACCTTCGTGATGCCCTGCAGCAAGCCCCGGAAGATCCCTATCTACGCTACCTGCAAAGTGACCTGTGGCTTGCCAACGACCAGGCAGAGGCGGTCATCCGCGATCTTTCCGCCTGGCAGGACAGGGAAGGCGCCTTGCTGAGGCTGGCCATTGCCGGGCAACGCCTGGAGCACCCTCAGGCCCAGGCCTGGCGGCAGGACTACCGGGCCCGCATGGCCGCCGACCAGGACACCGGTCGCCAGCGCCATCTGCGCGAGCATGCCCGCTTCCTGATGGAAGTGGAATCCGATCCACAAGGCGCCCTCACGCTGGCCCGGGAAAACTGGCAGCAACAACGGGAACTGGCTGACCTGCGACTGCTGCACGCCAGCGCCGTGGCCGCCGACGACCAGGCAACCCTGGACCAGCTACAGGCCTTTGTAGACCGATACCAGGTTGACGATGCCCAACTCACTCAACCTGCCAAGGGAGCCAGTGAATGAAATCCCTGTGTTTGCTTTTCCTGCTCTTGCTGGCCGGGCAGGCGTTCGCCCACAAACCCAGTGACAGCTATCTGGTGATCAACAGCAATGCCGGCAACGCCCTGATCGAGGGGCGCTGGGATATCGCCCTGCGCGACCTGCAGCTGGTGCTGCCCCTGGATCAAAACGGTGATGGCACCATCACCTGGGGTGAACTGCGCCGCCAGCAGCGCAACCTGGACGCCACCGTGCTCCCCGCCCTCACCATCGAGGCACTGCATGGCGAGCAGCGACACGCCTGTGCCCTCAATCTGACCCGGCTGCAGGCCATCGACCACGTGGATGGCACCTACGCCGCCCTGCACTGGCGCGGCGATTGCCAGCGGTCGCCGGAGCAACTGGCGGTGGGCTACCGCTTCCTGTTTGACCGCGACCCCAGCCACCATGGCCTGTTACGGCTGGAACAGGGGGATACCACGCTCACCGCCGTGTTCAGCAACCAGCACCGCAACCAGCTGATGGGCACGGATGCCGGGTCACAATGGCAGGCGTTCCAGGGGTTCATCCGCCAGGGTGTGCACCACATCCTGATCGGCTATGACCATATCCTGTTCCTGCTCACGCTGTTGTTCCCGGCGGTGCTGATATGGCAGCGAGGCGGCTGGCAGCCGGCATCCACCATCACCGGCGCGCTCACTCAGACCCTGGCGATTGTCACCGCCTTTACGGTCACCCATTCGCTGACCCTGGCGCTGGCAACACTGGGGATCATCACGCTACCCACCTGGCTGGTGGAGTCTGCCATCGCCATCACCGTGGCGCTGGGTGCAGCGGCCAACCTGGTACCCCGGCTGTTTCCCAAACGCTGGGTGATGGCTTTCGTATTCGGGCTGATTCATGGCCTGGGCTTTGCCTCGGTACTGGCCGATCTGGGGCTCACCGACAGCGGGATCTTCCTGCCGTTGCTGGGCTTCAATCTGGGCGTGGAACTGGGACAGGTGGCCATCGTGCTGCTGTTTGTGCCGGCGGCCTATCTTGTCCGCGATACCGTGGCCTATCGACGGATCTTTGTACCGGTCGGCTCGGTAGCCATCATGATCCTGGCCGGCGTATGGCTGGCAGAAAGGCTCAGCGGCGCCTGACAAGGCATACATGCCGGGCCGTTGCCACGGATTGCGTAGGGTGCACTGAGCCTAAGGCGAACTGCACCGATCCGGCGTTTGATGGTGCAGTTCGCCTTAGGCTCAGTGCACCCTACGTCTTTGCAAGCCGTGGTTGTTTACAGCCATGAAAAAGCCGCCCCGGTTTCCCGGGGCGGCTTTTTTTCGGGTCGAACAACGCGGCGGTACGGCACCCGACTTTTAATCGCTGGGGACACGCCAACCCCGCGTTGCAACTTTCAACTTTGAACTTTCAACTACGCCTTACAGCACTTCGATGATGGTCGCGTTAGCGGTGCCCAGGCCTTCGCAGATGGCCAGCAGACCGTACTTGCCACCGCGACGCTTGAGCTCGTAAACGAGGGTTCCCATCAGCTTGGTGCCGGTGGCACCCAGCGGATGTCCCAACGCCTGAGCGCCACCGTTGACGTTGAGCTTGTCGTAGTCGGCACCCACCGCCTTCATCCATGCCAGCGGCACGGAGCCAAAGGCTTCGTTCACTTCATACAGATCGATATCACCAATGGTCATACCCGCCTGCTTGAGCACTTTCTCGGTGGCCGGGATCGGCCCTTCCAGCACCATGGTCGGATCAGAACCCACCACCGCCATGGCATGAATACGGGCCAGGGGGGTGAGGCCGTATTCCTTCACTGCCTTTTCGCTGGCAATCATCACTGCAGAAGCGCCATCGGTAATCTGGCTGGCGTTGGCGGCGCTGATATGGCCCCCTTCCTGCAACGGCTGCAGGGCCTTGATGGCATCCAGCTCCGCTTCCCAGCGGATACCCTCATCGACGATGTGCTCGTCGCTGCTACCATCTTCCAGGGTAATCGGCACCGGGATGATTTCCTCATTGAAGCGGCCCGCTTCCGTGGCCGCAGCACCACGCTTGTGGGAATCATAGGCGAACTGGTCCAACTCGGCCTTGCTCACCCCGTACTTCTCCGCCATGCGCTCGGCGCCGATGAACTGGCTGAAATTTTCACCGGGATAACGCTTGCTGATTTCACCGGTGAACGGGTTGCCCATTTCCTTGACGGCCGTTACCGGCGCACCGATGGGCACCTGGCTCATGGACTCCACGCCGCCGGCGATGACCAGATCCTGGGTGCCACTCATGACCGCTTGGGCAGCAAAATGAATCGCCTGTTGTGAGGAGCCACACTGGCGGTCGATGGTGACGCCGGGTACGGATTCCGGCAGACAGGAGCTGAGGATGGAGGTCCGTGCCACGTTAAAGGTCTGCGGCCCGATCTGGCTCACGCAGCCAAAAATCACGTCGTCCACCTTCTCCGGCGCCACACCGATACGGCCTACCACCGCATCAATCACCCGGCCACCCATATCCGCCGGATGTACCTTGCTGAGCCGACCATTCTTCTTGCCACCAGCGGTACGCACCGCCGCTACGATATATGCCTCTGCCACCTTGCCTCTCCTCACACGTGGTTGACTGGTGAAAACTCAATACTTTCTTTGAGGCTACGCTTGAGACAGGGAATGGCTCAATGACAGAAAACAACGCGGCAAGCAGGCATTCGGTCACCGCCACGTCAGCACAGGGCCGCCATACGGACTGTAAAGTTCGAAAAAATCGATTAAATCGCCCAGCCAGTTCCGCTGTTTCATCAAACGCTTCCATCCCATCCTTGTCATCACAAGTCTGACGCTCACATTCGCTGAACCGTCACCGCTGGCATAACGACAACTCTCTGCAGAAACAGGCAATAACCGTCCAGCAACCTAATACCGCTACTGCACGTGCCGGCACTACTGTACGCGCAGCAAACGTAACAGGGGGCGCACTGCTCCCCCGCAGTTGGACACGGAGCCATGACACACACACAGAGACAGACAGGTGCAGCCAATTCACAGAGACATCCCACGAGCAGGCAGGCCATGACCATGCTGCTTGTGGCCCTGCTGGCCAACTTGGCGGCACCCAGCCTCAGCCGTGGGGCCACCAGCGTCGATACCATGCAGCTGGCCCGGGCCGACGGCACGGCATTCGAAGAGCAGCGTCCACGACGCCCCCGCATCAACCCGGAACAGGAACGGGAAACCGGCAGCTGGTCGCTGACCCTGGATAACGACCTGCTGGTACCGGGCAGCCGGGACCAGGACTACACCTATGGCATCAGTGTCGCCGCCACCGGCACCCGCGCCCGGGACTTTGCCCTGTCACTGAATACGCCGCTGACCTGGATCGACAGGTTGACGGGCGTAGAAGGCATCACCAACAGCAATGTCCAAGGCCATAGCTTCGAGGCCGGCATCTTCGGCTTCACACCCGAAGACAAGGAGGCAAAAGCGCCACTGTACGACGATCGCCCCTACGCCAGCCTGCTGTATCTCTCCAGCAGCCGGGTACAAGTGGACCCGGCCAGGCAGGTAGCCTGGCATACCTCCCTGACAGTGGGCGCCCTGGGCCTGGATCTGGCTGGTGATATACAGAACGGGGTCCACAAGGTGATTGGCAGTGACCGGGCGGAGGGCTGGGAGCATCAGGTCAGCGACGGCGGCGAACCCACCTTTCGCTATGCCGTGGCCCGGCAGAAAATCCTGCCCGTATCCTCCGACAATCTGGAAGTGAAGAGCACCGTGGAAGGCTCCCTGGGCTACCTCACCGAAGCACGCTGGAGCCTGAGCTTTCGTGCCGGACGTTTGCATAGTCCCTGGTGGCAGACCAGCCCGGAACTGGCCCACTACGGTGAACGCAACAACGCCACCGCCATGAGCCAGGACCATGAGCATTATCTGTGGGGCGGCATTGCATTGGTCGGCCGGGCCTACAACGCCTTTCTGCAAGGCCAGTTCCGCGGCAGTGAAGTGAGCTACGACAGCGACGAGCTACACCATGGCGTGGCCGAAGCCTGGCTGGGTTACACCTGGGCCTTCAACGACGGCTACCGCCTCAGCTATGTGCTGCGTGGCCACACGTCCGAACTGAAAGACGGTGTGGGCGATCGCAATGTACTGTGGGGCGGACTGGTATTTGCCAAGACATTTTAGGGCCGATTCAGAGCATCGCGCTCCAAAGGCGGCCTACGATTCCAACGCTTCCGCGTAGAAGACCCTCCCGGGCAAACAGGGCATCAATCTCTCTGGCGAATGCCGTGCCGTCCATGGCCATGCCCGCTAGTCCTGTTCCCCGATATGTTTGAGTACCAGGCCCGCCAGACCGTTGGCATTACCAAAATAATCCAGCAACTCAATGGTGAGATCGGGAAAACGTTGTCGGGCATCTTCCACCTGGGCAGGGATGTCCTTGCCCACGTGCTTTCCCTTGTTGAAAAACAACGGATACAGCTGCACGCGGTTAACCGGCTGGTGCTCCAGTTGCTGAAGAGCTTCAACCAGTGAGGGCTGCGCCAGCTCAAGGAAACAGGGCAGTACGGCCACATATTCTTCACCCGCCTCATGGGCGGATTGCGCCACGGTTTCCACCAGCGCGCGAAACTCGTCGTTGGCAGTGTCGCTGCGGCTGCCGTGAGCCATGATCAATAGGGCTTTGGACATTGTAGCTCCTTCGGAGCAGTTGAAAGTTGAAAGTTAAAAGTTGCAAGGGATACAAAGCGTGGCGTCATACCGGGTTGCCATTCGCCATTGCCTAAGTCACTGGTACTTTCGATCTTGCAGCGCGAACTGTAGAGGCTCCACTCACTACCGCCCCAGACCGCGTTTCAACTTTTAACTTTCAACTTGCAACTCAAATGCCTGCTCTATAACGATGCCGTGCCGCCTCGCCAGCGCTTCCCGGTCATCATCGTAGCCGCCACCAATCACCGTGGCCACCGCTATCCCCCGCCGGCGGCAGCGTTCGATCACGCCCCGGTCACGGTCGGCAATGCCCTGCTCGGTAATACACAGCCGGCCCAGCGGGTCATGCTCGAAAATATCCACACCGGCATCATAAAGCACCAGTTGCGGACGCACGGTATCAAGCAGGGCTTCCAGGGTTTCGAACACCGTATCCAGATAATCCCGGTCAGTCATACCCAATGGCAAGCCCACATCCAGATCGCTTTTCTGCTTGCGCACCGGAAAGTTTTTCTCGCAATGGATGGAACAGGTAAAAGCCCGCGGTTCATCCGCGAGCATGGCAGCGGTGCCATCGCCCTGATGCACATCGCAATCAAAAATCAGCAGCCGCTCCACGGCGTCGCTGGCCAGCAGTTGTTTGGCGGCGAACGCCAGATCATTGAAGATACAGAAGCCGGAACCGAAATCGTAATGGGCATGATGGGTCCCACCGGCCAGATGGCAGGCCAGGCCCTGTTTCAGGGCAAGCTGCGCCGTAAGCAGGGTTCCCATGGGGGCAATACAGGTGCGTTTCACCAGGCCCTCGCTCCACGGCAACCCCAGGCGCCGCTGGGCCTTCTGATTCAGAGTGCCGGTAACGATGTCCGAGACATACTGCGGACAATGGGCCTGGCCCAACAGGGCCGCCTTGGCCCGGCCCGGACGAAATTCGTTGTCGCCATGGGCTATCCCCAGCCCCCGCAAATACCCATGCAAACGAGCGAACTTTTCCATGGGGAAACGGTGTTCGCCGGGAAAGGGAAAGCTGTAATCGGGGTGATAGACCAGGGGCAGCACGGCAGACCATTAACTGAAAAACGGTTACCGCATTGTGGCGGGCGCCGGCTCCTGGAGCAATGATTCCGCCCTTTGTGGCACCTTAAAACAACCACTCCAACCCGTGACGGGCCTGGTTGCGGGCGTTTTCGGTAATCACTTCGCCGTGGGCCAGGCTGAGTTTTTCGAAGGGCCATTCCAGGATGCGGGTAATGCTGGCGCGCGCCTTTCTGCGGTTCAGATACACCAGCCGCAGGATCGGATGCCAGCCAGGCTTTTGCCACAGGCCGCCCAGTTTTAGATACCAGCGGGTAAAGCCATGGTCACACTGGCGGAAGTTTTCGATCAGGTCGGCGGCGATCAGGGTACGGCTGGCGGAATGATAGAACACTGTCTCTTGCAACATGGAGCCTTCGATAAAGACCAGCTCGAAATCGCCCCCCCAATCCGGGTGCGGGGTTTCCGACAGGGTCGCATCCAGAGTCAGATCCTTGCGCTTGCCCGCCAGTTTGGCCGGGCCATGCAGAAGCGCCTGCGGGTAACGCTGTTTTACCTCGGCGGCAAACACATGGTGGAACAGGTTCGGGCAGACAATATGTTTCACCTCACCCAGTGCCGCCAACTCCGCCGCCAGGTCCTCATTCACCGGTACTGGCGAATGCAGAAGCAGACCGCCGCTGGACAGCTTCACTACCGTCATGCGGGACCCCACATGCAGGCCCATGAAGGCGTGAGGGACGGCGACGTGCCAGATGGTGTCGGTAAGCGATTGAAGCTGGCTCATGGTGTGATCCTTGCGTGTCTCTGAACCATCAAGACTAAAGGCCAAACACGCGGCTATCCATGGCTTTGTCGTAACGGCTCCAGCAGCTTTTCAGTGCCGTCCATTTTCAACATCAGCGCCAGCGCCATCAGCCGGCCCAGCTCGCCGTTGGGGAAGCCCTTGCTGGCAAACCACAGCAGATAGGGTTCGGGCAGGTCGATCAACACCCGCCCCTGATACTTGCCGAACGGCATGGTGCGTTCGATCAGGGCTTTCAGATCTTCCTGTTTGAAATTCATAGAAACTCAGCGGTAACGGCGACGCAGACGGCGGTGACGATGGCCGAAAAAGGCGCGAATAATCACCGACGTGACTGTCGGCAATACCCGCGGCTCGAACACAAGGGTGTCGAGAAGCCTACAGCCAGTGTCGCTATCCTCCAAGCGTCTTTGATGACGCCACTCTCGCATGCCGGTCATGGGTGAGGCCTCCACGAAACCCTCGCCGGGAGTGAGGGACAGTAACGTCAGGTCTGAATGCCCTACCGGCAGCCAGCCAAACAGTTTGATGGGGCTGCGAAACAACGGCCTGCCGGGCGTCAGCGGCATATCCTGCAATACCCGGATACCCGCCGGCGCCCCCATGGTCAGCCAGGGACGCATTTCCTGGTTGATGCCTTCCATGGCAGTAATGTCCTGCCACAGGGCAGCCCGGCTCACCGGCAACGCACTGGAAAATTCCAGTCTGATCAACATGACTCCTTTTCCTCCGCGCATTGCTGGCCGCCCTGTTCATCGCGTACCTGATGCAAAATTGACAGGGCGCTGTGGGTAAACAGGCCGGCAATCGCCAGCGCTACCAGCAGGTCCGGCCATCGGCTGCCCAGCCACAGCACCAGGCCGCCGGACACCAGCACAGCCAGATTGGCCAGCGCGTCATTGCGCGAACATAACCAGGCGGAGCGGATATTGGCGTCCCCTTGCCGATGACGCAGCAGCAACAGGGCACTGACCACATTGGCAACCAGCGCCAGCCCGGCCACCCCCATCATCATCTCTCCCTGGGGAGCGCTGCCCTGCCACAGGGCCCAGATACTGTTGGCCAGCACCACCACGCCCATGATCAGCAGGGAAAACCCCTTGATCCGGGCGGCACGCAACCGCCAGGCCATAGACTGCCCCAGCGCCCACAAGGTCAAGCCATAGGTGGCGGTATCGCCGAGGAAATCCAGCGCATCCGCCTGCAGGGCACGGGAATCCGCCAGCAACCCGGAGGCCGCCTCCACCACAAACATCACCGCATTGATTAGCAGCACCGCCCACAGCACCCGGCGATATGCCGGTGCCGGACTGGCCTGGATATCGGTATCACAACAGCCCATCAGTCAATCTCCATCAGTTCACGCAGGTCATCGGCAATCGGCATGGGTTGTAGCGGGCTGACGTTGGCGCCGCCGGTATTGCCCAGGGGCACCCACAGCCGCGACATCAAAATGGCCGCCGGCAGACGTAACAGCTGACCCCGAACTTCGCCAGCATCCCGGCGCTGCAGCCCCACCTTAAGCATCCACCAGTGGCTCTGCACATGGGGGACGACCCGCTTCTGGCCCAGCACATGGGCCCGCTCCAGCAGCGCAAACGCCTGCTCCCAGCGTCGTTGCCGGTAAGCCAGCCGCGCCTCTCCCATGGCTGCCGTAAAAGCCTGTCGCTGTCGGTCATTCATGAAAGCCTCCTTGAACCCTTACCGTTATGGCACCATTAAAAAAGCTATAGTGACTACAGGTTCAAGCCCCCGGAGGCGCCATGAGCACCCTTTTTTCCATCGGCACCCTGAGCAAAGCCGCCGGCTGCAAGGTGGAAACCATCCGCTACTATGAAAAGATCGGCCTGATGCCCGAACCCGCCCGCAGCGAAGGCGGCCAGCGCCGCTATCATCGCAAGCACCGCGAACGGTTGCGGTTCATCCGTCACAGCCGCGAGCTGGGCTTCACCCTGGATGATATTCGCGAGCTGCTGGCCATGAGCGAGCAGCATGGCCACGCCGACAGCATCGCCCGCCGCCACCGGGCCGCCGTACAAAATCGTATCCGCTCGCTGACGGCATTACGT
>UEXM01002118.1_pt1 | contig 14792 bp, 22 predicted proteins | sample 1796661 | NCBI WGS metagenome assembly UEXM01 (sample SAMEA4772469, study PRJEB27181) | metagenome | reverse complement strand
CAGATAGATGTCATATTGTCATTAAGACATATTGTCATAGTTACCAGTGACTTACTGTCATGTCATTGTGTCATATAGTTATAATGAGTGAATGATTGAGATACTTACACATGTTAGACATGGAATGATGAATAAGAATGTAATTGTTAAGCCGATTGTTTCAGGTAGATTTTCTTTTTTAAACATAGTATTATTTTTAAGTTGTTATTCATATATATTATCTGGAAAGTTCAGATTTTGTCTGTAAAAATGTGTTAAAAAGCCCCGAGGGTGGCTAAAAAAAGCCAATTTTACTAGAATTACAAACAAAAAACGGGTAGGAGGGACACTATAGCTCTCTATTTGTAATACTTTTTGAAATAGGACATTAGCCTTTTAAGAAGTATAAGTAATAGGCTAGTGTCACACTTGTAAAAATTTCACTTTACCTGTAAGTATATATAGTATACGAAACTAACTAATCAATATGGCAAATATATCCACTTATCCTTTAGCTACGCCAACTACAGCAGATCTTATTCCAGGTACACAAAAGTATACTGACTCTACTGGTAAGCAATATAACTTAACAAAGAACTTCACAGTACAAAGTATTGTAGCTTTAGCAAACGGAGGAGCAGGATTAGGAACTGTTCAGTCTATAACATTTACTGCACCACTAACTGGTGGAGAAATTACAACTACAGGAACGGTTGGTATAACTCAAGCCAATGGAACATCAGATGGTTTTCTATCAGCTGCTGACTGGAACATATTTAACAACAAGCAAAACGCGATAACTGTAACAACAACAGGAACATCGGGACCAGCAACATTAAGTGGCGCTGGGGTATTAAACATACCTCAATACTCTGGTGGAGGTGGTGGGAGTGTTGTAAGCGTAGGTCTTTCTATGCCTTCAGCGTTTAGCGTGGCAAACTCTCCAGTAACAGGTTCTAATACTTTAACAGTAACAGGAAGCGGGTCAACTAGTCAATATATAGACGGAACTGGAGGATTACAAACTTTTCCTACAATACCGTCAACTTATAATTGGGTTTCAAAAGCTGATGGAGGTACTGCGCCAACAGCAACTATTACAAGTGGAACTAATTTTACTTATGCTGGAGGATCTGGAATTGTAACATCTCAAGCAGGTTCTGCAACTACTCCACCTACAAACGTTGTAACATTTGATATAGATTACGCAGGTACTGATAACTTAGTGGCAACCGCACCTGCATTTGCAACTGGTCAAGCTGTAGAGTTAAACGATGAAGTTATAATTGGTAATACAAATTCTGGTGCTGAAGCTGCAAACAGATCAACAGTTAAAGATTTACTTGGATTAGTAACATCTAATAGTGCTGTACCAGAAGTTTATTTCTCTGTAAATGGAGATGTTTCAACTACTACTTTTGTCAATGCAGGTAATACTAACAATACTGCGTTTAATTCTTTTGGAACAATGAGCGTTAGTGTAACTTCAGCGGGAGTATACAGAGTAACGTGGGTCAATAGCGTTAGCACAAGCTACATAATTAATTGGACAATAGAAAGTCCAGCCATAGGTACACCAAGCACAGGTATGGCTCTTGGAGATGTTAGTGCTAAAGGTACTAACGGCTTTACTTTTACATTATACAAACCTGGTGGAACTACAGTTTTGGGAGCAAACAAATTAGTTAACTTTATACTATACAGATAAAACATGGCAAGAATAAGTTCGTATCCATTTGATACAACTGTCACAGACAATGACGCGTGGATAGGAACACAGTCGTCAAATAGACAGACAAAGCAATTCACTGCATCAGCAGTAGCTACTTATCTAAACATCAATGCTAAAGTAAACATTGGTGGTCAAATGTCTTTTAAATGGTCTGACACACAAAATGGTGGAAATGGTACAATATCTAAAACTGGTGGTGGTGGAACTGGAGATGGACTTAATACTTTAACTCAAGTAAGAATATCTATAACAGAACTAAACGGTCAAAACGTAATTAAGTTTTTAGAGTATATAACAGGTAAACCTATACTACTAGGTCAAGGCGATCAGATAAGTCAGTTTGGTAATTATACATTAGATACTTATGCTGTAGATCCTTTAGATCCTTTCTATTATATAGCAGATCTAACTTACCTCGGTGGTAATGGAGTTATTGCTCCACAAGGAACTCAATATACATTAATACATTTTGACATAACTAGTAGTGGTGATGTAAACTTAAAACAAAATTTTACCTCATCAACACAATGGATTATAAACAATACAACAGGTAAGGCAGAACCTTCAGTCACTTTAACTGACAATTCAAATCCGCCAAACGAAATAAAAGGATGTGTAACATACACAAACGCAACAACAATAACAGTCGATTTTGATAAAACAGTAGCAGGATCGTCAATACTAAACTAACAAATTTAAAAAAATAAACTATGCCTATTAATTACTACTGCGCCATTGCAATGAATGGCTCTGATATTGAAATGAACCGTAACGAGCTTTTGCTTCCGGTCATAGACAATGAAACCTCTGCACCAGCGACAGGTAGTGAGGTAGAAGGTCAAATGTATTACAACACCAACACTAACATTATGTATTTCTATAATGGATCTGGTTGGATTGAAATGGATGGAACTGGTTCAGGTGTATCTTCACTAGCTGGAGGAACATCTACGTATATAACAAATTCAGTTAATGCATCTACTGGTGCTGTTACTTTAACTAGTACATTGGCTGGAGGAACTGGATCTAACACTGAATTTTATAGAGGTGACGGAACATGGGCAACACCTTCTGGATCTTATACTAAATGGCAGTATAAAGTAAACGGTGGAACAGGCATTGATATGGTTGATGGTGAAATACTTAATTTCATTTCAAGCACTGGTATTGGTTTAGCAGCCGCAGCCGCAAATCCAAACACACTTACTATTAGCAATACAGGTGTAACAAGCGTTGCAGGTGGAACAGGTATTTCTGTAAGTGGTTCTACAGGTGCGGTTACTATTACAAACACAGTAAGTAATACAACTTCTTTAGGTATTGCAAATTCTTCAGGTACAGAGCAATTTACAGTTACTGATACTGTAGATTTGCAGTTTGCTGCTTCAGGTGGCGCAAGTGTTGCTTTTGATTCTACAAATAAAAGAGTAACATATACAGCACCATCGAACACAAATGAAACATATACATTGCCAGTTGCTGCTGGAGGTGCTAACTCTGCTGTTCTTAATTTAACAGCTGGTGGTACTGGTTCAGGTATTAAATCTTCTGTAACAATAAACGGAGATAGTAACACTGTTAAAGTTACTGAATCCACTGGAAATAACGGAAGTATAACTCTTGACTTACAAGATGACGTAACAATTGCTAACTCATTAACAGTTACTAACGATTTAACAGTTGGTGATGATATAACTTTAACAGGTGGTACATCTAAAATAACTGGTCTTGTAACTAATCAAATTCTTCTTGATAATGATGCTGTTAACAAAAAGTATGTAGATGATTTAGTTGCTGGTGGTTTAACTTTTAAAGACGGTTTCAATGCTGGAACTGGTGCAATTGACGGTGGTGGTAACCTTACAACAGGTGCTTCTAGAGTCGCTGTTTCTGTCGGTGATTACTATGTAGTAACAACTGCAGGTTCTTTTTATGGTTCTGTTGCTTTAGATGTTGGGGATTCTGTAATCGCTAAACTAGATGCAGCTCAAGGTACATCAGATGTAAATGACTGGGTAATTATTCAAGGTGATGAAGGTGTTGTATCTTTAGGTCTTACAACTGGTGCTTCTACTGGAGCTCCTTTAACAGCTAATGCAACTTCAGGTGCTATTACTTTAACAAGTAGATCATATGACGGTGGTAGTAAAGCTGGTTACGTTCCAGTTGGTGGTTCTGCTTCTACGTTCTTACGTGGAGATGGTACTTGGGTAACACCTACAAATTCAGGTGGTACTATAACTAGCATTGATATAACAGAAACAGGTACTGCACTTACTATTACAGAAAGCGGAACTGCTACTGATCCTGATTTTAACATATCAGGAGCTGGTTCATCTTCTCAAGTTATTCTTGGTGATTTAACTTTAGCATCTTTACCATCATCTTATACAGGTTGGACTGCTAATGGTGACAGCGGAAGTGCTAGTGTTGATAGTGGAGGCACATTGATATTTGACGGTGGATCCGGTCAAGGTATAAAAACTTTAGCTAACAACTCTGGATCAGGTGGAACAGTTAATTTTACCTTAGATATTGATAACTTGAATGTAGATACAGGAGTACAAACTTCTGATTTCTTAGCGTTAGCGCCAAGTGGTGGCAATACTGGGAAAGCTACAATAGCAACAATACTAGCTTTAGCTCCTCAAGGAGATATAGAAAGTGTAAGCGAAGCTACAGCTAATAATAGATTAGGTATTGATATACTAGCGCCTGGTGGTCCAGATGTAACTGTTGGATTAGATATTGTAAACCTTGGAAATCTAGGTGCAGCACCTGCTACAGATGATGAGCTAATAATATATGATACAAGTACCTCTACTAACAAAGCGGTAACTGTAGCAAACCTTGCAGCTGCAACTCATGATGCTAATTCATACGCTGCTACTATAACTGGATTTGGAACAGTAACACATAACTTAGGAACTTATGATGTAATTGTACAACTCTATAATGCTTCTAACTATGAAACAATATATGCTTGTGTTGATAGAACCTCTACTAATGTAGTAGGTATTTCTGGAGGTAGTTTCCCAGCAGGAAACATAAGAGTGCTAGTTACTAAAGTAATAGCATAATAATAATAAAATTAAATTAAATGGCAATAGAACTATATTGTAACCAATCTATAAATGGAACGTTAACTACCACTGGAACTATAACTTCCGGTGGTAATTTAACAGTTAATGGTTCAGGAACTTTTACAGGTAGTATTTCTTTACCAGATATAACAGGAAGAGCTATTATTGTTGGTGGTGATACAACTTTAGATAGTGCAGATGCATCTATATATCTTGGAAATTCACCTTCTTCTTATGGGTTTGACATTAAATACGTTGGAACTGGTAGTGGAAATACTAATAGTTTAGATATTGTAACTACAAACGCAGGATCACCAGTAACAGGTTTTAGAATGTTACAAGATGGTACAACAACTTTTGCATCATCGGCGACATTTTCAAACGGTGATATAACTTTAGGTGGTACTGGTAGAATAAAAGGTGTTGACACGGTAAGCGCTGGAACTGACGCAGCAAACAAAACTTATGTTGATAATGCTGTTGCAGGTGTACCTCAAGGTGATATTACAAATATAAGTACAAGCTCTCCAATAAGTGGAGGAGGATCAAGTGGATCAGTAACTATTTCTCATGCTAATTCAGGTGTGAGTGCAGGTTCATATGCAAGAGCTACAGTAACAGTAAATGCTACAGGACACGTAACTTCTATATCAGCTAATAGTGACGCACAAGGAGTAACTTCTGTTGCTACATCAGGATCAGTAAACGGTTTAACACTAACAGGTGGGACTATTACATCTACTGGTACAATAACTTTAGGCGGTACACTTTCTATTAATAACTCAGATTGGTCAGGTACTGATCTTTCTGTAGCAAATGGAGGTACTGGTTCAAGCTCAGCTTCTGGTGCAAGAACTAATTTAGGTGTTGTAAATGACACTGGTACTCCAGCAATACTAAGTAATGGTTCTTCACCAACTTTAAATAGTGGTATTACAGCTACAGAAGTAAGAACTCTTATAGGAGCTGGCACAAGTTCAAGTTCTGGTGTTACGAGTGTTGCAACCGGTGGTGGACTTACGGGTGGAACAATAACTTCAACTGGAACTCTATCGCACGCAGATACATCAAGTCAAAGTTCTGTAAATAATTCAGGTAATACATATATACAAGACGTAACGCTAGATACATATGGACATGTTACAGGTTTAACTTCTGCTACAACTACATTGGCTACGCTTGGATATACAGGCGCAACTAACGCTAACTATATAACCAATAACAATCAATTAACTAATGGCGCAGGTTATACAACAAACACAGGTACAGTAACCGGTACAGGCGCTAATACTCAAGTTGCTTTTTGGGATAGCTCTTCCAATATAACTGGATCTAATGGACTTACTTTTAATACTACTGGTGAAATTTTATATGTTAATGGTCAGATTCAAGTTAAAGGAGTTGGCCCCGCCGATTATTCAGTTGCTGGTGATACTGACACAGGTTTAGGTGGTTTTGATCAGGCTAACGGAGTAAGTCTTGTAAGTAAAGGTAAAAAAATAATTACTGTAAAAGAAGGTGCTATTACTTTCAACGACATGGTTGCAACCGCAGTAGCAACAACTGGAAGCTTAAGTGCTAATCAAAATAATCAAGCGCTAACTCAAGATACATTAGCAACTCTAGCGGTTGATCCAAGTGGTAACGTTGTAAGAGGTGAACAAGAAGGAACATGGACATTCACAAGAGCACAACTAAACGCAACGTTAGGTAATACTTTAATATCAGCGCCAGGAGCAAATAAAGCGGTTATAGTTACAGAGTCAGATTGGATGGTAAAATATAGCGCAACAGGTGTAGTGAGTGGAAATCAAAGCTTTGACATTAGACAGGCTAATATTGTACAAGCTAATGCAAATATATCAACATTACCGGGCGCAAGAATAAATGAAATTATAAACGCTACGCAAGGAACACCTACAAACCCAAGTTATGGTTTTTGTACAAGAGATGTTCCATTACAAACAAGAACCTATAAAACAAACGTAGCGACTACACTTAATAAAAAAACAAACGATCAACTACCTGCTGGTGTAATTAGCATATCAATAAAGTTAAAATACAGACTATTTAATGCAACGACTTTTTAAAGTAAAAATGGTATAAAACCAGTGATAATAGAAATATACCCGGCTCGGGAAGAGCGATAACCAAATGTTAACTTAAAAACCAAAACCAATGACATTTTATTACCAGACTAGTTCGTGGAGTAGTCAACCACAAATTACGGAAGAAACCAAAAAAATTTGGGAACATATAGTTCAAAAGAAAAACTGGAGAATTGTACAGTTACCAAATGGATTTTACCAAACAGAATACCTTGATCCTAAAGAAGAAGATTGTTGGATCGATGTAACGAGACGCGAAACAATGGAAGGCGCTGAATCAGCGATAGATGCTTCAATTAACCACTATGAGAAAAAACTAGCTCATATTCGCGGACCACAAGTCGTTAAGACTTTTAAATAAAGTAAATCAAATTAAATTAAATTAAATTATGTCAGACTTAATAGTCAAAAACCTTAACTTTGGTGACAAAGCTAGGGAAGAAGTATTTAAAGGTATAACAAAACTCACAAATGCTGTTAGCTCCACACTTGGAGCTAGCGGTAAATGTGTTATGTTAGAAGATAATGCTGGAAGACCAGTGATTACAAAAGATGGTGTAACAGTTGCCGACTCAGTAATATTGAGAGATCCTGTTGAAAACATGGGTGCTACTTTATTAAAAGAAGCAGCTCGTAAAACAGTTAGAGAAGCTGGTGACGGTACAACTACAGCTACGGTTTTAGCTCATGCAATACTAGAAGAAGCATACAAAGTAATTGATAAAACTAATTCTAGAGATTTAAAAGAAGGTATAAACAAAGCGGTTGACAAAGTTGTAGAATTTTTAAAACAAAACTCTACTGAAGTAAAAAACGGCATGCTTACACAGGTAGCAACTATATCTACAAACAACGATGAGCATTTAGGTGAAATTATATCTAATGCTTTTAAAGCTGTAGATAACACTGGCGTTGTAATGATGGAAACATCTCCGGATGGTAAGACAGAGTTTGAAGTAGTAGAAGGAGTACAATACAATAAAGGTATTACAAACTCTCATTTTATAACTAACAAACAAAGTAAATCTGCAGAACTAGAAAATCCACTAGTATTACTAATTGAGTCTCCTGTTGAGACAATCAGACAGATTCAATCAGTGCTAGAGTACGTAATAAAAAACAACAAACCTTTGCTTATTATAGGCGATTTAGAACAAGGTGTTTTATCAGCTCTAGCAATGAATAAAATGAAAGGTAATATAAAGGTTAATGTTATTAATGCTCCTACTTACGGAATAAACAAAAAGCAAATGCTTGATGATTTATGCCTATTAACAGGAGCTACTATAATAAACGAAGATCTTGGTGATGATATGGATTTAATCCAAACTGAACACTTAGGTACATGTTTAAAAAGCATAACAACTCACGATAGTACAATAATTCAAGTGGCTCAAGCTTCGCAAGAAATAAAAGCTATAATAGAAGATATAAAAGAAAAACTATTAACTGAGAAAAACTCTAATACAGTTATTAGATTAGAGAAAAGATTAGCTATGTTAGCCGCTAGAATTGCTATAGTAAAAGTAGGCGCTAACTCTGAAATTGAATTAAAAGAAAAAATGGATAGGGTTGAAGACGCTATCTGTGCTACAAAAGCTGCGGTTAAAGAAGGTATAGTATCAGGTGGAGGTATCGCTCTGCTTAATGCCTCTAATAATATCAAATCAAATAATATTGGTGAAGATGTGCTGCTAAAAGCAATACAAGCTCCTTTTAAAACAATATTAGAAAACGCAGGTATAGAAACATTTGATCAAGACGCTAAAAATGGTTTTGGTTTAGATGTAGTTACAGGAAATATGGTAAACATGATTGATTCAGGTATTATAGATCCTCTACTTGTTACTAAAAGCGCTTTAACAAATGCAGCTTCTGTGGCTACTACTATATTGTCAACTGATTGTGTAATCAATAATCTTAGAATTGATGAAGGCAATAGGTAGAAATTTAATAATAAAGAAAACAAAAGAAGGTACTACTAAGACTAAAGGTGGTTTACTTCTTGCAGAGAACCAAAGAGAAGATATAAGATACGTAGAGGCAACTGTTATATCGGTTGGAACAGAAGTATTAGGTGTTAATGAAAAAGACATTATATTCTATGATAGACATGCTGGTCATAAAATAGAGATAGATAAGCAGTCTTATAGTGTCATAAAAGCTCAAGATGTAGTGGTTGTGACATGAGATCATTAACTGCTAGTGACATTAAAGAGTTAAACTTACTCAAGCACTATAGAATAATTAGAAAATGGGCTTGTAAGAATAATGATTTAAACGACGCTGATTTAGAGTTATTAATTTATTTAGATTCTATTGGTTTATTTAATATTAAAGATTTTAAGCAAGGTACATATTCTTATAGTTGGGATACTCGAAGATGGAGCAGGCTCGTTGACGAAGACTGGATAGTTGTTTGGAGAAAAAGAAACAGAACTACTCAAAAACATAATATGTATCAAGTTTCGTTTAAATGCAAACAGCTTATACATAGAATATATAGAATAATGCTAGGTGAAGAGGATTTACCGACAAGCAAAAGAAGAAATAAATTAATAGCTGGCAAAAGTTACACTGACAAGGTTTTAACTAAAGCTATTTACAGTGTAAATAAAGATAAAAAAAGATGAGTATAGAAGGGATTGAAAATGCATTGGGTAGCGCTTTAAGCCCTGAGTTTTTAGAGAGAATAAGACTTAGAAAGCTTAATAGTGGACGTAGTCAAAGAAAAGCTTTAAAAGCGAAAAGCCGTGCAAATAGTTCTAGTAGTTTTGGTTACGCACAGATAGCAAGACCTGGTCAAGTTAGAAAATTACCAGGAGATATGACTATTAATCAAAATATACAACAACAACCAACAAACACTGTAGATAATACTATTCAACCAGAACCTGCTTATGATCCACTTACTCAATATAACCCAGCTGATTTAGATCCAACTGGTGGAGCGGCTTTAATCCCACCCTCAAACGAAGCAGCTAATTTAGCAGATCCTGCTACAAGAAGCTTTGGCGTGGCTGGCGCTGCAGGTGATATGTTTGGAACACCATTTCAAAGACAGCGATCTGTAAGTAAAAAATATTGCAAAAAAAATAAATAAATAAACTATGAACCACGATATTGATAAAATCAAAAAAAATCCTAAACTAGAAGGACAGATAGGTGAAAACGCTATATGGGACGGACCATTAGATAAAACTGGTTTTCCTATGGGTGAAGGATCTAGCTCTGGAATTACAGGTATGCAAGTATCTAAATATCCTACAGCTTATTCAGCTGGACCGATAACGTCTAAAAGTTCTTTATATTCTAAAAAATAATGTATACATCACCACTTTTTAAAGATTTCCCTGAAATCAAAGAGAAAAACAAAGGCAAGTTTACGGCTTGGGCAAAGAAAAACGGGTTTAAAGATGCGTGTTCTGCGGCTACTGCTGTTATGGCTAAGAAAAATAAATACAGCGATGAAGTAGTCAAAATGGCTAATTACGCAAATAACTTCGGTTGTAAAAAAAAATAAATGAAAAGTAACTCACCGTTTAAACAAGATAAATGCGCTGCAGCTTGGGCAAAGAAAAAAGCCTCATATATGTCAAGAAAATCTAAAACAGGTCTTGACACAAGTAAAAAAGACAAAGATGGTAAATTTCTTAAAAAAGAAATACCAATAAGCGAAAAAGAAAACTTAGCTGAATACAATAGAGAAAAAGGAGAATTTGAATGTGTTAATGGAAAAATTGTTCTTAAGAAAACTGGTGACGATCAATAACAAATAAAACACAATATGGCATTTCATATAAATAGTCCTTTTCACATGGAAGATAAACAATGTGAGTCATGGAGAAAACAAGCAGCTAAACTTGACAAAGAAGTTAAAGCAATGCGAGCTGAAAGTAAAAAAACAGGTAAGGTAACAAACTGGGATGCTAAAGCAGATGAATTATCTAGAGTAAGAGAAAGAATAGCAGAAAAATGTAAAAAATAATATATATGAGATTTTCATCACCATTTATGGCAAAAAGTCCACTTAATCAAGAAAAAGAATTTGGACAAAAAGAACCTTCTGTTGTTGAGACAGATGCAAGCAAAGAAAAAAGAGAGTTATCTCAAAAAACAAAAGATTCTTTACAGCAAAAAGCCTGTAAAAGAGACAAACCTTTTTATAGTAAAAAACATGGAAAATACGTTGAGTGCGAGGACGGCGTATTAACAAACACACCAAAAAACACGTCAACATACGAAAAAATATAACTATGAGTTCACCATTTCAAAAAGCCTTTTCGGCTAAATCACCACTACAAAATCACGGTAAAATACAAAAAAAACTAGATAGACTTAATAAAAAATATGGTGACACTGATTTTTATGAAAGAGAAGATGTTCAGAATTTAATTAAAAAGAAAACAGCTGCTAAAGAAGCTCATAAGTCTGATAAAAAACCTTTACCTATTGATGATAAAAATAGTTATGAATATGACTATGATCAAAATGAAGATATAACTACTGCTAAAAAAGCTCCATTAAAAAAAAACTATAGTCCTTTAGATAGAGGTGGTTACGTAGGAGGAGGTATGAGCGCTAGTGACTATGCTCCAACTGCTGATCTTCTCCAAAATATGTTTAATAAAGTAGAGTCTGGAACTAAGCAGTTCATGGAAGGACAAGCTGATGTTGAAGCAAGGGCTAATTCTGCAGAGGCTAGAGCAATGAGAAGAGATAGAAAGTTTAAAAAAAAAGGCTCTAAAATGAGCAAAGAAAAACAGGCTAAATTTAATGAAAAAACTGATAGAATTAGTGAAAGAGGTGCTGATTTTAGATCTTTAGCTAACGATAAACAGCAAAGAGCTATAGACTTAGCTAATAGTCAAAATTCAACACAAACTACAACGCCAGTAACACCATCAGTAACACCACCAACACCACCACCAACACCACCACCAGCGCCTAGCGCAAATAAACCTGCTGCGAATAACGCGTGGGCTAATCTTTTTAACACTGTTCAAGGTATTACCGCAGGAGTTAATGCTAAGGCTGTTAAAGATTTTAATAAAATTTTAGATCCAAATAAAAATAATCAAATACAAGATAACAATAGCTAATGGGACATAAAGGACATTACGGGGAATATACCGGTAACGCAAAATGGTCAAAAGACCACGCTCACACAAAAGTTACTAAAGGAAATTATAAAGCATCTGAAAGAGATGATGCTGCACATATAGATTATTTAAAACGAGATGTGCTGTATGATGATCATCACGGACATAGTGATGAAAATATGACTGCTGACGAAAAACATATATCGAAATTAGCTGGTGACATGAAATATGACAAAGAACATCATGGATCACCTGCTAAGCATAAATACAAAACTATACATGAGCACGGTCCAGATGGAATTTCATATCCAATTAAGGAGCCAAAAGAAAAAAGAAAAAATCCAGAAATCTATAAAAAAAAATAACATAAATAACAAATAACTAATCATGGCATATAAATCAATGGCAGAAATGGGACACAGTCCTAACGAAATGGGACATAGCCCAGCAGAAAACCAAAATAAAGGTTATGCTAAACAAGAAAAAAAAGATCTAATGAATGATAATCCAGTAGCTAGAGATGCTAGCGGTGGAAGACCTTGGATATCTAGACATTTTAAGTCAACTATGGGTTCACCAGCTAAAATGGGTCACTCACCTATGGAAATGGCTAAACCAGATTATCCAGACATCGATGGAGATGGTGATACAAAAGAATCAATGAAGAAAGCTGCTAAGGATAAAAAAGGATAAAAAATAACAGTAGAGGACTGTATAAAACTCAAAACAACCAATTACACAATTACACAATTACACAATTTAAAAATTAAAAATTATGGCAAAATGGATTAACTTTCATGTAGTAGGCGCACACGATGCATCTGCTGCTGTTCCTGCTGAAAACGGGGACAATTTATTATTAGCTGAAAACATTGTAAGCGTATCTGTAGCAGAAGTTTCAAGTAGAATGACAGCTACTTTAAAATTAAACGGAGCTAGTGGTGCAACAGTTTGTACTGTACTAGCTAGTACGCAAGCTATAGCTGATGACCCTGATCAAGGAGTTATCGGTGCTGCTGATTACGAAGAGCAATTAAAAGAAGCTATCAACAAAGCTATTACAGCTAACCCAGGTGGAGTAAAGTCTACAGTAGGAGCACCTCAAAATGCTGTTGCTGGAGTTAAATACGATCCTAGTAAAAAAGTTTATTTTAAATCATTTAAAATAGCTTAATAATGAAATCAAGAGGTTTAGGTGACGACATAGAGAAGTTTACTAAAGCTTCTGGTATCAAAAAAATAGTTGATAATGTATCAAAAGGTTTAAACATTCCCTGCGGCTGCTCAAGTCGTAGGGATGCTTTAAACAAAATGCTTCCATACAGAGATAGATAATATGGCTTTTAAATTAACAAATCCTCCTTATAAAATAAACCAAACTCCAGTTTATCATGTTGATATGGAAGATGACGTAATGGGTAAAGCTAATAACAATGGAACAATAATTATAAACAAAAACGTTGATCCTAAAGATATACCAGATGTAATTGCTCATGAAGAAATTCATATAGATCAAATGAAGCGAGGTGACTTAGATTATGACAACGAAAATGTTTACTGGAAAGGTAAGAAATATTCACGAGCCGATATGGAAGAAGGTGCTAAAAACCTACCATGGGAAGCTGAAGCATATAAAAACGCATAATGAATTTTTCAGAGAAAGGTTATCTAAGTGATAGTCCTGATGTAGATAAACATCAAAATATAATACAAGGTAATAAAATAACAATGAAAGGTGTTGAATTTAAAGTTCTAGGAACAGACGATAGAGGATATACTAAAATAATGTATCCAGGGTATGATTATACGTTTCCAGGAGCTAAATACGTAATAGAAACAAAAATTAAAAAATAAAAAATTATGAGTTCACCATTTTACCAGCAATTTTCAGCAAAGAATCCTTTGATGCAAGCTAAAAAAACACAATTACAAAGAGCTAACGCTTTAGTTAGAGAATCCCAAGCTGAAGTAGATGCTTCAAGAGCAACTTTTGGCACTAAGAACGTAGACGAAGGTTTTGATAGAAAATTAAAAGTATTAAAAGATAGAGTAAAAAAAGCTAATAGCTTAGGAAGTGATATTGATTATGATACTACTGATGCTTCCGATGTGGGTGAAAAAAGAACAACTAAAAGCCCAAGCGTATTACAGCAAAGATTTGAAAAAACAAAAGCTGGAGATCTCATAGATGAAAGTACTCATGAAAATACTACTTATAAGTCTAATGATCTAAAAGATAAAATACCAGGAATGAAGTATAACGTTGAAAACCTTAGTGAAATACAAGAAGATGATAAAGGTCAATTTATGACAACTTTAGATCAAGATGAAACTTATGGTGGTCCAAGACCTACAAGCTCTACTGTTTCTAATTACGACCAAGGCAATAACGCTAAAAGAGACACGTTAAGACCTTATGCTGGAAAAACTTTTAGAAAACCAAGAGGGTGAAAAAAATCTGGCAATGGTTAAGCGGTAACGTAATCAAGGATGTTGGTGAAGTTATTGATAATCTAACAACTACTGAAGAGGAAAAACTTCAAATCAAAAAAGACATACAGGTTATAGTTGAAAAAGCAGCTGCTACAGCTGAAGATCAAATAACAAAACGATGGGAAGCAGATATGACATCTGACTCTTGGCTTAGTAAAAACACGCGCCCTATGGCACTTATTTTCTTATCGTTTATGGCTATAGCTTTTATATGGGTTGATAGTCATCACGAAATATCTTTTACCGTAGAGCAAGAATGGATAGAATTATTAAAGCAATTATTAACAACTGTGTA
>UEXM01002117.1_pt1 | contig 14799 bp, 22 predicted proteins | sample 1796661 | NCBI WGS metagenome assembly UEXM01 (sample SAMEA4772469, study PRJEB27181) | metagenome | reverse complement strand
AAGAGAGATAAATTGGATATGGTATAAGAAAAGTGAAAGAGTGAGTGAGAGATTTCGATTACAATTGAAATGTGGAGATTGTTATGTTATGAGTGAGAAGAGTAGTGGGTTTGATTGGAAAAAGAGAAGTTCGTTGACGTTGAGACACGCGGCGGGTGTCGAGGGAAGTAAGTATTTGAAGTAAATGTTTCGTGTAATTACAAAATCTAAATAAAAAAAGTATAAAACTGAATTTTTTTCATCCTCTAGGATGAAAAAGCTATAATTGCCAATACTGAGATTTTCAGACTTTAAAACTGAAATTTTAATATAAATCAAACACAAAAAACTTCAATCATTACAAACATGGTTTCTACAACAATCTTTGGTTTCAAGGGTCTTCCTCATATCTCTGAAAAGTATGAAGGAGACAAGTATCTTTCTTCAAGATACAAAATCAAGAAGGCGTTCGAGAAACTTGGTGATATCAAGAAACTTTACATTGATATGAACACTGGTTCAGGTAGAGTTACAATTGAAAACATTACAAATCAAGACAATGTCAAGATTGTAACAGCAATTTGTAATTCACCTATGAGAATGATCAAGTTTTCTTGGGAACAACCTATTCTTGAGATGAAATCTGACAAAGAATGGTTACTTCCTTACAAAGCTTGGTTGTTCTTGGACGTTGATGGTTCTTATACCGAAATCAAACAACGGTGTCAAAAGAAACTTGACTTCGAACAGATGATTCACACTCTTGAGTATGAAAAATATCTTGATGATACTGAGTTAGAAGATGAGATGAATGAATGGGAGCTTCAATGTCAAATGGATGAAATCTTGACAAATTGTTATTCGGACTTTGAAGAAGATGAGATCAAGAAATCAAGAAAACGTTCTTATGATACAATGATTGTAGATTTTGACTCTGAAGACGAATCAGATGACGAATATGAACTTGTTGAATCGTTCACTCCAGTTTCTGGAAAAACAGATTTCACAATAGAAGAAATTTGTGAACATATCAGAGTTCTGGCAATAACAAAAGGAACAAATGATTTATCTGTTAAAGAGTTGACAGAATACTTCGGTCAGAAACGAGAATTCAAGAAAGTTTCAAAGAGCGACCTTGATACTATGTTTCCAAAACTTTCTTTGAACTAGATAGATTATAACACATAAAAATACAAAATACAAAAAAATATACTAAAGTAGTTTAGTATATTAAACAAAAACTTTACAAAATGGAGTGTAGAGCATGTCAACTTTTAGTTAGAGGTTTGGGTGGTTTTGAACAAGATGAACATTATGGTGGTTGTATTCCATTGTGGGTGGAAACTGAAGATATTTGGGCTATTCTATCAGAACCTCTAAGTATTAACGAGGTTACGCAAGACGTTGAAGTTTTAGATATTGATACTGATCATAACGATTCAGAAATATCTGATTCCTAAACATCTGTAAAGACAACATTCTCAAAAAAATTTTGTTGTTCTTCTCTAATTTCTTGCTCTAAGTTTCTATTCTTCTCCTTATAACAATATATACCAACACAAGAACAAACAGCAATAGAAACTGCTATAACAGGAAAAATAGCATGTTCTACTATATTATAATCGCTATTTGTTTCATTAAACATAAGTTTTATAAAAACGAAAATATAAACTAATTTATAACTAAAATATATTTGTAACCATGTTTACACAACTTCCTGAAGAGATGGAAAGAATGGTATGGGAAAAGTATAGGTATATGTACGTGTTTCCAAAACTCAAAGAAAGACAACCGATATGGAACAACCCAAGTGATACGTTATTAGAGTTATGTAAAGATGTTGGTTGTATTCAACATGGTCATTCTGAGATGGATAAAACGCTGTTCTCAAATGGAAATTGGTTTGCTATGAAATGTGATGCATACATAAGTTGTTTTTCAAGACTTTGTACAAAATGTGTTTATGAAGGGTTTCCTTGTAATGATTCTGTCCATTATGGTTCTATGAATCCAAAATTGACAAATCACTGGAATATGGAACATTATGAAATTAGTCTTAGAGTTAATGATGAGATTGACATATCTGCTGGATATGTCTAAAAACTTATAAGTAAAAAGTTTACTTATAATGAATGACGAAGAACTGTTCCGAAGTATATACAAATACGAACCCAATATATTTAACAGAATACTAGAATATGTTTTTTATCCATGTTATACAAGTGAAGAAATCAAACAACACAAACTTGTTAGAATTATGTCAGATAAAGTCATTACAGATAGCAAATATCTTAAATTTGTTATCATTGATTCAAATGTTAACAAGGTTCCAAGAAACGCTTTTTGTGGATGTTTTAACCTTACAACAATTGAGATGTCTGATAGTGTTACCGAAATTGGGGATTTTGCTTTCTCAAACTGTTCATCTTTGAAATCTATTGTACTTTCAAATAATATTAAAACTATAGGCCAGAATGCCTTTCGTTATTGTTTCAACTTAACTTCGATCTACATACCAGACAGTGTTACTTTTATAGATGGTTGGTGTTTCTATGGTTGTTCAAACTTATCTGAAATAAGAATCCCAAGACATACAAAGTTTGGATATCTTACATTTTTGGGTTGCACTAAACTGAATTTTTTTAATAAATAGATACAAAAAATGTACTACTACAAATTCAAAGATGTTTCCCAAACTTCCTGAAGAGATGGAAAGGATGATCTGGATGAAATACTATTCCAGATATGTTCTTTATGAGATTGAGAATGCTGAACCTATTTGGATTCGTCCTTCTCATCATCTAATTGTAAATACATCAGATGTTGGTGCTATTCAAATTGGATACACTGATCTTGAAAGAAGATACAATCGTAACTTCGAACCGCACTGTGATATACTCCGCATGGTTTTGGGTTACTCGTTATTTGAACCTATAAAATGCACTACTTGTCAGTTTGAAGGTGATTTTGAATGGTGTAAAGTAGAAATAGAAGATATGAAATTCGAAAAAGATATTCGTATGTGGTGGGATTTCAGTTACTACGAAGAATTTCCAAATGAAGAACTCCTACATTACCTACATTAGTAATACTATACAACTTTGTATTTTACCCCATTTTCATCTTCTGGCGGAGAACCTATAAAAATATTGTATACAAACTTAATTATTAAAATTTGCCAAAAAACTTGTAGACTAAAGTTAATCATAAGTAGTAAAATAGCTATCTTTTCATCTATCCAACAATCATACATAAAAACATTTATACTCATATTCTTATGCGTATAAATTTCACTCAAGATATTGTAGTTCAGTATAATTCTTGTCGGTGTCCAAGATACAGCAAAGAACGACAAAAGTACATTAGACATCATATTGTGACGTTTATCGTTAGTTGATTCGTATATCTTAGACATAATTTTAGCCAAGTTTAAGAAAATATCTGATATTCCATGACTCAATGCAATAATAACACCTATCCGTGTAAATCTAAAACAACTTATAACCAATAACATCATTGTCATGATATGATGCGTTAACAAAATCTTGTAGTCTTTGTAGTTTTTCTCCATATGCTTTATCTGAACTATGTATCTTATAAAATATAGATAATAGTAGATATACACAGACCATTCAAAACTATAATCCCACATCATACTCAAATCATATAACCAATCACGATTCCAAAAAGTCAAATAACCACCTAAGAAAAACGTTGTATGTTCTATAACCAAATAGAGAGGTTTTTCTATTTTGTCCTTATAAGGAGTCATAGAAAATGTAGAATGTATCGTACCTTTTACATAATTTACAATAGACTCAAAAATCTGATAAACCATTTTAGAAGATATGAATTTAAACGATAAGTATATAAAATGGTTTGTAAGGAATGCGGTGAAAATGGTCATACAGCAAAGACTTGTTTATCAAAATTTAAAGATATAGAACGCATAGATTCTAAAAATCAAGAGTGTTCGATTTGTTTATCAAAGGTAAACAAACCAGTGTGTAAAACATCATGTGGGCATACATTTCATATAACATGTTTGAAAGAATGGTTGAAAACAAATGTAACTTGTCCTTTGTGCCGCAAAACTCTTAATGATCGTAAAGAGGAGGTCTTAATCATACTTGTAGAAGCTATCATGGAGAGAATGGATGAGATTGATGATATTTATCTTTTAGCAAATCCTGGAATGGTTGAAGATGTTGTCGAATCATACTTTCAAAATGAAAATTTAATTTAAAGTAAAAATCTAAAAAAATGAGTACATCACAAGCATTCGAGTCCGTTATCAAGAACTTTCTCTCAACGAGTGTTCTCAAACCTCTTGCCGAAGTATCGGTGGAGAATAGAGAATGCGATGTTGATGAGCTTGTTAAAAAGTTCACAGAAAAGTTGGCATTACCTTTGGTAGTTCCTGAAGTAAAAGGGGCAACTCGTAAACGCTCTCCTAAGAACTCATCTCCAAAAGCAGATCAACAATGGTTAACATATGATCAATATAGTGAAAGTTGCGATAGTTCATTTTTATGCGGTTATGTTCAAACACGTGGAAAGTATAAAGATCATTATTGTGGTGTTGTTCTAGATAATACTAATGTTGTATCATGGAGTAAAGAAACCAACTTTACAGATTCTACTCCAGAGAAGGAACTTCAAGATGTTGGTGGAAAGAGAGGTGAAATGAGGTGCAAGTTGTGTTGGGCTCGTGATCCAAAGACTGGTGAATATAAACGTAAGAAAGGACGTGGTGATAAACTTATTTCAGAACATAAGGGTGATATTGTTGCTCCAAGTGCAATCCCAGGAGTATCTGTTCCTGATAATGAAAGTTTAATGGGTTTCTTGAGCGGAAATAGTAAGACATTTGTGTCTCCTACTCGTGCTATGGATAATGTAAAGAAAGTGATTCGTGCAAAACGATATCAAGGTTTAGTAAGAAATGAAGATTATAGTCACGTTATGCCAAATCCCGAGCATCATGATATGCCTTGGTTAATTCGCGCAGACTCGGATGGTCAAGTTGTTATTGGAAAGTTTGATTCGCAACCAACGCCTACAACTACATTTGAAAATGACTATCTTAATGATATAATTCCTCTAGATAGTGATGATATTGAGAAATGTAAAGAATACAATATTGATTATAAAGCATATGAGAAACCTGACGAAGATGATATTGACATTCCTATAGTTCATGATCGAGAAGGTGATACAACTACTATTCAAGATATTCCAGATGTTCCAACACTCGAAATCGATGACATGCTAAATGACATCTAAATAACTAATTTATATAAGTAAGTATATAAATTATTGTCTCTCAAAAAGAGGATTTATATATGTATTTGTTGGACCCGTAGTCTTTCTTTGTTGCTTTAGTGCTCTTTGTGTTGTTTTATAATCTTGATATTTTTCTTTTAGTTGTCCACTTTTAGTTTGTATATATTTTCCTGCTTTGGTGTTATAGTACACCCAAATAGTAACACCAAAAAGTGTTACCAAAGAAACGATTGCCATCACATAAAGTTCCCATGGTTTCTTAGATGTTTCAAATCTGTTGTCAACTGCCATAAGACCAGATAATACTGTTGTCAATAGGATAATTGTTAATAACAATGTTAATTTCGAATCTGATGTAAGAAGTAAAATTCCAAACGCAAATACTGCTGAACCTATTAACAGAATACGTGTGTCTTTGGTTTTCTTGTTATCCCAGTTTGCTATCATATCAAACGATACTGTAGACACAAATAGAGCAAATGAGAATATAATAAAAACATATATCCAATTCCATTCGAGTTTATAAAGTTCCATTTTTATTAAAGGAAAAAATTAAAAAAATGAGTGTAGTAATTATTATGGGATCGGAAGTTGACAGACCACACGCTGAAAAGATGGTTAAAAAGCTTGAAGATACACCAGTAGAAGTACATGTAGCGTCTGCACATAAAACACCAAGAAAAGTATTAGAAATTTTGGAATCTCATGTTACAGGGAAAACTGTATTTATAACTATAGCAGGTCGTTCTAATGCTTTGTCTGGCTTTTGCGCTGCTAATACACATTATCCTGTTCTTGCGTGTCCTCCATTTGCTGACAAAATGGATATGATGGTTAATATTCACTCTACGTTACAGATGCCTAGCAAAGTACCCGCGATGACTGTTTTAGATCCTGTAAATTGCGCCATTGCTGCTAAACGTATTCTTCAATTATAATTTCTATCATTAAGATAAAAATTAGTAAATTTCATGCCATGTCATTGAAACTGTCCACAACGTAAACATATTCAAAAAAATCTTCTATCATTTTAAAATGGAAGATAAATTAATTCAAGGTTTATTTTTTGCTGGAGGTTTTGGGGTTCTTGTCACGTACATGTTCTTATACGTTACTGGAACGTTATCACAACTTGCTAGACTTTTTCCACCAACAACTTGGAAGATATGGGTATTTTCAATGTTAATAACAACTGCATCTGTTTTAGGTGTCTATTCTCACTTTTCATTCAAACAGCGTATGGAAAACTGGAAGAGAGATCTCTTTATTGTATCAACTTGTCTGTTCTTAGGTAGTGCTATGATATGGTCTTTGTCTGTAGAGTATGTCACGCGTAATGGTACAAATACAGATATTGAAAGGTTACCATTAACCTTAACCGCATTGGCAACAATTGGTATTCTAGTATCAGTATCTTATTCTACTGATGACTGGTTATTGATAACTGCTGCTGCAATTGTTGTATTTCATCATTTATTCTTTGATGCTATTGTTTGGGCGAATTTACATCAAAAATCAAAAATTATTCATGTATAAAATGCCTTACCAGATAAAAAAGGTAAAGGGTGGATACAAAGTTCAAAAGAAAGATGGAGAACTTACAAGTACAGGTAGACGCTACTTCTCAGATAAACCATTAACCGAAGAAAGAGCAAAAGCGCAAATGAAAGCACTTTACGCATCTCAAGGTAGACGTATGGCATCTCCTACACGTAAACGTTTATCTTCACCAAGACGTTCTGTAAAATCCCCAACAAGACGTAGAAAACCAATGTCTCCGGGACGTACTCGTAAAAAACAAACATCCCCAAAACCAAAAAAGAGACATTCAAGTCCAAAATATAAAAGAAAATAATTTAGTATTATAAAATGACAATTGAAAAGAAAGTTTCAAAAGATTCTTATGTATGGGGTCATATTGGGGTAATTATCTATCATTCGCTTACTGCTATAATTTTGATTATGACACAATATATGAAAAAGACATTGGGTTTCAATTCTAGAAATGTCGTAATTGTTGTTTCCATTATACTGCTTGTTGTAACATTATTATCATTATGGCCAATTTTAAAAGATTATGATAGAATTGTAATCGAATAAATTTTTAAAAGATAACTTTTAAAAATGACAGTTGAAGTAATATTTTCCCATTCTGGTAGTATGTTTGCTTACTATCTAGGTATAGCAGAAGTACTTCAAGAATATGATTTGTCCGATGTGATTTTTAGCGGAACGTCAGGTGGGTGTTTCCCTTGTATCTTATTGAATTCAAGTAACAATATTCGTGATTTTTTTGATGAAATACTTGAATATGTTAAAAATTCTAATGATAGTTGGGAGAATGTGATCAAAAACTTCTTAACAGAGTATCTATCTGATGAAGATGTAGAAGAAAATCAAAATAAGTTTATATGTAAACTTACAAAACTTAACGATTTTCTGTTGCCCGAGAAGGTAACAGTTAGTTCTTGGAGAGACAAAGAAGATTTCATAAATTGTGTTGTTGCTGCTTGTTATGTTCCTATCATGTGTGGTAATAAGTTTTACATCGAATATAGAGGAGAAAAGATAGTCGATGGATTCTTTTCCGGGACTTCCAACATCCCTGTTACAAATAACGAACATCTTCTGTTCCATCCAAATAAATGGAGATATATCAACCCAACTTGGATGTTACCATCGAAAGATACGGTATGGTTAAAGTCACTGTATGAACTCGGGTATAACGATGCTTTAGCAAATATACAAGACATACAAAGTGTTTTAAAAATGAATAAAGAAAAAGAACTAAAAACACAAAATGATTCGGTTCGACAGAGTGAGTGATTGGGGTAAACTTCCCATAAGAGGAACAGCGTTATCTGCGGCTTTTGATCTTTATTCATCAGAGGAAGTTGTTATAAATTCTTTTTCAAGGAAACTTGTTTGTACTGGTCTAAAACTTGCGGAATGTCCTCAAGATACTTATCTACGTATCGCTCCACGTTCTGGTCTTGCGGTCAAAGGTATCGATGTCGGTGCCGGTGTTGTAGATTGTGACTATAGAGGTAAAGTCAAAGTTTTGCTTATTAATAATACTAAGGAAGATTTTCGAGTGAATATTCATGATAGGATCGCACAGATGATTCCAGAGGCATTAAGACCAAATGCACAATGTGTTATCAATGGCGAAGAAGAGACCACAGAAGATACATTTTTGAGAATAGAAAGAGGTGAAGGGGGTTTTGGTTCTACTAATTAATTTTACTAAAGTTACTTTAATAAAATTTAAGATGAGTATACAATCATGTGTTCTTCGTTTTGAACAAAAAATGTTTTCAATCTATAGTTTTTGAGAAGTTGATGATAATCTTCAACCCATTCCTCGTACCTCCAAACAAGATCACCAGGTTCTTTGAATACAAGACGATACATTTTTCAATTTTTAGTTTTTTGTTATTTTTTCAATTTTACCACATGCTATTCTTTTCCCAGCATTACCAGTTCTAAGACTCTCTTTATCACCACCTTTTCCCAAATCATCCTCATCTTCATGTATTACAACACTTCTATTCAAAATACTATATTCTCCACTTAATTTTACAAGTTTATCAACAAATCTCATTTTGCATATTCCATTTTCATCTACATCAATGTTTCCAAGATCACCAACATGTCTGTTTTTCCTATTATCTTGAGGACCTCCATGATTTGCTTTGAAAGGATTGTAATGAGCACACAAACTTCCACATCCCTTATCAACTGTGCCTTTTTCGTGAATGTGAAACCCATGTTTACCTTCTTTAAATCCATAAACATCTACTGTTATCAATGTTTCGTTGTCTTTTTCCTCAAACTTGATATATCCGTGGTTTTTGATTTCTGCTATTGCTTCCATATCATCAAAAGGTTCTATTATACCCCAATCCATTTTCATAACTGAAAATTTTATATGATTAAGCATATAAAATGAATTACATAAAGTGTGCAAATTTTACATTATGTCAAAAAATGCTACCAGCTTGGTGGTTTAAAGCAATGAAAAAGAGAACATGTACAAACTGTCATATTTTCTATGGAGAGTTTAGTAGTATTGAACAAACAGGAGAACTAAAATTTAATGATGGAGAATGTATAAAATGTAAAGAAACAAAAAATTGTTTAGAAAGTCCAGACTGTGATCATATCTTTTGCCCAGATTGCTTCAGAAAAATAGAACTGAGATGCGATATATGTTTTCAAGAAAACGATTGAGTAGGAATCTCAAGAAATCTATCAATATTGACTCTTTTATGTCTTTGAAACTGATAAACAAATTTAGTAACTGACTTTGTTTGATAGATTGGATCACTTTGATACATAGGTATAGCGAAAGTTTTTTGATAGTTTGGTATTATATCAACACATTTTAGAACTGTTCCAATATTCATCAAAAACTCAACTTCACTGTTTTGTAAATCAACAGATTCAAGTAAATCAAAATCTCTATCATAAAGGTTTGTATATTTGAATTTACCTCTATCTTCTTCCTTAACTACGATTTCCCATATATATCTATCAGAGAATCTCATTGCTGTATCTTCTAATAACGAAGCAGACATGAATGTAGGTAAAGTTACTTCTCTACCAACTTTTAGTCTATTTTCACTTTCTAACCTGTCAAACAAGAAATCGTAAGATTTTCTAAACCCCCTATACACGACAACATCACCAGTTTTGAGCAGTCTTGGAACCCTATTAGAATTGGGATATCTTACAAGTGTATAGAAAAGTTCCTTAATATTGTCAATTTGTAGTTTTAATGGTAGTTTTTCGTCAAAATCAGCATTTATACCTTCCCGCACGTAATCTTGAATCAATGGAATCTTGTATATTTCTCCCTTAAAATCACGTTCATACTTATACATTGTAAGCAAGATAGCAGTCACAATTTGATAACTTAGATCGATTTTATCATCTTCAGCAGATTCAAAAAGATCATCAAAATCAGTATCTTGCATCCATTGTTGAGTTATATCCATCCATTCTTCCCGTCTTAAATGAGGAAAAAATGTAACAATCTCTCCAGGTTCTAGAATATCGACATCCATTTTAATATGAAATTAATCTATTGTTAAAGATTTTCATATTTAATATAATATGAAAATGAGATTGGTTCACAAAGATGCTGATTTGAGACGTCTTGTGACCAGACAAGACAAATTTAACATTCACAAAACTTTGGGAATTCTAAGTATTTCTAATTTTATATATCGTTATTTTTATGTATATCCTATTGAAGGTACACTTGGTTACGATGGTAGTATCTTTGATTGGTCAACGATCTTAATTCATACATTGTTAGCATGTACTTCTATTTTCTTCCATGTTCCAAAAAAACGCATCCCAGATAAACCGATGGTAATTTATGAAGAATATAGATTACACGCTATGATATTTACATTGAGATGTTTCTTCGTATTTATGTTAAGTACCCTCTTTCCACAACGACCTTGGTACTTACTTCCAGTTGTTGTTGGTTTACATCATTATCAAGCTGATAGAATTACATCACAATATGGTAGTCCTGGTAATACAGCAGTTAGAGCTACATCAGAAAGAATACAAAAAAGCGATTTCTATAGAAAATTATCTCTATTTTACTCGTTTTATCAATTTTTAGCCATTGCTTCGCATTTGATCTATAATGAACGCTCTGCTGATCTAGGTTTCAATGCTCTCATAGCAATACAATCATCGGCATTTTTGATGACTCTTTACAAAAAGAAAGTTATTACAGGAAAATCGCATATGTTGATATACAGTAGTTGTCTAGCATTATCTTCATATCATATTATTAGATTGCTTGATTTTTCTGTTATATTTTTAACCGCATATTCTTTTCTTATTCGCATCAATACACGTATTAGTAAATATTTAATTTGGAGTGGATTCTTGTTTTTGAACAAATTATGAAAATGAATAGTTAAAAATATTTAACTCATAAAAATGTCGCCTGACATAAGTTTCATTCAGCGTTATCTCGACGAGGGGAAGATTTTGAAGACTTTGGATGAATATCCGAAGTCTAAAGAAATCGAACTCTATCGAAGATGTGCCGACGAACTCGGTGCTTCAAAGAACACCATCAAGATATTCGATGATTGGGTCGAGAATTGGATGCCAAAGCAAATCGAATCTCAATCATTCAATGTTGAAAAAGATGGTATTGAAACAGGTGAGAGAGTAGAATTTAGACTTCATAAACTAACAAAACCTATGATTATCAAAGATGGTAGAGAAATTAAAGTATTACCTAAAACTTGTAGAGCAAAAAATGTTACATATGCTGGTATCTTAAAACTTAAATATCAAAGATCTAAAGTAATTGATGGTGAGCGTAAAACTATAGAAGATAGAATTCTTTCTTGTGGGAGTATTCCTATTATGCTAGGTAGTAAGTACTGTTATTTGTATGAGAAAACTCCTGAACAATTGTTGCAGATGGGTGAGTGTATTTCAGATCCTTTTGGATATTTTCTAATCAAGAGTGAAATGTCATTGATTACACAAGAAAAAGCTCGTGTTTCTATACCGATGATCGTAAATGGTAAAGAAGGTCCAAACTGTACATACACAAGTCAGCACATTAACGGAACCAGGATCATCTTCATCTCAACTGGTAAGAAATGGAATACCATTAAGATCAGGATTCCAGGTGTTGTTGCGCGAGACAAAACTCTTCCATTGTTTTTGGTTTACAAGTATCTTCTTCCAGATCAAGATATTGAAGATTTTGAGCAGATGATTTTAAACTATGCACCGCGAAAATTTAGATTAAGAGTTAAAACGTTTTTGAATGATTCTGTAATCAAGTATTCCAATATTGAAAACATTGTAGAGTATATTGTAAATAAGAAACCAATGCAAAAGAATGTTGAACAAAAATCTTGGTTCAAGTTAGAATATTCTGATGAAGTACATGATGAACTTTACAAATCAATCCAGGATGACATTCTTGAAGAACTTTTCATTAATCTTAAAGGTAAAGACAACGAAGCAAAAGTTAAAGCAGAAGAACTAAGTTTCATCATATCAAAGTACATCTTGACCATTATTGGTGTTCTACCATTTGAATCTCGTGATTCGTGGGCGTTAAAACGTTTCGAAAGTGCTGGTAGATCAATGAATATGTTGTTCTCTGGGTTGTTTGAGAAGGTTGTGTTGCTTTCTAGACAAGATTACAAATCAGTCAATTATGAACATTTTCATCTTGATATTAAAAAGAATGGAAAAATCATAACAAAGGAATATAAAGACTCGTTCAATACTGAAGTTTGGAGTGTCAAGGCATATAACTACAATGGTCGCAACAAACGCGGATGGACACGTGAAAACATATCTAATGCTACAGATCGTTTGACACCTTTATCATTGTATTCACAGCTTGATAAGAACAATACACCAACATCACGTCAAACAAGGAGTATTGAACTTCGCGAAGTTCAACCAAGTCAGCGTAATCGCCATTGTCCTGCTGAAACTCCAGAAGGTGAAAACAATGGTCTTAACAAGTATCAATCTCTTCTTTGTACTTTCTCAATTGAAGATCTACCAGAAGCAGATGAAGCATTTGAAAAGATAATTGAGAAGCAATTTGAAAAACAGAAAGGTACATCTGTCGTATTGTTCAATGGTAAAATTTTGTTAGCAGATGGTGAAATTATCAAAGTTACCATAGATTTTATCAAAGTTGTTAAAGAACTTAGAAGAAGACGTATAATATCTAAATTCACCGAGGTCTACTATGATAATATTATGGATACAATCGAAATATATACAGATGGATCTAGACCCACTTGTCCATATCTCATTGTAAATCAAACTTCTAAGAAACTTATGATAGATGAACAAGATGGTTGGACAAAGTCATTAGAAGAACTTTTGAATACAGGATGTGTTGAATTCGTTGCTTCCAGAGAAGAAGAGAACGAAGATTTCTTACTTTGTACTTCTGTGGAAAAGTTCCGTAAGTTATCATCAGAAGGTAAAATTAATGGAATATACAATTATACACATTGTAATATAGATCCAAATCAAATGTTCAGTACATCAACATCTGTTGCTCCAATGACCGATCGCCAACCTGGACCTCGTAATACTTATCAAGCTTCTATGGGTAAACAAGCAATGGGTTCATTTTCGTTGAATCACCATAACAGATTCTATACAACTTATCGTGTTCTTCATCGTGGTTCCAGAGCATTTACAGAAACTGATACATATTTCATACCAAAGATGGATATTATGCCATCAGGTCAAACTATCAATGTAGCATTCACAACAGATCCAGATAATCAAGAAGATGCTGTTGTAATATCTGAAGATGCTCTTGAATCTGGATTACTCAGTTTCTACAAATATATTACAATCAAATATGAACAACAAGAACCAGATGAAGAGATCTGTTGGCCTGGTGTTAGTAGTAGTGTAGCAAGTAGTAGATATGCAAACATTCAACAAGATGGATTTCCAATCATCAATGCTTATATTAATGAAGGAGATTGTATTTTAGGAAAGAAAACAGGGGATACCAATACTTCTATCTTTACAGGTGTCGGTGAAAGTGGTTATGTAGATCGTATCTATAAAACCAAAGTTGATAACTCGTTTGTTATCAAAATCAAACTTCGTAAGTTTTCAAAGTATCGTGAAGGTGATAAAGAAGCATTTAGATACTCACAAAAAGGTACTGTTGGACGCATCGAGAAACGCGAGAATCTGATTCGTGTAGCAGATGGACCAAATAAAGGCATAACACCAGATTTGATCTTCAATCCTCATGGTTTTCCATCTCGTCAAACTATGGGTATACTTCTTGAAGGTCTAATAACAAAAGCAGCATTGTATAATGGTGAACGTGTAAATGTATCTGCGTTTAGAAAAATTGATGTTGACAAAGCACGTGAGACACTTATGGAAAACGGTATGGATCCTGATGGTTATGAGATTATGGAGAAACCTGATGGAACTAAAATGAAGAACGGAAAGATCTTCTTTGTTCCTTTGTATACTCAAGCATTGAAACATCATGTTATGGATAAAATTTCTATTCGTTCTAGTGGCCAAAGAAACATATACACACACCAACCTCGCGGTGGCAGAACACAGGGTGGAGCACAGAAAGTAGGTGAAATGGAGAAAGATTCATTTGTTGCTCATGGAGCATCCGGAGTTATCGTTGATAGAATGAGAATCTGTTCAGATGAATTTAAGATGGCAGTATGTAATAATTGTGGTAATATCTTACATAAGAAAGAGATAGAAAATAGATATGTTTGTACTTTGTGTGATAAATCAGAACCTGGTATATTAACTGTGTCATATGTATTCAAACTTCTTGTTAATCTTCTTGTTGGAATGGGTCTTGATGTTACCCTTAACACCAGTATTAAAGAATAGTTTATATCATAAAGATATAAATTACTTAAGTTTCTTAGCAGCTATCGGTATCATAGAATTCTTGTTCTTCCAACATATCGCAAGTAAATTTATACCAGTTATGCCATCATACAT
>UEXM01002116.1_pt1 | contig 14800 bp, 15 predicted proteins | sample 1796661 | NCBI WGS metagenome assembly UEXM01 (sample SAMEA4772469, study PRJEB27181) | metagenome | reverse complement strand
TAGAAAAGCTATGCAAATGGTTAAGAAGATGGCCCAAGATATTAGGGTTGAAGTTCAAGATCAAAAGAACTCACAGTTTTAAATTAATAAAGGGAGCTTAACGGCTCCCTTTTTTTATATATTAAGATCTTTAATAAGATCTTCTTCTGTAATTTTTATTTCAAATATCATTTTTCTTAGTAGCTATGTAGGTTATTAAAAATGCTAACACAAAAAACACTGTGTAGTATAAAAATATTTTATGAATCACTAAATAACCATGTATTTAGTTTTACCATTTTCTTTATATGCTTTCAGGCATCGATTTCTATTGTCAATTTCATTGACATAACTAATATGTACCCAATTAGGATTTTTATCATCACCAAACTCCCAGATCATTTGATCAAAGTTTAAGTTCTCTTTAATCCACGCGTACATTTCAGCATTAGTCTTTTTACAACCACCATCATCTATATCCATAGCTTGACCTTTACAATGTTGAGATTTAGTTGATCCGCCAATAGCTTTGTTTAAAGCTGGACCTCTGTAAAAACTATTAATTCTTATTGGTCCACCAACCCACTCCCTTAACGGCTCAAACACCTGCTCAGCCAACTCTTTCATGTTAGCTAACTCAAATTGATTTGGCGTATTGTCTAAACCTTTACGTGTCGCTGTTATGCTATACACTCCTTCTTTATCGCTTATATGCTTACTTATCATTTTATTTTATTTATATTACCAACTTAATCCTATTGCCGTGGATATTATAGTAGTACCTCCAGCCGAGGTACCATCACCTTTCACCATCATCATAAGATGACTACCAGCTGGAACCGCGGTTTCATCTAAATCACCAGTTGCTATAGTAACCGTATCCACCTTGTTGTTACTGTTATCAGAAGCATTAACAACTGTCTCGTAAACAGTTCTAGGATAATCATTTACATCACTACCTACATCAGATGGTCTATATTCTACAATAGCTATACTTACGTTACCACCGTTGTTACATGTAATTTGAGTTTGAATAGTAGCAACAGTACAGGCAAATGGAACGTGAAAACCACCAGCCCTAAAGAATTTACTTTGAGATACTTCTGTGCCACTACCAATAGTACCACTTCCATAGCTTGTATCCATTTGAAAAGGCGCCTCATCATCGGTATTGTAAGGGTTTGCATAGTCATAAATATCATTTTGTAAAACAGCGTAACCTTTTAAATTTATTATTTGACTTACTCTTCCTAGAGTGTGAGCTGTTAGCGCTACACCTAAACTCGCCGGTGTAACCGCTTTAGTTGAATCAGTAGCGAGAGCAGTTTCGCCGTCTGTTGCTAGCTCTACAATACCTGGGTTGCTATCTGTAGCCGTTTCAGCTGTAACAGTTACATCTCCAGTAGCTCCAGAAACATCTATTCCATCTCCTGCTAATATCGATGTTACTTTAGCATCTGTATATGCTGTTCCTATAGAAGTCCCTTGCCACGCAGCGTTTGTAATAGTCCCGTCTGCTGCTATATCTATTCCAGTGGAAACCACGGAAAACGTACCATCTACCGCAAAACTCACATTAGCATCAGCGCCTGACTGATCATGCGTCGTGATGTTTAACGCTCCGTTTGCTGTGGTTCCAATTTGACAATAATTAGTTGTATCAGCGGAATCAACCATATATATATCTGGACCCAAATCATTTTCTACATCCGAATAAATACCCGCGGCCGTGTCAGCAGCTCCAGTTAATCTGTTTTTAATACCATACAAAGTTGTGGTACCATCAGTATAACCCATGCTGGATGTTAAATCTTGATTTACAACAACACTTGTAGCGTTGGCGTGGTTTCTACCACCATCACTCACAGACGAGATTAATCCAGTTTGAGAGTAGGTCTGACCATCTGCCGTGACACTAGTTTTATCAGAAGCAATTTTAATTACTTGTCCAGTATGACTACTTGTTCTGCCGTAATCTTTATCAATATTAATCTCATTTACAGCGTCAGCGCTATCTATAAATATCACATTTCCACTATTAGCATCAACAGCACTTATATCTATAACATTAGCGGTTGTATTACTAGCATTTATATCTAAAGCTATTTGATCTAAATCAGCGTTTGTAAGTGTCATCGCTGCAGAGCCTAAATCCGAGGCTGATGTTACGGCTAGGCTACTAAGAGTTCCTAACGAAGTTATTCCAGTTTGAGCAGCATCTACGTTTAAAGTTGGTATTGGACCAGTTAAACTAGTACCGCTTAACCCCGTTCCAGCCACGATAGCTGTAAGATCACCACTTCCACCACCACTAACAGTTGCTTTAACTATTTTATTATTAGAGTCTAAACCTAGGTTACCACCACTAGCTATAGTACCAGTATCTATATCCTCTAAATAGACGTCGTTACGAAACCTAGATATTAAACCCCAGATATGTTGACCTATCCACTTCATGTTAGTTTATTATTACATCTACTAAAGCTGTTGGGTTGCAGTCTGGAGTTGTGTCATTAGCTAAATCACTACCAAAAGCAGCGGTTACAGTTGCAGCTGTATCACTAGTTATTGTTGTTATAGTTCTAGTTTCTCCAGATACAACTACCTCATCGCCTATAGACAGTTCTGACGTAAACAAAGTGTTAGTACCAGGTACGTTAACGTTTGTACCTGTTACATCTATACTTCCAGTTAAAGTAAAGGTAGCGCCATCAGTTAGTTTGACATACAATCCAAACTCATTAGCAGCATTGCTAAACTTTATACCATCATACACCAATGTCGTACCTACAGGTATCTCTACTCCTTTTATAAGGTAGAATTTTCCAGTTAAGGCTTTTTGTATAAACAAGTCTACTTTACATGGACTAACTTTTTGAATATTAGTCAGGGACACTTTAGACACATTGATACCATCACCAGGAGCTAATAGCTCTTGAGTTAACTCACCACTTATATTATGATGTAAAGTTGCCATGTATTATTCTAACCTTTAGCAGCTACAATACCGTCTGCAAATACCATATACTCTAAGTACTGAGTTTCAGTTGCTGTTGAAGAGGCTACAGTTATATTAACATTACCATCATAAGGCATAAGCATCCAGTCTCCACCATATAGTTTACCTATAGTCTCCGCTGTAGTTGCCCCTGCTGCTGAAGCGTTATAAGCTACATAAAAAAAGTTTGCTTTACTAGTGCTAGCATTTCTTATATATACTTTATGTGCCTTATCGTCAGTAAGTTCATCGTGTTCAACGATTACAGCAGCTGTAGTAGCTGTAAACTTCTTAGTGCGCAAGCCAGTTGTTTCGTCCAAACCAATAGCACGATTTGCCTCTTTACTCATTGTCATTTGTTTATTAATAGTAATAGGATAACTAAGTATATCGCTAGTAATATTAATAGTTGCTGTTGTTGTTGCCATATTTGTTTATTTATTTATTTATTATTTCTATGATTCAGCCGCTGGAAGTGTCCACGCAGTTTTAAACATTGCGTACTCTATTTTATTTACACCGTTTAACGCTTTTACTTCTATTTCTGCGTCTTCATCACTAGCGTTATAAGGTACAAACATCCAATCTCCTGCATATAATCTACCTATTACTGTTTCGTGAATCTTATACTCTATATAATACGTAGTGTCTTCAGTAGTATTATTACACACGTAAATAAAGTAAGCGCCGTCGTCTGTAGCTGGTCCGTCTGCAAATAATTGTGCTTCGTAGTTTTGCGCTACTTCTGCATTACCCATTTCCATTAGTTCCATACCAGTAGTTATACCGGTTTTCATTAAAGTAGAGCTAGCGTTTATGTTTAAAGGACTACCAGGCATCAAATCTGCGCTGGAAATACTAACTGTTGCTGTTGTTGTTGCCATGTTGTTTTTTTTTGTTTTTGTTAATTAATTATTTTTATGCTTCAAATATAGCGTATTCTAACACAGGAGTTCCTGAGTCAGCTGCAACAACAATATTCTGTGATGCGTGCCATGGGAAAAAAGCAAATTCTCCAGGTCTAATATTAAAACTTGCTGTTGAACCGAAGTCAACGTCCATAGCTATAGTATCATCCATATTTTTAAGGTATACATAACTTCTAGAATATGATCCTGACGCGAATAAAGTAAGATCACCCGTTGATGTTGTTACTCTACTAGGAGCAATTACTTTTTGAGTAATATTTAAACTATCTGTTACAGAAAAATTTAATAAATCAGTAGTAGCATCGGTGCTAGATAAAGTTAATGTTGGGATTAGTGTTGCCATATTATTTTTGTTTTATTGTTTTCTTTTCTACACTACCATCGTTGTAAATGTAGAATAAAAGTTGATTTTTAATTTCTTTTGTTTCTCTACCTAATAAATCAGTAATCATTATTAGTTCTTTTTTAGCTTGTACTCTTGTTAATAGTGGTCCAACCCATGTACCGTCACAGTAATCGTAAGTTGCTTGACATATTGTGTCCCACTCATTTTCACAACAATAGTCATCTACTGAAATAACCCAAGCGTAACACTCGTCGTTTAACCAATAAGGGTTCCCAGCACCAGTAATACAATTAGCATTGTATAAGCAAGATAAAGAATCATTAACATTAGCAGTTGATTCGTAGTTATACGCCCCTGGATCCAAGCAACCCATAACCACCTCGATACACGAACCGTTATCCGTGTTAGCAAGTGAATCGTAATTAAGAGCAGTGTTATCCATACACCCATAAATATAAGCAATACAACTAAAATCCTCTGTGTTTGCTTCGGGATTGTAATTGAGCATAGAAGGATCCGTGCAACCAGATATAAAAGGTATACAAGTATTATTATCACTATTTGCTAAAGGGTTATAGTTAAACATTATAGAATCAGTACATCCAAAAACGTAAGGCTCACAATTACCATCATCTGTGTTTGCGTAAACATCAAAGTTAAACATTGTTGGATCTATACACCCGTATATTAAAGGCACACAAGTGTCTGGTGTGTTTGCAAGTGGGTCATAGTTAAATGCTAAAGATTCCATACAACCTAATATAACAGGCACACAACCACCGTTGTCGATGTTTGCTATTGTATCGTAATTAAAAGCTGTTGAGTCTGTACAACCCCACTCAGCTTTAATCTCACAACTACCATCACTTGTATCCGCCACAAAACCTTGAGTATAATACTCTAAGTAAGACGAGTTAGTACAGCCAAGAACGTAAAAACATTGAGTTGATGTGTTTGCTGTGTCCACATAGTTTAATGCTAGTGAATCCATACAACCAAATATTTTATCAACGCAGTAATCACCACAATAAGTTGGTACAGTACGTTTAAATAACGGCTGTATAAAAGGTGGTATAACTTCTATCATAGTCATACCTAATGGGTTTGTCAGCTTAAACCCACAATGAGCTGCAGATTGAAAAGCTTGTTGTGATATTGAGAACTTAAATGAAACCTCTTGAGGTGCTTTTAAGTTTATAATATATTCCTGTGAATAAGCGGTTGTATCTAACGTAAAGTTCCAAATACTATCCCCTTGAGTTACCTCTAAGTTTGATGCTGCCCAACCATCTCCAACTAAATCTGTTAGGGTTAGTACGTAATCACAAGCCGGAACTAAAGACATTGTATTAGCTATAGAATCGTAGTTGTACATAGTAGAGTCAATACAACCAAATACTACCAGCTCAGAACACGAACCATCGCTTGTATCAGCTCTAGGATTAAACTCTACATAAGAAGAATCCATACAACCAAATATTGGTGGACATGGGGCTACTAAAATACTGTGAGCTGTATCACTGCCAAAAGCAGCATTAGTACCAGAGATTATAGTATCGTAACACTGTACCACATAATATGAACCATCTAAACCACCCCACAAAGCACCGTTTAAACCATCTCCGTAAGAATCATATATTGTAAATGTTAAATCACCAGGTGGTAAACATCTTTGCTCTATAACAACGCCGTACTGAGGTTGAGACCAATAACCACTACCAGCAGCAACTACAATTCCGGCAGTGTCTTTTATATTCCAAGAAGTTTCGCCTTGATACTGATCAAGGTTTACAATAATAGTAGTAGGTACACAGTTAGGTGGACCTTGCGCTAGCAACGTAAATGGCAATAATAATAGTAATAATATTTTTTTCATTTTATTTCTCTCCACATTTTTTACTTGGGTTGTTAACTTGTCTCCAGTCTTCTTTTTGAAACCAGTCGCGTAGCGTAGCGCCTTTTTTACGAGCGCCCTTTACATTTGTTTTTGAAGAACGTTTATACTTACCAGCCTTACCAGATTTTTGTTTAGCAGCGACCAAGCGTTTTTTCTCAGACTTACTCATGCTAGCAATTTTAGCAGCAGGCAAACACGTTTTACGCGTGCCTCCGCCTTTTTGCTTTTTCTTTATAGGATTGTTCTTCTGAACGTACATTACTACTTCTTTTTCATTTTCATCTTTATAGCTGCAGCTTTCTTCATCATCATTGTAGATTTCTTAAGCATAGCCATAGATTCTTTTTTCATTTTCATAGCAGCTTTTTTCATTTTAGCTGGAGAATCTAATATTTTCTTTTTTAAAGCGTCAGGTAAGTTTTTTTGTTTACCAACTAAGGCTTTTTTAGCAGGAGATTTCTTAGCCATTTTCATTGGCGCTTTTTTCATTTTCGCGGGTGCTTTTTTCATTTTAAGTTGTTTTAATATGTTTGTATAACTGTTTTCCTAATTTTATTCCGTCAACACTGTCACTTTTATAATGAGCATGTGCTATGTTTCTACTGTCAGATATGTTTTTAGCTGTTTGCATAAAAGCAGAACCTTTACCATACTTCTCTTTTAATGCCGATGCTATAAGCACACCTTGTGCAGAGTGACCAGAAGGATACGAGGGCGTGTTCATTGATTTCATTTTAACAGCGCTTAAAGATTTATCTAACTCGTATGGTCTTTTTCTATTATGATATTTCTTTAATTCTAATATTACAGGTGCAGACTCTTTTATAAGTTTAGCTGCTATTTTTTTGTCGTAATCTTTTATACCTTGCTCGTCAGCTGTTTTTTTAAACGCAGCCTCTATATTGTCATACTTCTTTACAAAGTCTTTTTTTAAAGGTATTTTTTTAAGCGCTTTAATTTCTTGATCTGTATCAAAACTATTATCACTAGGTGGTTTCATTTTTTTGAAACTTGATATGTCAAAATCCTTAAACATTATTTCTTTTTAAAATCACCTCTAGTACAACGTACACCCCAACCAGAAGCGTAAGCGCTAGGCCATACTTTAAATTTCTTTTTTGCTTGAGCTTTACAGCTAGCAGATATTTTAGCTAATGCTGGACTCATTTTTTGCAGCATTTTATTTGGATTTCCCTTACCGCCGTCTGCTTTACTAGCATGTACGGCTTTTCTTTGTGCGTTACTTACGTATCCCATAGTTTATTGTTTTAACATTTCCAGCGTCTACGCGCTGCTTTACCTCTTTCACCTGTCCAACTTTTTGATCTAGCACAAAAAGCTTTTCTTCTTTTTGCCGCTTTACTACCTGGTTTAACTTTACCTGTAACGGCTGTTTTAAGCTTACTTCCTGGGTTTTTACGTCTATATTCTTTAACTCCCTTAGAAGTCATCCCAGCACCTTCTTTGACTGTTCTAAAGTTTCTGTTTTTACCTTTTGTAGTTTTTCTAACGTCAGGTTTTCTTTTTCTTTTTCTTTTTTCTAATGGTGAATCCATTTCAAAAACAGGCTCGCCATCATTTCGTCTACGACCACAACTAGTAACAGAAAAAGGGTGGTTTTCTTGACGATAACCCCTAACTGTTTTTTTAAACATACTATTTTGTCTTTCGCTACCAGGCATATTACTTTACCTTACAAGCACACCATCCAAGACATACTTTACCAAAAGTTATTTTCTTTATAATTTTACAAACTGTTTTTTTCATAATTTATTGTTTAAAAGTCACTCATTAATTGATTATCTATTTCGTCTTGTACTTCTTGTTTTGTTGCTAGCATTTTAAAACTTAAATCAGCTTGAAATCTAGCAACTTCTTCTCCATCTTTAAATATTATAATAGTAGGTACAACTGCTATTTTATATTTTGTTTGTGCCTCTGTATCTGTGGCTATATCTGAATAACCTATAGTTTTACAGTCAGACAAGCTGTTAACCCAAGAAACATCATTAGAACTGTTCCAACCAGCATTAAATTGTGTTACTTGTATTTGACCAAAGGCAGTGCTAGCAAATAACATGAAAAGAATTATTAACATATACATACCAAATATTCTCCAAGTAACTGTCTCTTCCATTATCTATTGTATAATTTATCCTCTATCTTCTCAAGAGATTCTTTTATTTCTTGTACATCTTTTTGTGTGTCTATAATGGTATTACGGATCATTTGATCTTTCATGTTAAACTCCATACGAGTAACCTCATCTGGCGGTATGATTGGTAGCTCTTTTGCCTCAGCGATATCTGCTTGCAACATAAACCACATGCTGATTAAAGTTGCCATAGCAAATCCTATAGCTATTAATGTTTTTACACTAAGTACAAAACCAGTGTCTTCGTTTAACTCTTTTGCCATTCTAAAAAATCGTGTAATTTAATCCTAATTTAAAGTCGTACCATTCTCTATTCCAGTACTTGTTATATTTTCCTTCTACAAAGTATCCTAAGTTTTTATTTACTTTTATCCCGTATATTAATCCACCAGAATAATCGTACCATTGTCCGTCGACATAATTGTGATAAGAGAACTCACTGCCATCATCATAGTGATAAGGCATTAAACTTCCCCAAGCGTGTAACCATGTTTGCTTAGAATATTTATAGTAATCAAAACCAACAACAAATGAATGTTGTATAGTTTTCTTTAATTCGTTTCTTTTCTTATCAGTATAATCAGCTAATACTTCAGGTATAACAACCGCCTCCCAAACCTCAGCGCTAGTAGCAACTAACTCACCTGCAGGGTTAAAATATTCGTTGCTATACACATCCACCTCGTAACCTTCTTGTAAAGCTAAATATGTGTAATGTAAGTCACCATTATCTAACATCCACTCATCTAAAGCGTTGTAACCGTATGGCTCGGCGAGTCTATGAACAAGACCAACGTTCCACGATAGGTTTTTACCTTTACGATGTCTATATCTCTCTGATGCTTCAAAGTATTTTATATCAGCAAAACCATCCTCTAGATACTCTAGTTTTAATGCAAAGAAGTTTATACACAACTCGCTAGGACAACCGTCATCAGAACTAAACCTAACAAAATGATGTTGATCCATATAGTCAACACCTTCTTGTCTTTTGTAATCAATCTCAAATAGGTATTCAACTCCTTTAACTTTACCGACAGTGGCCGCATCACTGTAATTAGATTCCGTTCCGTCATAAAATGTTTGAGCCTTGTTTTCATAGCCAAACCTTGCAATCTTACGTAATCCTATGGTAAAATTATAATCATAAGGAGTTGATATAGTCTGTGTAGATAAACCATTATCCACAGAGAATACATCAACATCAGAAAGTGATGTTCCACCGTTAACAGCTGTGTAGAAAGTAGAATACTTTAACAAGCCCTTAACATCAATGTTTCCAAGTGTTTGCGCTACCGTTATATTAGATACAAGCAGTAACATTATTATTAGTTTTCTTACCATCTTTTTATTATCACTTATTTTTTCAATTGTTTACTTATCTATTGATAACTCTTCTCTTCTTTTTCACTTTTGTTTTCTTTTTATTCTTAGTTTTTTCTTTTATTTCTTTCATCTTTTCAGTATCACCAAGATTTAAACTCCAAGTTGTGTAACCACTAAAAAACAACGCACGTTGAAGAGCTGTGTATTGATTATCCGAGGCGTTTCTAAGGTTTATTGTTTTTTGGTATAATCTATTTACCGGAGCTGTTGTTATAGATTCCACATAGTTTGTAACAGCAGACCATTGAGGATTATCAATATCAAAAGTTTCCATTTCATCTATAACTTTTTTATTGTAATTAAGAGTTTTTTCAGCATTAACAATTTTTCTAAGCTTAATCCCAACTACAGGTGAAAAGTTTGCAAGTTCCATTATAACGGCGCTTTCGTCTTTATTGTAACCCTTTTCTCTTTGCTCAGCAAATTTTATAATCATGTTTTTCAAAGTAGACACTGCAACTCCATATATACCAGAACCTCTTAATATAGTATCTATAGAGCCGTTAATAACCCTTTCTTTTTTCTTTAAAAATTGCTCAGCTCTTTTATCATCATCTTCGTCATCTGTACCGAACATAACAGCAAATAAAGCTGTTTGTAAACTATAGAATATTAAATTTTGAGCAGCACCGTAATACAATATTCTAGACACGTTAGACATATCACTTTGCATTTGTGTAGTGTTTGGCGGTGTAATTCTTCTATTAATAATATCACTACCTGCTTTTTTAATTATTCTATTGTACTGAGACGGAGTATTTAAAAAGTTTAACACTAATTTACCTATCCAACTAGCTTGTTGCTTGGATGTCATGTCAGGTCTTGCTGACTGTTGAGTTGATTGTGTTATGTTTTGTAAATCTGTAAAAGCAGCTGCTTCAGCTTCTTTAATTGACATGCCGTCTTTTATATTTTTGTTAACTCTGTTTCTGTAAAAAGCAGCGCCACCAGTTGCTATCGCGATGTTATCACCAATTTGTGTAGGTAAAAACCCTAGCTTAAGCGCTTTACCAACAATAATCGAAACTTGATCAAACATATTACCTGGTCTAGCTTTTTTAATAGCTTCTGCAAGCTCAGCTCCATTAATATCTGTTTGTAAACCACCACGTCTTTGCTTCAACATGTCAGAATTAAATATCATTGCAAAATCTTTCCAGTATTGCGGTTGATTAGCAAAAGCTTTACCAGCAGCCAAAACATTATTGTCAGCAAAGTTTAAAAAGTTTACATTGGACATTTGCTGTAATAGCGCGGATCTAGTGTTAAAAAACATTACGCCAGACACCGAGGCGTTTAACCAGTTCATAAATATGTTTGGTTTAGCGCTTGATCCTTTTGGCCTGTTAATACCAGTGCCAATTCTATAAAGCATATCTTCTAAGGCATCTCTAAAATCTTTACCGTAAGCAGCTTCAATTTTATTTAAGTTTTCTTCAGAAAACATTATCTCAGCATTTTCGTTAAACTCAGCAAAATATTCTTTTCTACCAACTCTACCTGTAGCATCTACTAAATCTATTCTTATATTACCTGTTTCCCAGTTTTGACCTGGATCTACGTATTTTTCTTGTTTAGATATTACATTTAAAGTTTCAGCATAAGCTTGTAGCTCAGGATCACCAACAACTAAGTCAACTAAACTTTGTTGGTCGGTTGTCGTGAGTCCAGGTATTTTATAACCATGTTTATTCCACAAATAAACTCTTATAGCATCTTGAAAAGTAAAATCACCATCTGGAGTTGTTTTTATCAGTTTATCTTTAACGTTTGAAAACTGTTCGTTTAATGATTTATAATCGTTTGCTATAGCTTGCTTGGCTGTATCTATTTCTCTGTAAGCTCTATTTAAAGGTCTAACTAAAGCTTGTTCAAAAAAGTCTCTATGCTTATTACCTTCTTTACCTTTACCCATAAAGTTATATAATAAACCTACAAAATCCTCATGTGATGGTGGTATAAATAATCTAAATTTACCTTTACTATCACCACGTTTTCTACCTTTAATAATAGAGAATCTTTTATCAGATTCAATGCCAGTTACATTTTCTAGTATATCATTAAACTGATCATTCATTGATTTACTAAACTTAACTTTAGCTTGTTGAACTTTTGACTTAACATCGAATTGATCTAGCATGTTCTTAACAGCCTGTACGTTTTGTAAAGCATCATCAGCAAAATAAAAGTCATTATAACCTTCACCAACTTTATCGGCGATCCAAAGCGCTTTAGCTTCTGATGTAGAATTAGCTAAACCAGTAATATTCTTTAATGGGATATTTAACCCATTAGCTTTTAAAAATTCAAATATAGCTGGAGCAGAGTCAGCAGGTCTAGCCGTTAACACAAACATGTTCTCAGGACCAAACTTACCTTGCAATTTCATTGCTTTCTTAAACAACGAAGCAACTTTACCATCTACAACTTTACTAAACTCTGAAAAATCATGTGTCCAACCTTGATCTAGTAAGTCAGCACCTTCGGTAGCAAACTCTTCAGCTGTTAGTTTTCTAACAACACCGTCAGGTGATGTGGATATAACTAAAGATTTACTCGTGGCTAACGTATCATCAAAATCTAAGACTGTAATACCTTTAGTTTCATTTTGACTAGACCTAGAAAACTTACCAGCTTTATTAAGTGTCTTAGTTTTATTAAGATTAGGTTTTGTTATAGGTTTTTTAACACCAAACATTTCTCCAAATGTTTTACCTTCTAAACCAATAATAGACGCTGGATCAATACCACCCTCAACATTGTTTACAAGCTCGTTAAAATACCTATCCCACCAGTTGTTTTGCATTAAATCCCAACCTTCGGGCATTCTTCTTTGCAAGCCTACCGATGTTAACTTTTTGTCCATAGCTTTGTCTAAGGCAATTAGCTTATAATTGTCAACAACAACCTTATAAGAAGCGTTAAAATTTGAATCAGATAAAGCTGCGTCTATCAAATAAAGATAAGCAGCCGTAGCTGGCATAGCGTGCTCGTACTCAAATCTAGTACCTGTTATGTTTTTAGAATGACCAACAAACTGAGCGCCTCGCTTGTGCCAATGCTTAGTATCGCTACCAACCATCTTCATGTAATTACCTATAACAGTGGCGTTATTTTTGTCTTTAGCTATAGCATCATTAAAACGAGACCACATAGCTTCGTGTATTAAAGAAACTTTTTTATTCCATTCTTTTATCTTACCATTTTTTTTGTTAGCCTCTATTGTTTTTGCGTTTTTAAATATAGTTGAGTAAGCCGAAACAGAGTAGTCTTTAACACCATCTATAGGCTCACCAAACTTAACACTTGGATCGTTTGCTAAATTTTTTATAGCAGGCTCATAGTATTCTTTATATAGTTTTTTAGCGGCATCTGTTGTGCCTAACACCTTGGAGCTACCTGTAAACACTGTTCCAAAATTACCTTTTGAGTCTGGTTTTCCAAACCAAAAATCTTTAGGCATTAAAGGTAGTAGTTGTGTTTTTAACGCTGTTACAAACTCGTTTACACCTTCTTCTGTTTTTAAATTAAAAGTGCCTTTAACTCCATAGGTTTTTAATAACTTGTCAATACCTTTTGTTTCTAATTCAAATAAAGATCTTATATTGATAATTTCATCAACACTTTTACTAAAAGCAATTTTACTTTGAGCAGCTGTAATATCAGCTGTTTGTTGTTTTATAGCTTTCTTTTGTTCTACCGGAGCTTTTTTAAGTTTAGCCTCTTGAGTTCTTTGCGCCCCAGATATAGCCGCATTTATAGAGTGAACCTTAGCAACGCCCTTTAAAAGTTGTCCGATGTCTCTGCTATACACGTTTGCTTCGTTCCTTGGCGTAATACCTAAATCTTTTTTAAACTGCTCTACGGTTTCGGGTGTTGGCTTTCTAAACTGCGGCTTTAGCCTTTTCATTGGAGTTTGACTTGTCAAACCCCTACTTCTTCCAGCTTTAGAAGTAACTCTTTGCTCATAAACCTTGGGGTCTTTACTAAGAGCTTTAGGATCAGTATAATTTTCGTAAAAATAATCTAATGGCAAGCCTTTCAAACCAATAGCGTAACCATAAGTATCTCTTGATACCTCTATGTTTTCACCTATTTTATTTATGTCAGCAGTTTTATCAGTTACATTATAGAGTGGCAACGTTTTAATAAACTTTTCTGCATTGTTTGGCGCGTTAAAAAACCTTTGTATGTTTTGAGCTTCAGCTGGTGCCGGCATACCCTCAGTGTACTTCGTGACAGCCGCTAGATTAGCGCCTCCTTCCATAATCTTTTTAGCAGGTATTTCAAATATAAGCTCACCAACTTTACCAGCATACTTAGATATTATACTTTTAAAGTTATCACTTTTACCAACTTTAACTAAAGCTTTTATTTTGTCAGCGACCCTATTCGCTATAGCAAAATCTTGTAATATATTTATTTTTTGTACAAAAGTATCTTCAAGATTTGTAGTTGTACCAGCGTCACCAGCTACTTGTCTAGCTTCTGGAGCATCTATGCTAACACTTTCGTCACGCTTAGCCAACGTTTTAGCTTTTTCAAATATAGTATCATTTTTAGGAGCTATATTATTATAAACGTGAGTTGAAAATGCACCTTTTTTAGGATCGTAATTTCTTACAATAGCCTCGTAATATTCGTTAACAGCAGATATAACGTTTTCCCTACGTATATCACCTTTTGCTTCCGTGTAACCCAAAGCTTCTACAGCTAAAGCCTGATATTGTGGTACCAAAGCATCTTCAGCAGCTTTAACTTGTCTTGGGTTTCCGCCTCTCTTTATAGTCTTAACTAATGCCTCTGGAGCTTTAGATGTTTTAAGCGTTTCAGAAGTACCATCTCCTTTAGTCGCTCTAGCGACGCCACCACTCAAACTACCTTTGTGTATACTTTTATTGTAATCTTTTAAGAAATTATAAGCGCCTCTTGCGTTTTCAAAATCTACATTAGCAATTCCAATGCTAGCAAACATTCTTCTAATAACATCTTGTATTTTAGTAAATACACCGTCGTTAAATTTTACTTCATCGTTAGCTATAGCGTCAGAAAATATAGTAAAGTACTCGTCTAAATTTTTAGCCATATATTCTGGCGTATAATTCTTATC
>UEXM01002113.1_pt1 | contig 14816 bp, 7 predicted proteins | sample 1796661 | NCBI WGS metagenome assembly UEXM01 (sample SAMEA4772469, study PRJEB27181) | metagenome | reverse complement strand
CCGACTTGGAAATCCGTACCCTTTTTAATGTGAAACAAATCCCCGGTGTGTCGGAGACTTATCCTCTGTGAACCATCCGTAATAATAGCCGTTTCAATGACTCCATCTTCGCCTCCCTGGTCAGCTTTTTTAATCTTACCCGTAATCTTCGCATAGAGTTGGTCATTTCCACCATCGTGTTTACCATCGAAGCGTAGCTGACCCAAGTAGTCACCATTTGTACCGGTTTGGTTTCGGTACAGTGAAAATTCTGGTCCCGCGGCGGAACCGGATGTCGTGTCCGTCACGGTGACGTCACCGCCGACCGTGAGTTCCCCTTGAATATCCACTGGTAATGCGTTTGAATCGAGTGCGAGTACCGTGTCGTTCGCGCTATTCAGTGTGTATCCGATTTTAAGTCTATCTTCAGTTTCGTCGTAAAACACGGTCACATTCGATTCCGATGCCCCGTGTCGCGTCATCACGAAACCGATGTCCCCGGTGTTCAAGTTATTCGAACCCAATTCCATGATTGGATCTGAAACCACCATGTTTATTGTGTTCGCGACGAGAAGATCCCCTTGGACCCGAAGATTCGATTCCAAAATGATATCATCTTCGAACGTTTTTATACCACTTATCGTCATGTTATCCGATTCCAAACTTGTAACTCTCGCGGCGTTAGATGTCAAATTGGACCACACGTCAACATTTGAGGCTTCCAAATTTGTAATCCTCGATACATTAGATGCAAAATCATTCACATTTGATGATTGAATATTACTAATTCCAGATCCGTCGCCCGACAGTGTACCCGTGGTGCTGATGCTACCCAGTACCACGAGTTTGTTTGTTCCGGTGTCGTCTACAAATACATTTGAACCGATGGAAAGTGTATGTGTAGGATTTGCGTTTGAAACTCCCACTTTTCCGGGAAAAGCAGTTATGTTCGTCGACGCCATTAATATTAATATACAAAAGATTTTACCGTATCTGCACCTATGTTAATAGATTCTAACTTACCTTCTGTTGATGAAGACTTGTATTCTATGTATACGTCCACACCATACACCGACGTACCTGCCGAGCTTGGTTCTAGTATGACTTTCGTGGGTGTTGTGCCCACGCTCATACTCCATGGTTTTGTATTATTGTGTCCAAAGACGGACCCAGGTCCGGATGCTATATTGAGCGAAGAGGTCGTACCGTTTCTCGTACCGCCCTGAACATCAAGAATCATCGTACTGACCTCCTCATTTCCGTGTGTGAGCTGCGCTGTGATTTTCGCATGAAACACGTTTGATGCGAACGTCATCGCCACGTTTGCGAAATTAGTTGGTACGCTCACGTTGCTGTACGCATAATGCTTACACGCGTATGAGTCTGTATTTACTATAATACCACCAGTATACGCGGCACCCAAATCTACATTCGTAAATTGTATTGTGTTGGATGTTGTGTTACCGAAATCCGACACAGATTGAAGGGTGGTCGCAATCCCAGTGAGATTTGAGCCATCACCTATGAAATAATTCGCTTGAATGTTCCCCGTCGCCACGAGACCAACATCTGTGTTTGTCAGTAGTATTGTGTTTGATGTGACGTTTCCTTGTCCAGTGACTTCTTCGAGTGTATATGCAGATGTAATTTCGATTGCTCCGAGTGTGAGTGTCGTGCCTATGGATGCATTCCCGTTCACTACGAGCACGTTTGAACCCGCGTCTTCCACATACAAATTGGACGCTACGCTTAAATCGTGTTGTGGATTTGTGTTAGATATACCAACTTTGCCATCGGTCGTGAGCTGCGCTCCAGCCACGTAGACGTTCCCATCGACATATAAGACATTTGACCCCACATCATCGACCCACAAGTTTGAACCCACATCGAGTGTGTGTATGGGATTTGCATTTGCCACACCAACATTTGCACTCGTGACAAGACCGGTTGACTCATTTGTAAATTCAATCGTGTTTGATGTAGTATTACCGGTTTGTGTCACGTATTCGAGTGCGTATATAGATGCAATTTGAATACTATCGAGTGTGATTCGGTGCGCTAAAATATTACCATCGATGGTCAATATATTTGAACTCGTGTCATCGAAACACACGTTTGAACCGATCGCCAAATCACAGGTGGGATTTGTATTTGCTATACCCACAGAACCCAGTGTAATGAGTGATGTATCCGTATTTGTAAACTGTATGGTATTGGACGTGGTGTTACCGAAATCCGACACAGATTGAAGGGTGGTCGCAATCCCAGTGAGATTTGAGCCATCACCTATGAAATAATTCGCTTGAATGTTCCCCGTCGCCACGAGACCAACATCTGTGTTTGTCAGTAGTATTGTGTTTGATGTCGTGTTACCGAAATCAGACACAGATTGAAGAGTGGTCGCAATCCCAGTGAGATTTGATCCATCACCTATGAAATAATTCGCTTGAATGTTCCCCGTCGCTACGAGACCAACATCTGTGTTTGTCAGTAGTATTGTGTTGGATGTCGAATTTCCTATGTTAACTATATCATCGAGATCTCGTTGCTCTAAAACACTAATTCTACTCACATTCGACGCCAAATCCGTCTCCAAAACGCCAACTCTCGACGCATTCGACGCCAAATCCGTCTCCAAAACACTCACTCTCGACGCATTCGACGCGAGATCTGTTTCGAGTGCCACACCCGTGAGTGTCGTACCGTCCCCAAAATAACTTCCACCGCTATCGACGGTCAGATTGTTTTGTGTTATGAGGTTACCCAACACCCGAACTGTGATGGCGTTACTCGTGTCATCCGTGATACTATTATCTGTGACTGTATTTTGTGTATATCCGATCGTAAATTCGTGTTCGTGTGGGTCACCATCTTCTCCGTGGTGAATGAGTCCGATATTTTTACCGGGGTGTCCCATGATTATACCGACATCCAACGTATGAGAGACGTTATTGTTTGCGATACCAAACACCCTGTCTTCTATCACCACTGAATTCGATTCTATCACGTATGAGTTACCAGTTGCGATTATGTCTCCCGTGACTTGTAAATCTGATGCGATCACAGTCGAACCATTCGCGATGCTTATGGTAGACGCTTTGAGATAACCATCGGTTCCAACGATTGGGAAATGGTTCACACTTATTCCACCTATGTTTACGTTTTGTGAAACGACGAGATTTCCAGTGATTTCGATTGAATTTGATACAGTGTTCCCGGTATTGACGACTTGTTCGAGGGTTTGTAATTTCGTGAGAAGGTTCACCGGATCAATCTTGTGTAGTGTGTTCGTATTAGTATTACCATCTGTATACACATACGCAGGTGTTTGTGTGATAACATTCGCGTTTGGAATCGCATTTGTACGACCAACGCCAGTTACGGAGACAATACCTTGTGTTTGATGCGACTTCACCACGAGACCAACGTTTTGAATGAGGTTGGGGACACCGTTTATTTCACCGTGTGGAACCACGTTAGAAAGACCACCCGGCACTGTGTTACTCACATAGACCGTTTCACCTTCTATAAAATTTGGTGCCGCGATACCATCTGCCCGCCCAAATGTCACAATGAGACCCGAGTCGCCAGAATTTATATTTTGGTATGCAATACCAATCGCGGGCATTTTTGTGGGGTCGCGAGCATCCGCTCGAACGACGTTAAATGTATTGTTTCCAGTTGTTCCCGTCGCACACACAACCTCACCTTTTAATATATTTTGTCCATCGGCTCTCGCGTTCAGGAATAAATGATTTTGCTTTTGATTGACCCAATTCGTACCGTCGTACACGAGTATATCCTCATTGATGGGTGTCGCCAACGTCACGTCGTTTAATTGAGCAATATTAACACCCACATTAGATGTGAGATTAGTCACAAATGCCGTTGTTGGATTTGTAAATTGGAGAGTGTTGGACGTTACATTTCCATTATCCGACACTTCTTGTAAAGTTGCCGCGATGTTAGACAAAAGTCCACCATCACCTCTGAATACATCCGCGGTGACATTTCCACCGACGAGAACATTAGATAATACCTCGAGTCCGGTCACGGGATTATTCAAGTATAAAGTTTCGGTTGTTACATTTCCATTGAGTGCAATTTGTTGAAGATTGGATGCGATGTTAGACAAAAGACCACCATCACCAATAAAGTTTGACGCGGTCACGTTTCCACCCACGAGAACATTATTCGATACATCTATACCGGTGATTTCTTGTTGAAAATAGAGTGTCTCGGTCGTCACATTACCATTCAAAGCGATCTGTTGTAGATTACTCGCGATGTTAGACAAAAGTCCACCATCACCGGCAAAACTTAATGCAGTCACGTTTCCGCCGACCAATACGTTATTAGTGACACTGAGACCGGTTACACCCCCGTCTAAAATAATTGTTTCGGAAGTAGTATTTCCATTCAAAGCTATTTGGTGAAGATTACTCGCGATGTTAGATAAAAGACCACCATCACCAACGAATGAATCTGCTGTGACGTCACCGTACACGTGTACATTAATCACATTAGATGTATCTGGTATCAACTCTGAATCATCCGGTGAACTCAATGTATGACTTATAATGAACTCGTTACTCGCACCCCTGTAACCAAACGCTACGTTCGAATCACCTTGATATACTAAAACAATGAGACCTGTATCCAGCGACGAACTCGTATTGTTTGCACCCAAAGCCAATATGGGATCTTCTACGAGCAAATTCTGTGTGGAGAGATACGTCGTGTTTCCACGAACTTCCAGGTTTCCATAAATGAGTGTGTCCTTGGAAACCGTGAGACCACCGGTAAACGTAGCATCATCCCCATAGAAATCAACGCCCGTGATATCATCATCAGCGAGGATTTCACCCGCAACGTGGAGCATCTTTTGTGGCGTAGGCGTGTTTATACCTACACTTCCAGAGGTGATGAGTGAAAGCGTATTAGACATGGTTATCGTCTGGTCGGTAGAATTGCCGTATTCGGTCACGTGTTGAAGTGAAATATTCGATATAGCACCACCATCACCTGTAATTATTCCAGTAAACACTGGGTTATTGATGTTTGATTTGAGTGCGATTTCGTTTAGTAATGTGACGGTATTTGCAGCCATTTCACTTCTCAAAATATTCGCATTCGATTGTAAATCGCCGCGGAGTGTAACCGTGTTCGCAGCCATTTCCCCCCGTAGTGTGACCGTGTTCGCGGCCATTTCCCCTCGCAATGTGATTGTATTTGCAGCCATCTCACCTCTGAGTGTGTTTTTCACCTCGGTAACGTTCGATTGCAAATCGGATCTCAATGACAGTGTGTTTGCAGCCATCTCACCACGAATGATCGTGAGGTTTGATTGTAAATCACCTCGAAGAGTCACGGTGTTCGCGCTCATCTCATCTCTTAAGATGTTTGCATTCGATTGCAAATCGGATCTCAATGACAGTGTGTTTGCAGCCATCTCGCCACGAATGATCGAGAGGTTTGATTGTAAGTCACCTCGAAGAGTCATGGTATTTGCACTCATCTCGTCTCTCAAAATACTCGCATTTGACTGTAAATCATCTCGGAGAGTCAATGTGTTTGACGCCATTTCACCTCGAATCGTTATCGTGTTAGCCGACATCTCATCTCTCAAAATGGTTGCATTTGACTGTAAATCATCACGAAGGCTTAATGTATTCGCAGCCATCTCATTTCGTATGACCGTCAAGTTTGCCGTGAGGTCGGTGTCTTGAACGACATTTGTTAGAAGAGAGCCATCGCCAACGAAGCTATTCGCGGTCATGTCACCGTACACCCGCATCTGTATCAAATTTGATGTGTCCGGTGTGATGTATGTATCCGATGCCGAATTCTGTGTGTAACCTATTATGTACTCATTACTACTTTCTATATACGAGGCCGTGACATTTGAACCCGGTCTCGTCATCACGAGACCCAAATCAAAAATAAAATCACCATCTGTGTTATTTTCACCGAGTTCTATAATCGCATCTTTCACGCGCAAATTTTCAGATGAAATTGCAGTTGTCTGCCCAATTACGGTGAGATTACCTTCTATATAAACATCCCCACCAACAGAGAGTTCATGGTTAGGATTTACATTTGATATACCGACATTCGATGTGGTGACAAACGCAGTCGTATTATTTGTAAATTGTAACGTTTCAGACGTGACGTTACCCGTTTGAGTTACGCCCTGCAAGTCTATGGTTTTTCCGCTATCTACGATCTCTTTAGTCGTGATATCATAACATAACGTATTTGATGCAATTGATTCATTTGTACGAATCGGTGATACGTACAAACCTCCCTGTGGTGCTTGAATCACATCGGATGATGCGTTAATTATTATGGTGTTTACAGCTTGTTCGTCGGGAACGTGCTTACCTATCCTGATCCTCTCGGACCTATCTATAGTATTAAGGTTCTTCACCATTTATATTAGAGCTTATTTTATTTTAACACATAGCTGTCCATCCAGTTTTCTTGTGTATGAAGAGTGTATCGTCCTCTATATTATATATAAGTAAGCCTATTTCAGGATTCTTTATTTTTTTCATTTGTAAATGAGTCATCCGAGGTAATAGAACACCACTCGTGGTAGATTCTAATGTCAATAGAGCTGATGGGTGACTTTTATGTGTACCTATGGCCAGTTTACCATTTCCATCTAAAGTCATATTTACATTCATATTCCCGTCGAGACCCTTTGTTCTAAATGCAATTCCACCGGTGTTACCCGCCGTGGTACCATTATTTGCTTTTGTGTATCCGTTTATTTCCGCGAGAGAATCTATGGCCAGTGATTTTATTTCACCAAGTCTTGAAGTTAACACAGGTTTACCCATCGTAAATATTCTGGATGCGGTTAGATTTTCGTTGGTTATGATTGGAATGTCCGTGGTGTTGCAGCATGATAATACGTGAGATAGTGATATATTCGATATTAATGAACCATCGCCCGCGAGAGGTGCATTTTCTAGCGATGAAACGCGATCACGTATAATCGGTAGATCGCTCATTTCGACGTGTACATTTTCTATAGACACCTCACATGCATCGACCCGGTCTTCTATTGGGGAAATCTGATCTAATTTCTCGTATACGTATTCGAATTTACCGAGCGTTTCTTTTATTGGGTCAAGTTCACTTAAACGCGTTATTTTAGATTCAATTAAACCCAATCTCGATTTATTAGATTCCACAACGGGTACAATCTTTTTAGTTTCATGTATTATAGGTATTTGATCATTTATTTTATTAACATCAACCCTTAATGTGTGTATCTCGGGTAATATGGATGCGTCGTTTTCTAATGATGATATCCTTTTTTCGCAAGTATATATTCTTGGAACTTGAGATTGAATATTTTTTAAGATTGGTTCGGTGTGTGTTAGTCTCTCATCGAGTGAAGTAGTTGCAATTTCGAGTGGCTCAATTCTCAATAATCCATTTTCCAACCTAGTTCTCGTGTCTACGACATCTTTTTCTATCTTGGATTTCGATGTCTCGAGTGGTTCAAATCTCGCCGTTTGATTTTCGAGTTCCAACACGCGTGCATTTGTTTGCGATAGATCGACATTCGTGCATACACCACTTAAAGTCGTACCGTCACCGTAAAATGATTTGGCTACCACGTTTCCATCAGAATTTATATTACCTTTTGTGTGAATTCTATTGTTAATGTATACCGATCGCCCCACGTGTATATCTTTACTCGCGTTAATCTCGGTAAAATTTGGAGAATACCCATTAAAATTACTTATTTGATCCACAGTAATGTTTGATAAAAGCCCACCATCTCCTTTTAATTCACGGCAAACATGTAAATTCTCTACCACTTCACCTATTTCTACGTTCAAATCATATTGTACATTCGAAAGTAGACCACCATCACCAACGAATTTCGAAGCCTCGATCGTCCCATTAAATACTGTATTTTCATTTACTCTCAATGTGTTAGTAGATTTGTCGTTGATGATTTTTATTCCGTGAATATCCAAACCAACATTTTCATTTTTAGAACATCCCTCGCCTATTGTTAGAATAGGTGTATACACATGTTCTTCATTAACAACTTTCATATTCACCACTTCAAGATTTTTAACTTGTAAATCTGCGAGTTTTAGTTGCATTCCACCTATGTCTACAACTTCTTTCGTGATCGAATCATACGCAAGTAAGTTCGACGCGTTTGCATTACGTAATGGACTTATGTATAATCCGCTGTGTTTTATATCACGAATTTTGTCGTCGCTTGCATTAAACACAATGGAGTTTTTAGGCTGTTCGCAATCTGTATATCTTCCGAGTCTTACCATATCGGTAGGCTGGTTTATACCCGAATTCTTCACCATTTAATATACAATTGTATTTTAATTCGCGTATACTAAACCGGCCATACCGTTTTCAACTCTCAAAATGTTATAATTGACTGCGTATATAGTATCAGTTATGTTCTGACTTTCACTTATAATTTTGGCGGAATCAAGTCTGCTGAAATTAAGTGTACCCGTGGGCTGTAAAGAACTTGTCAATAAACAGAAACAATACAAAAAGAAATCGGGGGAAGTCACATAATTTGTATGGTAATATGCCATCACATCTATATAGTGGGTTCTAGCCCATTTATGATTACCAATATCCAACCCGTTTATATTGAGTTTTACTTTATTTGATACAGACGTTAGTGCTCCATTCGAAGTCGTGTCTGCGCATGCGATGTATTTTACTGGGTGGTTGAATGTGAGATCCTGTATGAGTTCACCGGATGGTATATTTTTTTGAACCTGTGTGATGAGCATTTCTTGATTTCTCGACACGATATTTCCTCTTTCTTCGTTATCTAGGTAATAATAATTGGCGTACACTTCGTAATTGTAGTTTCCAGTATTTACACCCCAGTGAAATCTTAATTCTACTTCGTGATAATTTAATGCGATGAGTGGTAGAGCTGACTGAGGACCTTCACAGAAAAAGAAACGTAACGGATAAAAGTACGATTTAGAGTTTATACCTGGGTGTGCACCATTTGAACTTTTAGATACATTTTGAGCAAATGTATCCACTGCAATTTTTTCACTAAATATTGAATCGTGCGAATCTATTAGATGACCTCCGATGTAAAGCTCAACTTTGTCTATAATTTGAGTCCAATCCGATGGGTCTACTGCTTTAGTATTATCATCTGCTGCGATGTATACATACCCAAGTAAATCCCCTGTTTTTTCAAATTTCACAGATGTCATGGACCCGTTCGCGATGTTTCCGCGCATTAGTTGTTTTTCAACTGATTGTGAAAAATTTGAATGTCGTTTAAATGTCGATGAGAAGAATGATATCTCTGGCTCACCCATAATGTGTTGATCTTGAGCGCCAATTGCGATTAATTGCACGACTCCCGTCGACATTTATAATATAACGAAAGGTAAAAAATATATGTGTCTAGCGCCCTGATTCGGCGAATGGTAGATTTTTGTTTTTACAAACAAATTTGAAAATTAAAAAGTTGTCCGCGCCATTCGTGATGGTATTCCCGTTCTCATTTCTCAATGTGCACGTGAGTCGGTCAATTTTTCTAATCGGGGTCATGTACTGCGTATCGACGTCGTAATCATCTCTAAAAATAATTGGGTTCGTTCCAGCCTGAATGATGGTACCGAAACCACGGTTAAGCTGCGTCATCGACGATTGACCACCGTACGTGTTGGATGTTCTTTGCGAATAATTCGTATTCAATTCATCGACTGAAATGTGGCACACGTTCGAATTCGCGGCATCAATTCTCGCTGCGGTGAGTCGAGCTTGAACTATGTTTTCGATTGGTTGCGTCAGATGAACTGTGAATGTATTTTTGCTATCTTGACCGATCGTATCGATGCTGATAGTGTGATATTCATAATCAAAATCTGGTAAGGCTGGACGCGTCGCGTTCACCGTGTTCATTAATTATACCTTAGATTAAAGATCCACCTATTCCACCGATGATTTTCGCATCGGCGCGCTTCTTGATAAATTCTTGGTCGCCACATATCCCACCTGGAGTCAAAGACTTCGTGTAGTAAGCGGACTGCGCAGAACCCGGGACACATTCAATTTTGTGTTCCAAGTCAAAAAGCGATCCTTCTTCGGATACATCGGTCTCGACATTGATTGGTCTGGGCTGGTAATAGCTTTTATTGTTTCTTGGTCTCAAAGACATCAAGACGGACAACGTGCAAAATACGACAGCGATGGCTGTGAGTGTATTGCGATTGGTGGCGTTGAAGTTCATTATTATGTAATCAATATTTTTTATATTATAAAGTGCGTTAAAGAATTTGGAATAGTTTCAAAGTACAGAGTAATGGACGGAGAAATCGTGCTCAATCGGAGTCATGGGAACATCATGAAGCTTGACGATAACGAGCAAGCAATCATGGATGAGATCGAGATCGAAGTTCCTCGTCCACGCTCTGCGCGAAGTATTCCGAGACCTACTGTCTATAAACCAGCTCCCCGCCAACCGATGCAGGCTGATATTCAGGAAGATATAGATGCTTTTGCGAATCCAACGAAACAAGCCGCGCCACCACCATATCAGGATGAACCCATTGAATATGATGAATACGATCAAGACGATGAAGAGCAGCCATATATGCAAGGTGATTACTCCATGCAACCCGAAGAGGAACGACCATCGCCTGGGTATAAGTCTATAGACGAAGAGAAGGCGGATTTGGTGAATAAATTGGGTCGCCTCGAAAAGAAGGGTTTCACCGTGAACAAGCGTTTGAATGTATATTCGAATATCGATGATCTCAGAACGGAAGTTAAGCGAATCACATACAGCATAGACGTAGATAAATCCATCAAATTTAGCCGGAGAATGTTGATCGCGTGTGTCACGGGTCTCGAGTTTATTAACAAAAAGTATAATCCATTTGAAATTCAACTGGAAGGTTGGTCCGAGAATGTCATGGAGAATGTGGACGATTACGATGAAGTGTTCGAAGAACTGTATGTGAAATACCGAACAAAGATGCACGTAGCACCAGAAGTCAAGCTCATCATGATGCTCGGTGGTTCTGCAATGATGTTCCACTTGACGAACAGTATGTTCAAATCAGTGATGCCTAACATGAATGATATTCTCAAGCAAAACCCAGCGTTGGTTCAGAACATGGTTGACGCTGTAAAGAATACGACACCCAGGAGCGCCGAGCCATCTACGTCCGACGACCGATACGAAATGAAGGGTCCCGGTGTGGATATCTCCAGTTTGATGGGTAACATCATGATGCCTCCGGCGCCACCCATGTCTACGACTGCACCAGAAGCAATTCCAAACGTCGATCAAGATGACGACGATGATGACGCCATCTCCGATATAGTCGAGGCTTCAGAGGGCGTCGACGAAGATGAGAGTGATGTGAAGGAAGTGAAAGTCTCCGCGGGTGCGAAGGGTAAACGGGGGCGAAAGAAGAAGTCGGTTGAAATAAATTTGTAAACCTAGAGTATAAATGATAGGGTACTGTCCCATCGATGAAGAACCGCCAGTGCGTGTTCCTCAGATGCGTGCTCCGTCTCAGAGACCACCCCGTGGGTCTCGAGTGGAAGACACAGAGACAAACTATGTTGTCCTATTCTTTATTGCCGGCGTTCTAGCACTCGCGGCCATGGATTCTATTAAAAAGTAAATGCATTTCATTTTACCAGCCTCATTCTATGAGCATGGTAAAAAGAAAAATTTAAGCGTTTTCGAGATCTTCGACCATTTCTCGTAGTTCGTTTATAGCCGCGACCGTGTATGCGATGAGACCCACGTAATCGAGTTTTGCATGTTCTTCACCCCAATCTTCGTAATTGGGTTCATTCTTTGTTTCATTTGGATTTGCATCCTTTCCGAGTTGTACGAGGTGTCTCAATTCAGGGGCATCGTAATAGATGTCTTGTGCTATGAAACCAGATTCTTCTAGACCGTCTTTGTCGTACACGACCGGTTTAAGTTTAGAAAGCGTGTCTAGGGAATTCACGATGATCTCTGTGTTTGATTTTGCTCTCGCATCGGATGTTTGGGATATGGTGACGTTTGTGAGTCCGACACCATCCCCATAGTAAAATTCGGCGTATACGTTTCCATTTATAACTAAATTTCCAGATGCATCGCCTGTGTTTTCATCATAATAGCTCGTACCGAACGATATCATATGTTGTGGATTTGTGTTATGAAACCCAAGTCTAGCCTCCCTGATGGACGTATAAGATTCTGTGATGAACTGCGTAGACGCACCAGGTCCATTCACCCAATCGGGTATACCAGAACTATTTATGGCTAAAAATTGCCCAGCTGCCCCTTTTGGTAATCTTGTCAGTGTGTTTGTTCCGGATGCATAGAGTATATCACCTGTGGTAAACCCAGTAATACCAGTCGTTGAAGTGACCATGAGATTTCCTTCGAGTGATGATATTCTATTATCAAGAGATGAGACACTCGGTGATGCACCCCAAGTGGGTACACCCGACGCGTTTACCGTGAGTACATGCCCTTGTGTAGAACTTATAGCAAGCTTTGATAAGGTGCCAATAGAAGATGCATAGAGTATGTCACCTTTTGTAAAATTCGTAGTGATTCCATTCGTGTTCGTGATGATCACTTTTTGATTGAGTGTGTTTATTCGCGATGAGTTATCATCTAATTGTGATTGTGGTACGATTGACGTCAGTTCCGAACCATCACCAAAGAATTCGAGTGCCGTGACATTTCCATTGACGACGACATTTCCACTCGTCTCCAGTGATGTGACTAGGTTTGAAAATGTTATTTTGTCGTTTGTTACGGCGTCTTGGGAGGTTACTTGTTGAAGTGTGGGTGCGGGTAAATTTTGTAATTGGGACCCGTCACCTATGAAATTCCCACCCACTTCAATATCTTGGTCGAACACGGCACCCAATGTCGATGTATTATCTTGAGCGAGTACAGATTGAAGTGTAATTGTAGGACCCGGGGGTAAATTTGTGAGTTGTGATCCATCACCTATAAAAAATCCCTGTGTTTCTACATCGCCACCAAATAATACACTGTTTGTTGTTACGTTTCCGTTGTCTGTAACCGTTTGAAGTGTTTCTGGTGGTTTACTGTAAAATTTTCTATACGACCGACCCTTTGATGAACAAGACATTCTAAAATTACATTTTATTATTTTTGAGTCTTTCTATACGCCCCCTGAGTTCTTGTATGGATCGCACCACGTACGCGATGAAGTGTAAATATCTGAGACATGCGTAGCGTTTACCCCAATCTGAATAATCTGCTTCGGGTGCGTCATCATTTGGATTCGCATCTCTATCCGGCCACACGATGTGTCGCATTTCCCTAACACCGTAATACATCTCTTGTGCTATGAACCCAGATTCGCGTTTTCCTTCTTTTTCATACAGTTTTGGTACTAATTTAGATAGTGTGTCGAGTGATTTAGACATGGCTTTTATTTTAGATTTACGGCGTTTATCACTGAATACGAGCAATTGTCCGGATTTTCCCAAATTAGGTGCACCAGACGGATTAAGTGATCCTCCACCAACTGGGACTGACTGAGATTGTGGAAATACCATTTTACTTCCATCACCATGTATATAATTTGCATATATGTCACCGTATGTATATAATTTCCATTTTATACCGGATGGATGTTTTGTACTACCAGTTCCAGAATACGAACGACCGTTTTCAGAATAGAACATAGTATCGTTAAAACGTAAACTAAATAAACGGTCAGATGGTGGACCACCAGTTGCTATAGGTATTCTATAAGGTTCAGATATTGCTGTTTGATCTGTTAGGAGATCTAACCAAATATAATCTAATGTACCACTCGTACCAGTTTTGAATATTTGTGCATTACCCGCGTTCGTATCGTAATTACTTGGGTGCAACCACATGACATTTTCACCCCATTCATCCATGCGCAACAGGCGTCCATAACCAGTGCCGTAATCACCGTATGTGAGATGCGTGTTATCTGCCGTCGTTTCTCTCGCGAGTCTTCTTATGTCATTCGTTCCGTATCCGTACAGTATGTCGCCGGTCGTGAGTGAAGATAGGTTTACCGTGTTGGAAAATATAAATTCATTCTCGAGGTTGGTAGTTCTCGACCCTATATTAAATATGTTTGTAATCGTTTCCCATTTTGGAAGTGATGTGGTCGTATCTGCTAATAGAAGTTGGCCATTTGAACCTATGGACAACTTACCTAACACACCGTTAGTTGTAGATGTGAGTAAATCACCCTTTGTGACACCCGTGAGTCCACTCGTGTTCGTGATTATTTTCTTGTTTTCGACACTTGATATACTCGAACTGAGCACTGATAATTCATATGTGTTGGCTACGCCACCCAAAAACTCACCACTTCCAATGAGTTTAGAACACGTAACATTCCCCGTAATCACTACATTCCCGGACGTTTCAAAAGATGTGATACCATTTGTAAAATTTACATTTATGTCAGTCACACTTCCTTGAGTCGTCACTTCTTGCAAGGTTTCTTGCCACGGTAAATTAAATATCCCATTTCCATTTCCTATGAAGTACCCACCCACTTCTAAATCCCCACCAAAATAAGCACCGAATGTAGAGACGTTACCATTTAAAATTACATCTTCTAGCCCTATGGATTGTATATTATTTATATATGACAAATTACTCATCATAGATGCATCTCCTAAAAAGTAACCACTTGTTTCTATGTTACCCGATATTAATACCCCATTTGTGGTGACGTTACCATTAGTTGTCACGGAATCGAGTGTTTCGATTGAAGTGATCCGTTCGTAGTATTTTCGATGAGATCTATCATCCG
>UEXM01002112.1_pt1 | contig 14825 bp, 19 predicted proteins | sample 1796661 | NCBI WGS metagenome assembly UEXM01 (sample SAMEA4772469, study PRJEB27181) | metagenome | reverse complement strand
CACATTGTCTGATCTGTCAATGTATCCTACCATGATGCCATGTTTATTTGAATAATCTATTTTTTCTAGTCCTGTTTTCATATGTTCAACTCCTTTGTTCATAATTCAGTATAGCACGGAACAGGATAGCGTCAACCTGGTAAAATTTTGGGTATATATAAAGTAGGAAATTTTCTTGGAAATTATGGCACTAGATATAGTGTTGGTTGACAAGATCAACTACAGGATACAGTGGTAATCAAACTTACCAAATGTACCTAAATTACCAAAATTATCTCTTTTTTGATTTCAACACTCTGGACTTGACCGGTGCTCTTGCCTTAAGTTTGGGAGCCAGTGACTTGCCTTTCATGCTCTTCTTCTTGATCTGTACGCCTGCCAATCTCTTTGACCCACCACCGGATCTCTTGGTCATCGCAAGTTTCTTGCCTGCCACTCTTGCCTTCTGCTGTCGCTTCTTTCTTATCTTGGCAGACTTGACAGGATCTGTCTTCATGAAACAGGTGCTGGGCTTGGCCACGATACGACCCTTCCTAGGTCCGCTCGTGCATCTGAATCCTTTTGTGGGCTTACCACCTTTCTGTCTCCTGAAGATCTGGCTCACTCCCTCTGTGATGGCAGAATGATCTGGATGTGATTCAATGCTGTCAACCTCAGTAGTGTCTTCAAACTTTTCTGGCACTACATCTTGTGGCACTACATCTTGTGTCTGACTGCCTTGGATGGCACTAGATGTTGTGGCACTAGATGTAGTGTCTTCTAATTTGGATGGCGCTAAGAGTTCTGTGATCTTCATACGAGTATTTATTGTCCTTACAACTAACCTAACTAAACCTAACACCTAACCTAACCTAACCTAACTAAACCTAACACCTAACTGAACCTTAATAACATCCTATTACGATGTGCTACAATGTACAAGATCAACCCTGGCAGGACAGATGTGTTAAATACAGTTGCGATGAAGATATACGAGATATACAACACAGACGAGAACATAGGACCAGCACCACGTGGGGCATGTTCCAAACCAGCAAGTGATCTACCAGCATCATGGGTATCGAGTTGCAAGTCACAAGGCAAGATGAAACGTACAGGTAATCGTGTGGCAAAACTTGGTGGCAAGACTAAAAAAGTTGCAGGCAAGAGGATCAAGGGCAAGAAGTATGGTGGCCCTCTGCCAGACTATTCAGCATAGACAAAATACCCCAGACCTAATAGCGAGCCATAAGTGTATGCCAGGGCTAATAGCGAGCCATAATTACTATGCATGGATAGAATTAAATTACACGATCTAAAGAGAGTATCATCCTACATACAAAAAGATCTAGACAAGGCCTACAAGGACACAATACAAGAGTCTTGCTACCTACGTGGATCAGCAGTGCAGGAATTTGAAAAGCAATGGACAGAGTACACAGGAGCAGAAGACTGTTGTGCATTGACAAGCGGAACAGATGCACTGCACACTGCCGCCATGCTGACAGGGGTTGGTCCAGGTGACGAAGTCATAATGCCAGCACATGGATTCATAGCATCCATAGGACCTTGGTTGCACACAGGTGCCACTATAAAGTATGTGGACTGTAAAGTATCAGACTACGGCATAGACGAGGACAAGATAGAAGCACAGATAACAGACAAGACCAAAGTCATCCTGTGGATAGACATCAATGGACAGACTCCAGATGTGGATAAGATTGTAGCCATTGCAAAGAAACATAACCTAACAACTATTGAGGATGCCGCACCATCGGCGGGAGCATCGTACAAGAATAGAAAAGTAGGCACACTGGCAGACATCACTTGTTTCAGTTTTGGTCCAGTGAAACCTCTAGGGGCAATAGGTGGAGCAGGTGGCATCACAGGATCTAAAACCATATGTGATCAAGCAAGACAGATCCGTAACCATGGACGCACAGGTAGAGATGGATACAAGATATTGGGGTGGAACAGGAACCTACACACGATGCAGGCCTCTTTCCTACTTGCGAAGCTTCCATATCTCGACGAGTTGAACGACATGAAAAGGGCACACGCAATCAGATACAACGAACAACTAAAAGATGTGGTCAAACATGTACCACAAGAACAAGCAGACAGACATCACCCATATCATCTGTACTCTGTACTGGTTGATAGACGTGATGAGCTGAAACAGTTCCTAGCACTGCATGACATAGAAACATTGATACACTGGACTTGTGGAGTACATGAACATGACTTCTCCACCAGAGCAGACATAGAGCTACCCAACACTAGAAACATCACAGACAACACACTGTCATTGCCTTGCAGTCCGTTCTTGACACGAGACGAGCAGGACTATATAATTCAAAAGATTAAATCCTTTTACTAAACACAATGAATAAACTTAGGATACTGGCAATTGGTACAAAGGAAAGTCTAGAGAAAGGCCAAGGGCTGAAAGATGATTGCCATAAGTTCCTGTATCCATTTGAATCAATCACACTCAAACAACACAAACATATATCACATAGCCAATTTGAAACTGTTGATAACATTGTGAGATATTTCAACAGGTGGCAGGAAGGAAAGATCTGTGTGATTCATCCGGAATCTAGAATCATGCGACCTGTTCCACAGGAGTGGATAGATGATAACTTACCTGTTCTGTTCCAGAAAAGCGATCACATAGACAAAGCATACGATTTCAATAACGAACTTCCAAGCACCTATGTCTGGCAACCATTAATTTGTTCGAACACAGACTTTTGGTGGATGAAGTGGTGGAAGGACGCAATGGAGTCTATGAAACACGCAGATGTTTATCCATCAAGTGAGACCATGTTGGCATTCGCTTTGCATTTCAACAGTGTAAAAATACTTAAGAAGACAATTAAATGCAATAAAGAATTCAAAGGAGAACACGAAGCAGTGTCTAGTAACCTTAAGAACAACGTCGCGGTGTTCAAGATTTATTCAGATGTTATATCGTAAGGTTCTTGTGTGTTAGGATCGTAATAATAAAGACTTCTGTGGGGAGTCTTATCTAATTTATAGCCAGCATGTTCGCTCACATAGTAAAACATTCTAAATCCATCTCTGTATGTGTCTTTTGGACAGGCTAACGGTTCTGGATGTCCATGAAAGCCCAAACGATTGTATCTCCATAGCACCATTTTGCCTGCCTCCGGATAATATTTTTTCACACAACCTTTCCTTTCGAAATCCCAGAATTGTAGATCACCATTCCATTCTTTTTGCCAATCCTCGTTGAGATAAATCACCAGTGACAACATTCTGTACAGTTTTAGATCATTGTTGAAATTGAAGTCTGTGTGTATCTTAAGACTGTTGCCCCTGGCACATCTCATGTAGCCAGCACCGACCATGTATGGATCCGGTATGATATCGTAGTGTCCTGTGATGTCTCCCAGCCATTTCAAGAATGAGGCGGAAGACAATTGGTTTTTAACATCCGTGGCCACTGGACAATCGTCAAGGTCGCTTTTTTCAACCATGTGACTGCCTGCCCGAGTAAATTCCTTATCCCATTGCAATGAATCACACTCAGCTTTCATCGCTCTCACAGTGTCCAATGGTATAAAATTATCCAAACACAATGTAGGGTGCGGTGGTGTTGCAACATATTGTTTGTTGAGCCGACTCACACTGGGAAAGTTGTCCTTGACATGTTTCACTATATTCATAATATACTACTATTTAACCTTAAATAGTTCTACAAATGTATAATACACAACGACAAGAAATTAACCATCTAAAAGAATTAGGGTATAAATGGAATGACCTTTTTGATATAATCAAAATATTTGAAGATAAAATTTCAAAGTACACCGGTTCTCCATACGTTACTGTGACAGACTGTTGCACTCATGCGTTAGAATTAAGTTTTAGATACCTAATACATAAAAGCAAGATAACAAAAGTCACACTGCCGGCATACACATATCTCAGTGTGCCCATGATGTTGAAGAAACTGGACATAGATTTTGAATTGCTGGATCAAGACTGGCAAGGATACTACCGGTTTGAACCCACGAACGTAATAGACATGGCAGTAAGATTCACAAAGGATTGTTACGTGCCAGACAGCTTCAGTTGTGTGAGTTTTGGACATCGGAAAGTCCTGCAGATACTACGTGGAGGTGCAATCATGACCGACAATAAACAAGCACATGAATGGTTCCAGAAAGCCCGATACGACGGCAGAGATCTTAAAAATATTCCGTGGCCTAGGCAACAGTCATTTGACATTGGCTATCATTATAATCTGTGTGTAGAAGATTGTGCAAGGGGTATCATACTGATGGACGAACTTGCTAAAAGTGGCGACACCAATCCAGATTCTATGAAAAATGCCAAATTGGAGTACCCCGATCTTTCTAAGATATTAAAATAAGTTATCAATCTTGTGTCGTTGCTCTTCGGCAAATTTAAAAAAACGTTTTTGATTGTGTAATAGTTCAGGCATCATGCTGTCATACATCTTCTGTAAATTATCTTGGGTCATGTCTTTTATCTGCATCAATGCACCCAATATAGATTCATGCACCCTGCCGGTATCCATAAAGTCTATGCCTGGAAAATATTTGTTAAAAGTTTTGAATCCTTGACGTTCTAACCATTCATATGTTTTTGGGTTTCCATTTATCAAGTACGGCCTCAGTCCGATTATGGGTTTGAACTGTGTTTCTGAAACAAACAGATTAGCATCGGGACTAAACTCGGTTGCTCCTATGATGTGCAAGAAATGTCGTTGCCAGTATTTGATATTATGTAAGCTCAATACATCGTGTGGTATTCCTATATCATCATCCCTGTCAGCTTCTGTAAACCAATGTCCATACTGCACGTAATCTTTGTCTTTCTCTCCCAGTGTTAGATACAGATCTTTATCAGACTCACTGTTTGTCTTACCTAGTGTTATTAGGCCGTGCTTGTCTAGTCCTCCTGCAATCATTTTCTTGACTAGATCAACTCTATGCTGTCTTGGTTTACGATTGTAATTGATAAAATGCCACTTGGGATCACGCAAAACTATCTCAGCATTGTCATACTCACGGAAGTGTTTAGCCAATACAGGTGCAAAGAAATTAAATTGATACTTGCCATCAAAGTTACCAAGTTTATACAATCTTGGGTTGTCGAGGCGAGACACTATCTCTTCTATCTGTGATGTCTGTAGCATTGAGGGATCTACTGAACACAGTAAAAACAAGTTATCAACTTTACTGGTATACTCTAAAAACTTAGCGTAAGCATTACCGTTGTGACCAAACTGTGGACCAAACCACGTGAGGTTTATCAATAAGTTTTTTTGTTTGGCGAACTTGTGGTCTATCTGTGATCTTATTGACTCTATATATTGATTTTCATACCTAGACCAAAGCCAATCCTCTGGGAAAGTCTGTCCTATGAAATCTGTCATTTAAATTTTTCTAACATTTGCTCCGGAGTAAGAGACTTTATAATTTTATAGTTGTGTTCTAGCACCGGCATCATCTCCTGCTGTATCTCTTTCAATCTATCTACGGGACATCTGGATATTTTTTTTATCTCTTTCAACATGTACTGAATCCGTTGCACCCCCTCATGGTCATCGTATTCTTCTGACCACCACCTGTCAAAGGTCTTGAAGCCCAACTTCTTAAGATTTTTCAAGAAGTCCTTGCCTGCATAGGCTATGAATGGTGTACGTGCTATTATGGGTCTTCCGGTCTTCTCGTTGGGCAGGAAACACTGTCCCTCATGCCATGTCTCACAAACGATGTCCATGAAGATGCTGTTGTAGTATGGTAGTATCTCGTAAGGAGTCTCCCAATCACCCCTAGTGATGTCCGCACCGGTGTTTAGATTTAGTTTAATATCGTCAGGATCCAGATGCAAGGGCAGTTGTTTGACAAAGGTGATCATGTGCTCACGCACTCTGGCATTGTTATCTCTTATCATTATGTCGTCCATGTTTAGGTTTGCTGGCATATTTTTGTTGACATGGTGTTGCCAAAAAGACATTAGGGTCTTGTCTCGGTGTAGTCCATGGACAACGGAAGCCATGTACAGTCTGGACCATCTGCTGTGACCCACAAACAAGCCAAAATGCTTCTTGATATCTTTATCTAGAGCAACTTCAAATCTGTCCGCGGCAGTGAAATATTCTACTGGATGTTGTATTTCTATGTTAGGCCAAACCGATTGATCCTGTACCAGATTGTATGTGATAATTTTGATTATTTTTTTATCTATTCCCAAGTTGTCTGCCAACATGTGCAATGACTCTACTAAACTCCTGCCAAATAATTTAATCACTGAAAGGTCCGGACCTTCGTCTATTAATATCTCTAGAGATCCTGGTGTTGGATCTGTTATGGCCTCGAGCAACTCGTACTCGTTATGAATTTTATCTTCTGTTATTGTAAGTTTTATCTTTGTGCTGTTCATACTACATACCAATCCATGATGTCTTCTACAACCGTGTCCTTGTTCTGCTCGTACCAGTCCTTGAACTGTTTTTCTGGTTCGTTGTAGAACCAATCCCTGTCCCACTGCACGACGTACCTGTAAGGATTGTTATGAACCTTCCCATGTTCTATACAAGTGTTGCATGGAGAATTATGACACAACAACATGCTGTACCCTATGCCAATCTTTTCGTAAGGTGTTAAAAAATCATGGACAGTTGTCATGACTTCATGACTGCCTAGCTGTGTCAGTTCATCCAGATGTTTCTTTGGCCATATTGTGTCCACAGGCACTGTCCTTTTGTTGTCGATATGAGACAGAACAATCATTCGTGATCCTCCCGGGTCTACGTTGTAATACAACTCAGACACACTATCTGCAGATACCGGACGTGTCATTATTATAGGTAACAACACCTCTTTGTCTTTAAGGGAAATCATTAATTGTTTCATGTGCCAGAACGTGTTCCAATTACCATCCTCTTTCCATTTCCGAACATTATATAAAAGTTCGACAGATGGAGAGACAGTGCATATCTGATTGACTGGAACGGCTCTGTGTCTCCTGACAATGAACTCGAGATCTCTCACCTCATTAAACCATTTCTCCACATCTGAAAAGTTTTTACAGTGCATGTTAATAGATAATTATGCTTGTACATAAACTTAAAAAATTAAAATGAATATTATTTACGGAACTAAAATTGGATTTATAGGACTTGGTAAATTGGGTATGCCCTGTGCGGAAGCCGTATCGGACAAAGGATTTCATGTCACGGGATATGACATAGCACACAAAAATAGTAGCAAGATAACGATAAAGGACACACTCAAGGAACTTGTGGAAGACAGGGACATAGTGTTCGTTGCCACTCCAACCCCACACGAAGATGGATACGATGGCAGTACACCCACCAGCCACCTACCGGTAAAGGATTTCAACTACGAAGCAGTCACAAAAGTATTAACAAAGTGTAATCAGTACATGAACAATCAGCAAACTCTTGTGTTGATATCCACGGTGTTGCCTGGAACAACCAGGAGAGACTTTGCTCCGTTGATAACAAACACCAGTCTTGTTTACAATCCCTATCTGATAGCCATGGGCACAGTGGCATGGGACATGATCAATCCGGAGATGATCATGATAGGTACCAAGAACGGCCTCTCAGGCAAGAATTGCAAGATTAGATCAGAATTTCTTGAATCATTTTACAATGTTGTTTGTGATAATATGCCTCGTATGGAGTTTGGTACATGGGAAGAAGTAGAAGCAATGAAGATATTCTACAACACATTCATCAGCAACAAGGTGGCACTGGTGAATATGATACAGGACGTGGCTCACCGAATGGGCAACATCAATGTGGACACAGTCACACAGGCACTGGCGAAAAGCACACAACGGATAGTCAGTCCGGCATACATGAAAGCAGGCATGGGAGATGGAGGTGCTTGTCACCCCCGAGACAACATCGCACTGCGTTGGCTGGCCAAGGAACTTGATCTTGGATATGACATGTTCGAGACCATAATGACCGCACGTGAGAAGCAGGCAGAGAACATGGCCTTGGCCATACTGAAACACGGTACGAACATATGGTTCTCATCAGATTCTTACAAAGCAGGGACAGGGCTAGTGGATGGATCCAGCTCTTTGTTGGTGCAATACTATGTCAAAAAGCATGGAGGAACACTAGCAAACGGCATTGATACACCCGTGGAAGTTATAGTTAGGGTGCATGAATCGGATGAATTCACGGCAGATGACAAAACAGTTATATTTGATCCCTGGCGTTCGTATCCTCCGGCAGATAATGTGTTCTATTATGGACAATAGATATGATAAATAATTGCTTTAAAAAGGAAAAACAAAAAGGCTAATTAATTAAGATACACATTTCAGGTACTAGGAAAAGACTCCTCACCGATAACATTCACCGATGTAGACGAGGCTAAATCACTTATAGACCAAGGCGATTGGGATTTCACAGGGCTGTCACCAGTGTACTCGTTAGAAGAGTCAGACACAACAATGGTGATAACTATTCCTTTTGCAGACTCCGAAGCCGGTAGAACAGCACAGAACGCCTTCCATAATAATGTAAAGGACACATGGGACACACAAGCGAATTCACCATACTCTGATATCAGATATGCGATATCTGATCGTTTCATTACCACTTCTATCAAGGACGGCGAAGTAGACCTTAACGCATAATTCAGTCACAAAAAAAGGGCGACACAATCAAGCACCGCCCTTTAAATTAGATATTAATTACGCAGAGTAATTGATAACTTTTCTTCCAGACTTTTTAAGTAATGAAATAATGTTTGATTTCATTGTTAAAGCTGAAGACTGAGGTGCAACACCTAAGATCTCTACTGTAAAATCTAAACCTTTAGATAATAACTTGTTAGTAGCAGTCTTTCTTTTAGTGTTTTTCACAGCCAAGTTTTTGAACTTGATTTTACCACCGTGTACTTCACCATTTACTTTGAATGAAGAAGCCGGTTCTGCAAATACACCAATTTGTTTTGCTCTTGACTTGAAGTTTCTTGTGTAAACTACGTATTGAGTTGAGTTTGCCATTGTGTTGTTTTCCTTTTTAGTAGAAGGAAAAAAAGTCTTAAACATTTCTGTAAACATAAGTCCTCTTTCCTTGTTAGTTAATAAAATGACACGGAGTTTTATCTGATAAGAGTATTCTCAATGTCATATAAAATATATTTTACACTAACAAGTTGTTTATGTCAACCTTTGATCAGCATTCTTGGTATTTTCTTTTGTTTTCAGCTTAGAATATGTTAGATGTAAGCTATCACACATGGGACATTGTATCATACCTTGCTTCTTTTGTTTGGTAAATGACGCTCTGTCTGGGAATTGGCCTTCAAACTTGGTAGTGCATCTGCACTTGATTGTGTATCTGATCATGTTATTATTTACTATTATATACTTGACCTTTATGTTTGTCTACTGTAATATAAAGACATGATAAACACAAGCGGATATGTAAAAGGACCAAAGAAGAAAACTTCTCAAGGTAACACCCATAAGAGAGTTAAAATGTCTTCCATGAACAAAGCCAGAAAGAGATCTTACAAGGCCTACAACAGGCAAGGGAAGTAATGAAAGACTCTGACCAAATCAAGTCTCTGGCCGTAGCCATAGATGAAAAAGAATATATCATTAAAAAATTATCAGCTGAACTAGGCAACCTTGAAGTGCAGAATGCAGACTACTCGCAGATAGTGAAAGAACTATCAGACAAACTAAAACTGTACGAGAACAAGTACGGAACTGTGTTCAAGCCTGCTAGAAATACCTCAGACCAAAAATAACAGCATCCTTCTTCCTACGGAACTTGATGTGTTCGTAGTCTATGATGTACACGTTGAGCCTACCTCCGTTTTCATCCAAGATCCTCTCGGTGTCTAATGGCCTAATTGTGATACGATCCTCATGGGGTAGTTTGGCTTGATAACCCCAGACCATGGGCCACCAGTGTAAGGGATTGAGGGAGTCGTAGTTTTCCTTCATTATGATCAGGAATATCACTGGCGTGATTGTGAATGGCTCCGCCCACCATGGTATTGCGTCTATGGTTAGATAATCTATGAAGTGTATGAATCCTGTCCACACACCCAGTATGGCCAGCAGTATTCCCATCATGGGCCAGAACTCTCCGTCCATGTCGTCTATGTCGTGATCGTGGTGACTGTAGGTCCTGAGCATGATATATTTCTGTTGCTTTCTAGGACTCAGTTTCATATAATATTACTTAACTCAAGAATAATTACTAACACATATTTTGTTGTAACGCTCCAAGTGAAGTTCACAACAATAACCCCAAACATTGACAACTATGGAATTGGCTATACTATTGGCGGGTATTGTTTACGGCTTGATCATTGGCCTAATACCAGCCGCGGGAGCAACAACAGGTTTAATCACACTATTTGGATTCATGCCCTACTTTGTGGGCGACCCTTACCTGGGCGTGATATTCTGTGTGGCAGTTGTGGCATCCTCAACAACCGGTGATTCATTCAGTGGTGTGCTACTAGGCATACCCGGAGCCAACTCTGCGGCGGCAACAATGGTGGACGGATTCCCCATGGCCAAGAACGGAGAGGCCACACGAGCATTGAGTGCCGCCATAACATCAAGCACTGCCAATGGTTTGTTCTTTGGGTCACTTACATTTTTATTCTTGCCATGGTACACCAAGGTTGTGATGTACATGGGCATACCCGAACTGTGGGCATTGGTGCTGTTGGCGTTTGTGACTGTTGGATTCGTTTCAACTAGGAAATATGTCCGAAGCACACTAGCCATTGTACTTGGAGTCACAATAGGACTGGTTGGTGTTGACGTGAACAACGTACCTCGTTTCACGATGGGTTGGAGATATCTCGAAGACGGTGTGCAGATACTGCCTTTCGTTGCAGGACTTTTTGCCATACCAGAACTGTGGAATGGTTGGTTCAATAGAAAAACCACAACAACCATAAAAGCAGAACACGGCAGTTGGCATGACCTCAAACAAGGAATGAAAGATACTGTCAGGTGTTGGAAGGACAGCATCCGAGGAGGAGCCATCGGTTCTTTCATTGGACTTCTACCTGGACTGGGTGGAGCGATGGCAGACTGGTTGGCGTATGGTGCCACGGTTGCGGCCAATCCCAAGGAGAAGTTTGGAAACGGAAACGTCAAGGGCGTGATAGGTGCCGAGGGTGCCAACAACGCACAGAAGGCCTCGTCATTCATTCCGACTGTGCTGTTCGGTATACCTGGTGCAAGTTTCGCCGCGATACTGATGGGACTATTCTTGTACCTGGGCATTGACCTAGGATCACCTGATACATTTTACGACGACAGATTATTTGACAGCATGACATTTGCTTTCTTGTTAGGAACAATCATCACTGCTGTCATTTGTTATGGACTGGCATATTTCGCAGGGTGGGTCACACGTATTCCATATGTGTACTACTTCCCCTTCATACTTGCTGTGATTGTTTGGGCAACCTTGCAGTACACAGGAGGTTGGGAAGACCTTGCGGTACTTGTAGCATTCTCTATCATGGGACTGCTATGTAAAAAATTCCAAGTCAGCAGGCCAGCACTGCTGATAGGGTACCTGTTGAGTGACAGGATATACAATCTCACTTATCAACTAACCTCCCTACACACGGTAAACGATATGATAACAAGACCGATCTTTATTTCTATAATGATCTGTGTTGTACTATTGCTGTATTGGGGAATAACAAAACGGAGTAGACTAGACTATGCTTAAGAAAACAATAATGGCTTTGGTGTTGATGACAACAACAGCCTTGGCAGATTACAATTTAATCGTGCCTCAAAAACCTTCTGGTGGAACTTCTGTGTGGGCACAGATAGTTGTAGCAGAATGGGAGAAACACCTTGGAGAAAAGATCAACTTGATCTACAAGCCAGGTGCTAGAGACCAACTGGGACCAAACGAGTTCCAAAAGGAACTAAGGTTCGACGACAAGACAATATTGGTATCACATGGTGGTAACGGTATATCATATCTTGTTGAACCTGTGGAGTACAATTACTTTGATTGGGAATCAGTGGGACACATGAATCTAAACATCATTGTGGGTGCAAGAAACAAGGCAGACACCAAAAACGGACCTATACAGTTTCCATCAGGATCTGGAATGACTCCGGAGATCATGGCAATCGTTATGTTGCTTACAGGACCCGATGGTGATCCAGTAAAGACATTTGAGGACAAGATAGTATGGGTAAAAGGAATGAAAGGGTCTGAGAGAAGACTTGCGTTCATCAGAGGTGACTTGAACGCTACAAGGGAAAACCCTGCCGCATACAAGAAACACGTGATGCCAGTGATAGGCAAAGGCGACGCATACACTTGGTTCCATCATGGACTATTAAATGTTAAGACAGGTGATCATGATGCTGATCCTAACTTCACAGAACCAACATTTGAAGCACTGTATGAATCCACATACGGAGTTGCACCAAGTGGTGACTTCTACGATGCATACAAACTTGTCAAGAGTTGGAGAGACGCATTACAGAAAGCATTCTGGGTAAACGCAGGCAATCCAAACAAACAGGAACTTGTTGCCGCTTTGGACAAGATGATCAAGGATCCAGAGTCAGTTGCCGCTATCGAGAAGAAAGTGGGCAAGTACGAATGGAGAACAGGTGCAGAGGGTGATGCCGCGGTGAGGACACTGAAGTCATTCATCACACCGGGTGCATTGAAAACACTATCTGATTTTGGCAAGAATCAATTGGGTTACAATGCCGTGTACAAGGAAGAGCTGACAAAATAATGTACATACTGTTCACAGGTGCACCGGGATCAAAATGGAGCAGTGTGGCTGAAAGTATATACTGGAGTGATAGCATTGACCACACCGACAGTACAAAAGAACGAGGGTACAATAAAGGTGTGGTCAAACACATAGGTGCATACTGGGATCCAGGAATGGAGTTTGAAAACACAGATTGGGATGGTCCATTCTCCGGCAAAGGTAAACGTATAATAAAGTCACACACTTTCGCACACACCCTCGATGCACTGAAACAATCAGGACATCCTATAGTGATGGTGTACAGAAACGACTACGAGTGTTTCAAGTGGTGGGTCGAAGCAGGTGGCTTTGGTATAACCTATCCAAACTATAAACACTTTCAGGACTTAGACGAGATGTGGATTCACATACAAAAAGAGAACAAAGATATCCTGCAGTTTGTTAAAGATAACAGAGCAAGAATCACAAGTCCTATTGACAATGTAGACCTATGTAGGACATTAGAAATAGATTTCCCAGATACTAAGGGAAGGATACATAACTATGCACACAGAGACACCAAGGTGTACGTGTATAGTTAATATGAACAAGAAAATATTCGCACAGCTACTATCGTACAGTCAAAACAATATTGACAAGATTACACAGCCTTACATCAAGGAAAAGTTTGGAGTGGATGTCAAACGTTGTGATACAATTGAGCAATATGTAGAAGTGATTGATGATGCCTGTCTCCACAAGTACTTCTCCAAGTATTGGCAGAACGACATGAAGAAATGGAAGTACTCAGGACTTGCCCTTATCAACGAAGTGAATGCTTTGAAGCCAAGAGCAGTGCTTGATGTGGGGTGTGGATACAACGAATTCAGAGGCAAGATAGACAACCTGATAGGAATTGATCCCTACAACGATAAAGCGGACATACAAGTCAGCACACTGGAATACAGGACCACACAAAAGTTTGATGTCATGCTATGTCTTGGATCAGTAAACTTTGGTAGTAGGGATAAAATAATTTCAGAAGTAGGTAGGTGTGTAGATTTATTAGAAGATGGTGGCACAATGTTCTTTAGGGTCAATCCAGGTGTACAACACAACAAGCCTGAGGCCAAGTGGATAGAGTTTTTTGCATGGAATGTGCCATTCATAATAGAACTGTCAGAAATATTCAATCTAAAAGTGTTAGACATACGTGATGATAGCAATCAACGTAAGTATTTCATCTACAGGAAAGTAAAATAAGCATTATTTACAGTAGACTTATACTATCAATATGTTATAATAAAGAGTAAATACCTACAATGCAAAAGAATACTAAAAGTCTATTAGAAGAATTAAGCTCAATGCCCTTGCACAGAGACAAGGAAGAGGTAGTTGAGAGCCGTGCATCTCATGTGCTTGAGTCAGCAATAAGACTGATCACGTACATCAGGGAAAACTTCGACCAGGAGACTGCATTCAAACTTGAAAAGAAATTCAATTCAGCAATAAAAAACATGGACGCATCTAAGTTCTCAAGAGGTGTCGCTCGTATCAAAGAGAATCAAGACATCAAGAACAACGTACTTAAAATAAAAGACGGCGAATACAAAGAGGATTAATCATGTTGATAGAAGACGTCCTTACAGAATTTAAAAGGACTCACCTGGAACACATAGAGGACATCATAATCACAGATGGCTATGTGGGCGGACAGGCGGTGGTGGAATACTTCAGAGGACTACTACTTACACTGAAAGGCACAAGCTCAGAAGCCATGAGTGTGTCAGTCAAGTGGGACGGGGCACCTGCTGTGGTGTGTGGGATCAATCCAGACAATGGCCAGTTCTTCGTAGGTACAAAGTCAGTGTTTGCACAGGCGGCCAAGATAAACTACACAAAGAAAGACATAGCAAAGAATCACGGCACAGACGAGCTAGGACAGAAACTGTTGAAGTGTCTTGTGCATCTAAAGAAATTGAACATACAAGGTGTGGTGCAAGGTGATTTGCTGTACACAGATGAGGACATCACGAGGAAGAACATAGACGGTAAGCCTCACCTGACTTTCACACC
>UEXM01002111.1_pt1 | contig 14825 bp, 21 predicted proteins | sample 1796661 | NCBI WGS metagenome assembly UEXM01 (sample SAMEA4772469, study PRJEB27181) | metagenome | reverse complement strand
GGAGGATAAAATGAGTAAAAGTTACACAATAGGTGTATGGGAATGTACTTTTTACTTGACTGATGATGATGGGAATGAGGTGTTAGATGAGCATGGTTTTGTACAAATCTACGATGCACCTGATTTAGATTATTCTTATATTGCTGAACATCCTGAACTAAAAGATTTAGTAAAGGTGAAAAATGAGTAATATGAAAGGTCGAGAATGGAAACCTATTCCTGAAGTAAAGATGGCAGATTGTTTAATAGAGTCCAAGCGATTCCACAATCTGTACCTTGACGCTGATTTTGAAGATAAAATTGATTTAGCGTCTTTTTATAAACTAAAGATGGAACATTTTAAGACCCTTGTAAATGAGGATGTCGAGTATGAGCCAAATTTTTAACTAGTGGTACTACGGTGACGGCTGTAGGGTGGGTTCGAATCCCACGCATACTTTGGAGGAAGTATAATGAGAGTTTATAGCAAGAAATTTATTATTTATTCTTACGATGACAATTTGAGCATTGAGTGGATTGTCCAACAAGATAAAGTAAGTTTGGAAAAGTTTTTTAATAATTACGATGTTGAAATCGTAGAAGATGATGAGGAGGAGTAATGAATCCTAATAAAAATAAACATTTTAATGATGAAGCGTTGAGAATAAACAGGACTTTAAAAAAGAAGCTAGACAAAGTTGATGAAATAGCAGATGCTTTACTTAAACTTGTTAAGCAACTAAAAGAGGAGATAAAATGAAAATTTATCATGTAGATGTTATAAAGAGGTCTTCAGTTGTAGAGACTAAAAGAGTAGAAGCCAAGGATGAAGATGAAGCGTTACAAATAGCTTTACAACAAGCTGAAGAAGAAGCAGAGTGGGATGATTTTAACACGGGTTATTTTGAAAAGTCTGTCCAAGGTATAACTGAAACTATAACTGAAGTTAAACCTTTAAATGGTGAAAGCTATTGGGAAAGAAAAGATGACATGGAAAAGTTCTTTGATAAAGCTATGGAGGTTGAGAATGAGCATAAAAAACCTCACTAAACAAGAAATTTCTATGGCAATAATTCTATGGGACATTGTTTATAAAGCTATTAGCAAACGCTATGAGCAATTTGAAGGCAGAACTGATCTAGAGAAAGAAGAAATAGTAGGTTATGCGGTAAATGAGATAGTTATTGCTTTAAATGAACCGTTGTTAAAAGAAATAAACAATCAACTAGAAGAAATAGATAGAATAAACATTTTATGACATCTAGTAGAGGATGTGGAAAGAGACCCCTAATTAGTCCAATTAGGAGTCTCTTACTTCTTCTACTTAAATTAATCTATTAAGGGACTTAATATGAATAAAGAGGACTGTATTTGTGATATTTGTACAGGTAAACAATCAGATTTTGATGTTTTTAGACTCATAACTTATAACAAAAAGACAGTGTGTGAGGTTTGTTTGCAAACAGTTGTTGCTCCAGCTTCACCAAAATTGTTTATGAATTATGTAAACAATGGTGCTTTAGTTTATGAAGATTTAAGAAAAGAAAAAGAATATTTACAATCATTAGAGATTGTTGACAGTTTTTTTGATGACAACGAAGTTGGATATGCTGTAGACTCAGACGGGTCTATTTTAAAAGGCAAGTACGAATCAAAACCACAAGAAAATATTACTCCAAAAAGCTTATTTGAGTTTTTAGAGAAAAATGCAGTGGGTCAACAAGAAGCTAAGAAGACACTGGCAGTTGCAGTGTACAATCATTTTAAAAGAATTAAGCTAAACAAAGAAGGCATACATATTAACAAAAATAACATCCTTCTTGTCGGTAGCACAGGTGTAGGCAAGACCTTCATATCTTCGTTATTAGCGAAGAAATTAAATTTGCCATTTGTTATTGCCGATGCCAACACAATCACCCAAGCAGGGTATGTTGGTGGCGATGTGGAGGACATGTTAGAGTCTTTAGTACGCAAGGCAAACGGAGATCTCGACAAAGCCCAGTGTGGAGTCATAATTATTGACGAAATAGACAAGATTTGTTCACAAAAAACTACATCGGGAAGAGACCCAAGTGGAGAAGGTGTACAACAAGCTCTACTCAAGCTCATAGAGGGTGGAGAATTTAAAGTTGGTGCAGGAAAAGGCACAGAAGGAAAGAAAAAAGGTTTTATGTTTGATACTACAAATGTTTTGTTTATTGTTGCAGGGGCATTTTCAGACATAGAGGATATTGTTATCTCAAGAGAAGTTCCAAAAGAAAACATAGGATTTTTGAACGAGAGCAAGGAAAAAATGCAAAGAGATGAAATCTACAAGAGGATAACTCATGATGATTTTGAAAAATTTGGCATAATACCTGAATTGTTGAGCAGATTACCAACTAGGGTCTCATTAAAACCCCTGACGGAGTCTAATTTGATAGATATTATGTCCAAAGTTAACAATAACTTGGTAGGTCAGTACAAACATTTGTTTGCAGAAGACAATATTAAGTTTAAGATAACAAAAAGTGCTTTAAGAGAAATTGCAAGAAACTCTATCCTAAGTAATACAGGAGCAAGAGGGTTGCAAGGGATTTTTGAGGAACTTTCAAGGGAAGTTATGTTTACATCGCCATCCGATGACACTATAACTAATTTTACAATAACAAAAAAGGATGTTGAAAATTTGACAAGCGGTTAATAAATAAAAACGGAGGTTTTATGGATAACAGGGAATTACTATTATTACAAATCTCATCGCAATTAAACCACATGTCCCAAACTGTAAGCAAGGGGCGACAGTCTGCATTTAAGAAAGTTTTACTCGGTGCAGATAGCGTAAGGACAATTGCAGAAGATATTTTAGATTTTACAATCAGTGCATTATCGAAAGGTACAGCACTAACATCAACAGCATCATCACTAGCTTCTAGGATGAATGTACACACTCAATTCAATTTGAAATCAGGAACTTCGCAAAAGGCAGAAGCTACAATGATTTCAGCAGGAGTTGAAGCTTTGGGTTCACTCGGATCTCTTGGTTACACACAAGTTGTCACAGAGTCCCAAGGCGTTATGAAGTTAAATAGGCTTGATTTTAAAGACGAAAATAATTTATTATTTAAATACTTTCAAGAAATTAAAAAAGTCTCTCCTATAGATTTACCACAAGAGGAGTACAAGGGTTGGACACATCCGTATAAAAACGGAGTGTCTATAGTCAAGAAGATGCCTTCAGAGTTAAGCAAGAAGTATCTTTACAAGAAAATGCCAAAAGTTTACGATGCACTAAACTCATACGGGTCAACATCTTTTGTTGTAAACGAGGAGTTATTGGACATTGTTAAAAAGTTTGACAGTGACAACCATAGTTTTATACCGCCCACGGTTTTAAGTGAGACAGTGAGCGAGTCACTTAAAAGTCTATTGAACTTTAAAAGAACATCAGAGTTTGTTGGAAGACAAGCAAAGAAATGGTATTTAGAAAATGTAAGTTATCAACTTTTAAAGAAAGGGCTTACGGTGGCACAGATAGATGGTAGAAGTAATACTTACAAGAAACGAAAGGCTTCAGGATGGATGAAAGATAAATCCTCAGATGCATTAGATATTGTAAGGGCTTCGTCAAAAAGATATGAGTATGACAGGGTTATTGACATGGCAACTCTTATGCAAGGTAAAGCTTTTTACTATGACTTTCAGTTAGACAGTAGGGGTAGATTTTATCCTATAGTAAATTACTTTGAGCCAACAGGCTCTGACCTAGCTAAAAGCCTACTAATGTTTAATCATGGTGTTGCTTGGTCTGATAAAGTTGAAAGGGCATTGGCAATACACACGGCAAATTGTGCAGGTGAAGACAAGATTTCTTTAGATGACAGGGTTCTCTGGACATATGTCTGGATGGATGAGATTTTAAAAGCATCTAAAGACCCTCACAATTCAGAATGGTTAGAGCAATTTAGTACTGACAAGAAAACTAAATTTCAATTAATCTCTGCATGTCTAGAGTGGAAGCGATTAGAAGAACAAGGTAGAGATGACTACATGTGTCATTTACCGATAGGTCTAGATGCAACCAACTCAGGTCTCCAGATACTCTCAGCGATGACCAGAGACAGGTCTGGTGCTGAAGAGACTAATGTTATTAGGCATCCAAACAAAGAAATTGGCGATGCATACATGGTTATAGCTAGATCTGTTCTTGACAATGGCTTTTCTTATAAAGAGTTTGAAAACTTAGGTGACAAGGCTTGGCGAAAACTTTGTAAAAGACCTACTATGTCATATTACTATGATGCAGGCAAGGGTTGTATACAAGACCAAACTTTTGAGGACAGAAGAGACCATGGGTATCCTTTGTTGTCAGAAATGACCTACGATGACTCTTCTTATATCGGCACTGCCATATTCGATGGTGTAAAAATGGCTTTTCCTAGACAAACTGTAGCCAAGGATTTATTGAAAAGGGCAGTTTGTGGGTACATAGAGTCAAATCCTGGGTCTCCAATGGTCACTTGGAAGACAGCTACAGGCTTTACAGCGTTTCAAAACTATGCAAAAACTTCTATTAAGAGGGTAAATTGTATGTTTGCAAGCAGACCTGTAAAACTTAGTTATCAAGTTTTCTTAAGTGAAGCAAGAAAAACTGACCATGAGAGAGGGATTAGTGCTAACTTTGTACATTCACAAGATGCATCTCTTCTAGCTTTGGTAATTGCAAGATTAGCAGAGTTAGGTGTAAGCGACTTTATGATGATTCATGACCAGTTCTCTGTAAATGCAGAAAATATGGAATTGCTGTTAAGTGTATTTAAAGAAGTATTTAAAGAAATATTTGAAGTAGACCAACTTGGTAATACTTTAGTGTCTTTAGGTGTGGTCGGTGTTGGTGTTTCAGACTACGGTGACTTAGATTTGGAAGAAGTTTTAGAATCTAAGTATATTATTTCTTAATTATATGACATCTTATAGAGGATGGTTCGCTAGAGGAGACTAAAAATGGCAAGTGAATTTACAGAATTGTGTGATATGTATGGATTATCTCCGGGTGACCCAGAAGCAATTGATAAATTGATTCACTTTATAGGTGAATCGGATGATGAGGATGACTCATGGTATTTCAATGAAAATGCCGATGCGTTTGATCCAGATTCTTTAAAAACGGAGGAAATAGAGGATGAAGAAGAATGATGAGGTTAACCACCCACAACATTACACTTCAGGCAAGATAGAAGCATTAGAGATAATTGAAGATGTGACGAGAGACCTAGAAGGTCTTGAAGCATTTGCAATGGGTAGTGCTTTAAAGTATTTGGTTAGGTTTAACAAGAAAAAAGACCCAATACAAGATTTAGAAAAAGCGGTTTTTTATATCAACCGAATAATAGGTCTAAGATTGCATGAAATTGATAAGCTATACAACGGGGACAACTCATGAGGGCTTTAATTGACGGTGACATAATAGTCTACTGGGCATCAAATCATTGCCAAACAAACTATTACAACGTAGTAGATAAGAATGGCGACAATATAAAAGAGTATGACAGTAAACGTCATGCAATGGATGGTCTGGAGGATATTAATGCACTATGGTCAACACAATCTAAAGTTGGGGAAATCTCACCTTATACAATTGTACAAGGTAAGACAGTTCTTGAGCCTTGGTCTGAGTGTGTTGAGTTTATTAAAGACTTTATTGATAGTGTTGTTAAAAAAGCAAAAGCAGACGATTATGAATTGCATTTGTCAGGTCACACTAATTTTAGAAAAGAAATAGCTGTGACTAAACCCTACAAAGGTAACAGAACAGGTGAAAAACCTTTTTACTACCAAAAAGTAAGAGATTACTTAACAAATGTGTTAGGTGCAAAAATATCTGTTGATGAAGAAGCTGATGATACTTTAGCTATTGCACAAACAGATGATTTAGATAACACAGTAATTTGTACTATAGATAAAGATTTATGGATTGTTCCCGGTGCAAAATACGATTTTAAAAGAGAAGAATCAAGTTACGTTACCGAATACGATGGTATTAGACATTTCCAATACCAAATGTTAGCAGGTGACCAAGTTGACAACATACAGGGTGTTCCTAAGATTGGTCCTGTAAAGGCAAAAAAGATATTAGAGGATAACGAAGATATTCAAGATGCTTGGAATGTTATTAGAGATTTGTATAGGAGTTCCTATGACTATAACTCTGATGATGTAATGTTAGAGATGGGTAGACTACTTTGGATGAGACGTAAAGTCGGACAAATGTGGGAACTGCCTTCGTTTACAAATAAGCTAGAGAAGGAGGAAAAGAATGGCTAATTTAGTAGAAAACGTGGAGTTAAACTGGTGCTTTTTAGACCCAGATAACCCACAAGAAAACTTTGAGAAACTTCAATGGTCTGTTACAGCCTATGTAGAAAAGGAAGTAGCACAGAAGTTTAAGAAAGACGGTCTAATTAGATCTTTGCGACCTGTAGAGGATGCAGAAGGTAATGAGACTGGACAATATAAAGTCACTTTTAAACAAAATGCAAAAACTTCGGCAGGAAAAGATTTATCACCTCCCGGTGTTTTTACAAAGACAGATACAGGTACTATTAAACCATTATCTGGTGTTATCATCGGCAATGGTTCTACTGGTACTGTTTCATATGACACTTATGACTGGGATTTTAAAGGTCAAAAGGGTAAGTCAATGAGTTTAAAAAATGTTCTTGTTACTAATCTCATACCTTACGAGAAATCAGACCCTGCAGGTTCAGAGTTTGGTAACTTAGATTCAGGTTCTGAGTTTAATCAACCTAAGAAAGAGGATATGGATTTAAACTTTGAAGAAAATGACGATTACTAATCAGTAGTGTCTACAGATACTCTTCTATGAGGGGTATCGATAGACACTATTTATTTTTCTATGGAGGAAAAATGAAAAATAAAGAAAATAATCAAGAGGGCGTGTTTGTAAGACACGAGTCTTGTGAGGCTTGTGGTTCTAGAGACAACAGGGCTGTTTATGACAACGGTGATAAGATGACTTATTACTGTTTTGGTTGTGAAGATACAGGCATATACAATGATGATAGTCTGGTTGTCGAGAAGACACCAAAAGAATTTAAAAACATTGTAGAGTCAGTTGATGACATAAAAGATTATCCAGTGCGAGGTTTTCGTGAGCGCAAGATAACAAAAGATATTGCTGAACTTTATGGTGTTAAAGTAGGATACTCTGAGGAAGATGGTAAGACTATCAAATACCATTACTACCCTATAACTGAGAAAGGTAAAGTTGTAGGATATGAGCGTAGAGATTTAGATGCTAAAAGGTTTCTAGCGATAGGGTCTGTTAAGAACAAAAACGAGTTCTTTGGTCAGTCCAAATTTGCTCCCGGCTCTTGTAAAAGAATTGTTGTTACAGAAGGGGCACTTGATGCAATGTCTGTACAACAGGTTTGGAAAGATAAGAAACAAGAGTGGGCAGTTGTATCAGTTATCAATGGAGCCCAAGGGGCATACAAACAGGTTGTTGCCAACTTAGACTATCTTAATTCCTTTGAAGAGGTTGTGTTCTTATTTGACCACGATGAAGCAGGAAGAGATGGTGCAGAGGCTTGTGCTAGACTGGTTAGAACCGGGAAAGCTAAGATTGGTGCCCTAGGTAGATACGGTAAGGATGCCTCTGATTATTTAGTTGCAGGTAAGACTTACGAACTAGAGAAAGCGATATGGAATGCTGAGATGTACTCTCCTGCAGGTATTGTAAACTCTGCTGATACTTGGGATTTGTTCAACGAAGATAGAAGAGAGGATTCAGTCCCCTACCCTGATTGTTTTGCCAATGTAAATAAGATGACATACGGCAGAAGAACTGGTGAGTTAACTATCTTTACTGCAGGAACAGGCTCAGGTAAGTCTACTTTTGTCAAAGAAGATATTTATCATCTTATTATGACAACAGACTACCAAATTGGCGTAGTGTCCCTTGAGGAGTCCATACGGGAGACTTTAGATGGAATCATTGGGGTACACTTAAATAAGAGAATAAACCTCCCAGACGTAGAATTTGACCGCTCAGGGGCAGAAGGCTCTAAAGCATGGGAAGATGTTGCAGGTTCAGGTCGTTTGTTATTATTAGACCATCAGGGCTCTGTAAGTGACTCTTCTCTTATGGATAAGATAGAATTTATGGCGGCATCTGGCTGTAAGTTTATATTTCTAGACCACATAACTATTGCAGTTAGTGAGGTTGACGGTAATGTAAACGAAGCTATGGATAAAGCTATGTCTGATCTTCTCAAGTTATGTAAGAAACATAATGTATGGATTGGAGTGGTCTCTCATTTGAGAAAGACTAGCGGAGGTAGTAAAACTTTTGAGGAAGGTGCATCTATAACCGAAGACTCGTTAAAAGGGTCAGGGAGTTTAAAACAGATAGCATTTCAAATCATCGGTTTTTCTAGAAACAAATACTCGGAGGACGAGGGTGAGCGACAAAGGGTTGGAATATCAGTGTTAAAGAACAGGTTTACAGGACATACAGGTCCAGCAGGTTCGGCAAGATATGATAACATTACAGGTCGTTTACACAGCACACCTTCTGAGTTTCAATAATTCACTATGGAGGAGGATTATGAGTACTGAGAGAAAATTCTACACTCTAGATGATGGCAGAGTTCTCACAATAGATGAGATAATGGCATTGACTGGGGTTAGTAAAAAGACAACGTGGGTTAGGTTACAAACTACTCGAAACTATGAGGATTTGGCTAAACCTACTGTTTTTATGAAAAAAGAAAGAGGTCATAAGAACTATTTTGAAGACACATACAAAGACTTAACACCAGAGCAATTTAAACTTTTATTTGGTAAATGGTCATGAAGAAATTAGTTTTTGATGTAGAGGCAAATGGTTTTATTAATGACGCTACTACTATTTGGTGTATCTCTACTTACGACATAATAAGTAAGGATACGATTACTTTTTCAAATGACAGTGACGATTGCCCTTCTTTAGAGGAGGGTCTTGAGTTGCTTACAAATGCTGACGAACTAATAGGTCATAACATAATCATGTATGACATACCTCTACTGAAAAAACTTTTTAACTTTAAAACAAAAGCTAGGCTTGTTGATACTTTTCTTATGAGCCAATTGCTGAACTTTAACAGGACTCTTGGTAGATACAAAGGTAGACATGGTCTTGAGATGTGGGGAGAGCACTTTGGTGTTTTAAAACCACGTCAAGAGCAGTGGCTAAGATTTGAACAAGCTATGTTAAACAGGTGTGAGCAAGACGTCCTAATCAATGTTAGGGTGTTCCACTCTTTACTTAGGGAGTTTAAAGAATCTGGGGTACCAAAAGAAGTTTTAAATCGTGAGTTCAGGATAGCTAAAATAAGTTCTGAACAAGTAAAGAACGGTTGGTTAGTTGACAAAGAACTTGCTGACAAACACATAAAGTTTTTGACTGAAGAGATTGACAAACTTAGAGATAAGATTGAACCTTTAATGCCACCTATACTCAAGTGCCCTGACTTTTGGGTCAGCAACTCTGAGTGTAATGAGATAATGAACACTGACGGTGTTGACTACCAGAAAGGGCTAGTAGGAGGTAAGCAGTTAAGAAAGCCGATAGTCCCTAAATGGACTAAGGCAGGTAAACTTCATAAACACATACAAGACTGGTTTGGTGATTATGAGTGTATTGATTACATAAATAATACAAAAGGTTTACAAATAAATGGTCCATATTGTAGAGTTGAGATTACCCCTGCAAAGCTAACACAGACTGCAGAGGTCAAGAAATTGCTGTTTAAACACGGTTGGAAACCTACAGAATGGAACACTAAGAGAGCCGAAGATGGTAGTTTAGTCAGAACTTCTGCGAAGTTAACAGAAGATTCCTACAATTCTATACAAGGTGATCTTGGACAAGATATAGCTTTACACGCTGTCTATCAACATAGAAGAAACACATTGCAAAACCAAAAGAATAAAGATAGAGGTTGGCTTGGTGTTTGTAGAGATGATGGTAGATTAGAGTGTGTGCCTTTTACACTAGGTACAGCTACTGGAAGAATGTCACATAGAAATCTAGTGAATGTTCCCGGAGCAAAAGCTGTCTTTGGTAAAGAAATGAGAAGTATCTTTATAGCACCAAAAGACAAAGTACTGGTTGGTTGTGATTTAGCATCTGCCCAGTTAAGACTGTTAGCCGCAGCAATGGGAGACCCTAGGTATGTAGAAACAGTTACTACAGGCAAAGAAGAAGACGGTACAGATGTACACACTGTCAACCAAAAAGCCGCAGGGTTAAAAGATAGAAGTCAAGCAAAGACTTTTATATACGGGTTTCTGTTTGGCGCAAGTGCCGCAAAACTTGGAACTATTGTTGGTGGTAAGTCTAAAGAAGGGACTGTACTTAAGACTAAATTTTTAAGGACGTTTCCGCTTCTTAAGAAATTACAAGATAAGTTGATAAACGAGTTCAATAGGTCTGGCAACAGATTTATAACTGCTCAAGATGGTAGGAAAATACAGGTTGACTCTGAACATAAACTTCTTAATTACTTGTTACAAGGTAATGAAGCAATTTTAGCTAAAGAGTGGGCGATTGTATCGGATGGTCTTATTAAGAAAAATAATATAAATTGTAAGTTGTTAGCCATTATGCATGATGAGCAGAACTTTGAATGTGACAGAAAAGATGCAGACAAACTATCTAAAATATTAGAGGAGTCTGCTAAGATTGCAGGTCAAAGGTTAGGCTTTGATTGTCCAATGTCTGGCAATTCAAAGATAGGAGCAACTTGGTATGACATCCATTAACTATCAATTACTTAACACTGAGAATAGACTTCTTAGATCTTGTATAAAAGAAAGTCTAGAGGAAGAGTCAAACAAAGGTAAAGATGTAATGCAGTTAGCTGAGGCATTAACAAAATTCCACAGTTTGATAGAAGAGGACACTGAGTACTATGAAGGGTTTAGAATGTACTCAGATGTCCATAGAAGATATTTTGATAAACTTAAAAAGCTAGGGCTATTACCTGAAGCAAAAGAAGATTAAAATAAACACAATTATTAGAGGAAATTACATGAAAAAATTAGCAACAGATTATCAAAATTTTATAGCCCTAAGCAGGTATGCAAGGTGGCTACCTGAGAAAAACAGGAGAGAGACGTGGGAAGAGACTGTAGCTCGATACTTTGACTTTATGGAGCAACACTTAAAAGACAATACAGAACAAGAACTAGTTCCCAAGACTCGTAAGATTCTTGAAGAAGCTGTTCTCAATTTAGATGTAATGCCTAGCATGAGAGCGCTAATGACTGCAGGACCTGCCTTAGCTAAGAACCACATAGCAGGTTACAATTGCGCTTACTTAAGCGTAGACCACCCTAAAGCATTTGACGAATGTCTGTTTATACTTATGCACGGTACTGGTGTGGGCTTTAGTGTAGAGAGGCAACATGTAAATAAACTACCTGAAGTTCCTGAAGAACAAGTAGATGTAGAAGACACCATAGTAGTCCAAGATAGCAAAGAAGGATGGCAATCAGCTTTCCGTAAACTTATTACCTATCTCTATGACGGTGAGATGCCTAAGTGGGACTTTTCAAAAGTAAGACCAAAAGGATCTAGGCTTAAAACATTTGGCGGTAGAGCCAGTGGTCCAGAGCCTTTGATCGACTTGTTTCATTTTGCTACGAACATTTTTAAGGACGCTGGTGGTAGGAAACTTACTAGTTACGAGTGTCACCGTATGATGTGTAAGATTGCAGAGGTTGTTGTCGTTGGTGGTGTTAGACGTAGTGCATTGATTTCTCTAAGTAATTTGACTGATGAGCGCATGCGTAATGCCAAGAGTGGTCAATGGTGGTCAGATACACCAGAGATGGCTCTTAGTAATAACAGCGTGTGTTATACAGAAAAACCTGACATGGGTATATTCATGAAAGAGTGGACATCCCTGTATGAGTCAAAATCAGGTGAGCGTGGTATCTTTAACAGAGAAGCCGCTATTAAACAAGTAGCGTCTATAGGTAGAAGAGACCCTGACCATGACTTTGGCTGTAACCCTTGTAGTGAGATTATTCTCAGAGACGGTCAGTTCTGTAATTTAACAGAGGTGGTTATCAGGGCAGAAGATACTCAAAAAGACATACTTAGAAAAGTTAGATTGGCTACGATACTTGGAACATTCCAAGCCTCTCTTACAAACATTAAAAGATTACGACCTAAATGGGTTCACAATACAGAAGAGGAAGCACTACTAGGTGTATCTCTTACTGGCATTATGGACAATTCATTTATGAACGGTAGTAATACAGATAGAGGTTATTACGGTAAAAGAAATTTATCAGACTTTCTATCAGACCTTAGAAAAGAAACGGTTAAGGTCAACAAAGATTGGTCAGGCTTATTAGGAATTAGTCAGGCTACAGCAACAACTGCTATTAAACCCAGCGGTACAGTAAGTCAACTAGTCGATTCAGCGTCTGGTATCCACACTAGACACAACGACTATTATTATCGTAGGGTAAGAGCAGATGCAAAAGACCCTATTGCACAGTTAATGGAAGACCAAGGCATACCATGTGAGGCTGACGTAATGAAGCCTGACAGTGTTAAGGTGTTTACATTTCCTACTAAGGCTCCAAAAGGTGCAATCCTTAGAAACGATAGAAGTGCAATAGAACAGTTAGAGTTGTGGCTAACTTACCAAAGATACTATTGTGAGCACAAACCAAGTGTCACAGTAAGTGTCAGAGAACACGAGTGGATGGAAGTAGGCTCATGGGTCTATAAACATTTTGATGAAGTAAGTGGTGTATCTTTCTTACCTCATTCAGATCACTCGTATCAACAAGCACCTTATGAAGATTGTACTAAGAAAGAGTACGATAAATTAGCTAAGGTAATGCCTTCATCTGTAGACTGGGACTTAATAAGTGAGTACGAGTTAACAGACACAACAATTGGCAATAAAACATTGGCATGTACAGGAAGTATATGTGAAATGGTTGACTTAGTTGAAGAGGAAAAGGAGATGGAATGAAATTATTATTAGTTTGTGTTCTAGCTATTTTTTTAGCAAGTTGCGCTGTTTTTGAGGCAAAGATTGATGAAGCCAAGAGGCTTGAATGTACACCTGTCGATTCATTAGGATGCTCTGGTTGGAATTAAATGTCCGAACCAGACATTCTAGTTTGTAGCAGTTGTGGGGATTCAAAAGAATCTTTCCATTTTAGCAAGAGTCAGTTAGATACTACTAACCATAGTACCGTTTGTAAAGATTGTAGAAGTAAGTATAACAAATCTTTCAAAGAAGCTAACCCCGGCTATATGGATAAGTGGAGGTATAATCTTTCTGTTGAGGAAAAAGAAAGGATTATTGAGGAGCAGGGAGGTACTTGCGCCAATGAGAATTGCCAGTATGGTTTAGATGATGATCATAAGTTGTTTGTAGATCATTGTCACCAAACTGGTAAGGTCAGGGGTCTATTGTGTCATCACTGTAACACTGCACTTGGACTTCTCATGGAGAGCCCTAGCAAGATTGAGGGGCTCATGTACTATGCAAAAAAGCATAGTGATGTTTAATAACGAAAGGAGTTAAAATGTTAGATAAAATAAAGAACGGAGCCGATGCGGCAATTGATGTAGGTATTAAGTTAATAAGCTTATCAATTGTACTGCAAGTTATATTCGGACAGAAGGTAGCATTCCTTACTGGCGATGTAATTGGTTCTATACTTAATATTGTCTGGACTTTAGGTAACGCTGGATTAGCAGGCTTAATTGCCGCTGGTATAATCTGGAAGTTGCTAGATAAAGACATAACGAATGAATTATCTAAATAGGGGTAGTGAGTAACACTCCCAGCAAAAAAACTTGGGGTCTCGTTCAAATGGATGAGACTTCTAAGTTTTACCAAGAGTTAAAGAACAAAAAAAAGAAACTCAATCCAAGACTTTGGAGGTCAGATTGGAGAAAATAAACAACGCTTTTATTCCAAAAGATCAATGCTCTATATGTAGCAGTGATTACGATCCCGATTGTGGTGGTGTCCAAGGTTATTTTGGCATGACCCCAGTTACTTTCTGTGAGTGGTGTCATTCGTCTATAATAAGCATGACAATGCAACATCTAGGTTTAGATGAGGATGGGGAAAAACTGGAGTGATTTATGGGATATAAGCCTAACAATCGTTGGAAAACTAAAGTAAGAAATGCAGACTCTAAATGGGAAGGTGAGCTAAGAGACGGTATATTATCGTCTTGTGAATATCATCCCGACAAGATACCCTACACTGTTGATCATCACTATCATCCTGATTTTAAAACAGATGATATACTGGTTGAAGCCAAAGGTAGATTCATGGATTCTGCAGAAGCTCGTAAGTATCTCTTTATTAGAGACGCTCTTCCTTTTGGTACGGAGTTAGTTTTTCTTTTCTATAACCATAAAACGCCTATGCCTAGAGCAAAGGTAAGAAAAGATGGGACTAAGTGTACACACGGTGAGTGGGCATCTAAGAATAATTTTAGATGGTTTACGGAGAATACTATAACTAAAATTTTAAAAGAGAAATAATTATGGAAGTAATGGCAAAAGTAACTATACAAACAACTGATGTAACATCGCCAGTTGTCAATACTACTATCTATGAAGTAGAAGATGTTCCTTTAGATAATAAAGAACTTAATAATCTTATTGGGTTTTTATTACAGGCTAAGAATGGTCCTTTTGAAAAGGATGATAAGAAAGCTAAAGAGGTTCCTGAGATAGTTACAGATAGTAAGTCGTAGAAAAATTAAGGTCGCAAATTGGACAATCAATGTCTTTTTGCGACCTTTTTTTT
>UEXM01001734.1_pt1 | contig 14832 bp, 16 predicted proteins | sample 1796661 | NCBI WGS metagenome assembly UEXM01 (sample SAMEA4772469, study PRJEB27181) | metagenome | reverse complement strand
GGCGATAAAGGCGACAAAGGAGATACTGGTGCAAAAGGGTCAACTGGCTCTCAAGGTGCAACTGGTAGTGCAGGTAGTAACGGAACAGACGGAGCAGACGGAGCAAAAGGAGATACAGGAAGTACTGGACCGCAAGGTCCCAAAGGTGACACAGGGTCTACTGGACCCCAAGGTGCTACTGGTAGTGCTGGGGCAAAAGGTGACAAGGGTGACACAGGCGATACTGGTGCCGCTGGAAGTAATGGAACTAATGGTTCAGCAGGGGCTAAAGGCGATAAGGGTGACACCGGAAGCACTGGTCCTCAAGGAGCTACAGGTTCAGCAGGTAGTGCAGGAGCGAAAGGGGATAAAGGAGATACAGGTAGTGCAGGGTCAAATGGAAGTAATGGAACCGATGGAAGTGACGGTGCAAAAGGAGATAAGGGAGATACCGGAAACACAGGAGCGACAGGAGCACAAGGACCAGCAGGTTCTACTGGAGCCACCGGACCGCAAGGAGCTACAGGAGCTACAGGAGCCGCAGGTTCAAATGCTAGTGTTAGTGGATATACAGGCAAGTTAAATCTTGTTTATAATTCAAAAGGGCAAACAAGAGAATTAGTTTTTGAAAAAGGATTATTAAAAAGCGTAAAGTAGGAGGCTAGATATGTTAAAAGCAGAATTAGAAAAATTTAGAGAAGACTCTATAAAAGAAGCTAAAGAGGGTATAGACTTATTATATCCAAAAAGCTATGGTGATATATTTGTAGATGATTATAATAAAGTATTAGACATACTAAGAAAGATTGCCGGAGTACCGGTACCAAAGGAAAGTGACTAAATCCAATCTTGCGAGGTCGTACAAGGTGGATAGGATTGACGATAACTTCAGTGTACATCTTAACATTAAGTGGCTTATTCAGTTGCTTATGCTTACAGCTACACTTGTGTATACGTACGTTAATATTACGACACAACTTGGAAATTCTACAAGAGAACTGGAGGAACTTAGTATAAGAATAAGTAAATTAGAACAGAAACACGAGGCGGAAATTCAAGAGATTGAACAGTGGTATAAACAATCACTTGAGCTAAATCCCTTGAAGTGGGGTAAGAAAAGGAAATAACACGAGGCAATATGGACTTTTTAGCGGTATATTCAGAAGCAGGAATGATAGGCGTAGTCGGAGCTATGTTTGTTTATATGGTTTACAGTATGAATAGAAGAGCATCCGAACAAGCTGTACATCTAGAACAATTAAAGATTGAAAATAGAGGTCAAAGCGAAACACTTGAAAATATGGAAGGTATGATTATAAAACTTATTGCAAGGTGGAATCAATCAGACGATAAACTTGATAGGAAGTTTGACGCTATAACAAAAGAAATTAACGATGCGGATAATCAATTATCTGAAATAAAAGGTAGTCTTAGTAGAGTAAATGGAAAACACTAAACCAATATCAGACAGTAGTTCAATGACGATAAGTCTGCCAATGATTATACAGGCAGTATCTTTTCTTGTTATGTTAGTTTGGGGTTATAGTCAATTAAATGCTCGAATCTCTTTCTTAGAGTATCAAGTTGCAATGAATGAAGAACATATTGTGAATATAGAAGAAGATGCTGAGGCTAATCAAAATGCAGAGATACCCGCTGATATTAAACAAAATGAAAGGATTCGTGTGCTTGAATCTGAAGTAGATAGGTTAAGAAATAATGGATAGTTTAAGAGTAACAGGTATGACAACTGGTTTGGGGTTTGTTTATTGGACGGATGTTTTATCAGGTATATTAATGTGCTTGATGTTTGGAATACAGATTTATTATTTATATTTAAAAACAAAGAGAATAAAGGAGAGTAAGTAATGGACTTAAAGAAAGTAATGATGGACTTAGCTGAGAAACAAGCTGATGCTATGAAAGATAAAATGGTTGCAGAATTAGGAAGTGAAGATATGGCTTCTAAAATAGCTTCTGCAATTAATAAAAAAATTGACATTCCATTTGTTTCAGAAGAGAAAGAACAAATCTTTTTTGAAAAATGTGTTGATGTAGTGACTGACATACTTGAAGGAATGTTTAAAAAGTAATGTTTGAAGAAGCTGTAAAAGACGTTCTTAAGCACGAGGGTGGTTATGTAAACGACCCTGTTGACCCCGGTGGTGAAACAAATATGGGTATATCTAAAAAGGCATACCCTTATTTAAATATTAAGGAGTTAACAGTACAAGATGTTAAGGATATATACTACAAGGACTATTGGTTAAAAGGTCAATGTCCTAAGCTACCATCTGAGCTACAACATATCTACTTTGATATGGTAGTTAATATGGGTAAGTCTAGAGCAGTAAGGGTACTACAAGCCGCTATATGCGGTAAAGGTATGAAGATTGCAATAGATGGGGGTATAGGTCCACAAACAATACAAGCTTCTTTAAAATCAGGATTAGAGCAAGAAAGGTTGCGTAGTTACAGAGTTAAGTATTACGCAGACCTTATTAGTAGAAAACCAAAATTGGAAAAGTACTGGTACGGATGGTATCGAAGAGCCTTAGCGGTTTAGATATATTTAATAAACTGGAGATTAAAGGGACGAAAAGATTTCGTCACGACCCTCCAGAAATATGTCCTTATTGTAGTTCTAAAGATACTATAGGTGGGATAGAGGTCATCGCCGCATATGATGGAGTACTATTTTGGGAGTGTGAACATTGTGGTGAGAAATTACTAAGGTTCACTAAACAAACAACAGTAAAGCACTTAGCTAAAACTAAGGATTTACATATTGACTTAGAGGGGTTAGAAAACATATGGGATACAGTACCAAATTAAGTGATAAAGGAGTAGTTAAACGTGGAATCATTACACCGGATAAACATTTTCCACTCCACGATGAAAAAGCTATCGATGTGGTATGTCAAGCTATACGTATCATCAAGCCAGACTTTTACGTGGACCTTGGCGATAGCGGAGAATTTAGTAGCGTCAGCCATTGGCAATGGAAAAAGAAGAAACGTCCTCCGTTGGAGTATCAGTTGCCAAGAGTATATGAAGACATCGGTCACGTTAATGCTGGTATGGATATCATTGACGAGGCTCTTGATAAAGCTAATGTTAAAGAAAAGCACTTTATTGAAGGAAACCACGAAGAATGGCTCAATGGATTTTCTGAAGAAAACCCCTTTTTACAAGGTCTTTCGGTCAAGGACGCTTTATTATTGGAACAACGTGGTTTTGAATACCACCCGAATGGAAAATATTTAAAGATAGGAAAGCTATGGTTTTATCACGGCAATCATTATGGAGGCATCGCCCACGCAAGAAATCATCTTCTTCGATTAGGAGCAAATATAATGTACGGTCATCATCACGACATACAAATGGCAAGTGTAACTCACATAGACGGACCAAAGTCAGCGTGGTCTATAGGATGCTTAAAGGATATGTCGGATGAAGCAAATGGATGGCTTGGCAATCGTAAGACTAATTGGCAACACGCTTTTGCTGTTGTCGACTACTTTGCCGATGGGGATTTCACTGTTCACGTTGTTAATATTATTAATGGACGTACTTCACTATGGGGGAAAGTTTTAAATGCCTAAACAATTATTTGAAATAAATACTTTTAGTGCCGGTATAATATCTGACCCGATAGATGAGTTAGATATTCCTAACAGTGCGGCTAGTATAGCTCTTAACATAGACCCTTTAAATGAAGGCGAGTTAAAAGGAATACCTGAAGTACAAGTTTTAAAAGATACTGGATTTCAAAATAATTTTACAGCTATAGTATACACTAGACCTTCTGCTTACTCAACCGCAGAACAAATTAATACTCAATTTCAACATAGCCAAAATACTGAGTAATGCCAAACGCACCTTGGAATAAAAACTATTTTGAAATATCGGGAACGCCTAATGTTTCTGAAGCTACTACTTTTGAAGTAAAAGTATCTGGTTCTGACAATAGTGAAACTTGGTATTATAGAAGCAAAACAGAAACATCAGATTATACTGCTTATAACACAGCTATTACTTTAGTCGTTAACACCTTATTACAATTAGGAAGCACTGGTATTTATATTAAGTTTACAAGAGCTAGTGCAACTTCTTACACACCGGGAGATAAGTGGGTTTTTAGTACACAAGCAGATGTTATATTAGACCCAAGTATTAATCAATTTGACCACATTGAAACTATAGATGTAGGAGAAGAAAGAAATTTATTAGCAATAAGTTCTTCTACAGGAAGAGTAGCTACTATAGAAAATATTGATAGCGATGAACCTAAAGCTGTTTCAAGTGAATTAAATATAGGTTCTAATACAGCAGGTTCTTTATTGGACTTTGAGAAAAAAAATAAAGAATTATATATAGCAAAAGGTCAAGATTCAAATCCTCAATTTTTAGGCTATAGTAAGAACAATGGTTTTGAGGGAGTTGGAGAATTAGAATTAAGGTCTAACCCTACATTAGATACATTAGAAGGTGCTTCTAATCCTCAAACAGATGCTTATGAAATGTCTGTTGTATTAAGAGCTGGTGGTGGGGCAAAAACTAAAAATGCTAGAATAATAGCTGGTATAAAAAACGTACCTCTATCTGGAGCTGTTGAAAACGCTGTTTTTATACAGAACCTTCATACTGAAAAACTTTACACATATGGTACACCTACTACACCTATATCTATAAAAAGATGGTACGGTAAAATGGACGGAGATTATTGCGATGGATTTGCAGTATTAAGAGAACCTGATGTTGTTGATGGTTACGCTGGGACTATTGATTTATGGGCTATGAATACAGCCGCTGGTGGAACTGTTGGTCAACAAGCAAATATGTATCAAAGTATTCAATTAAAATCACCTGAAGGAGAAGAAGATAAAATACAATCTTTTGGAGATTTTTATATCGTACCCCAAACTTCTGAATTTGCTAAATGGTTTATTGTAGCTTCTAAATCAAGGTCAAGAAGAGTTTCAAATAGTGGACCTATACAAGAAGATGATTGGTTATGGAGAACTGATAGTTTAACGACTGCTGTTATTACTTCTTCTGGGTATGAAGTAGAACCTAGTCATTGGGATAATATTGACCCATTACTTACAAATACTGCATCTGGACCTTCTACAAAAAATGGTAATGAATTTTATTATATGCAAAGATGTATATATGCAGGTGGTGGAATGCAAACTAGTTTAGGAAGTACGGTATACACAGCAGATATGCCAGATTTTGTAATGGTAAATTCTAATGCTTACCCACCTCACCAAGGACTAGCACCTTTTATACAAGAAACAACATTGTATTCTTGTATTGCATTTGCTGGATTTAATAGTTCTGATGGGAGTTATGGAAGTAATCCTTATTTATCTTTTACCTGTAGAGTAGGACCGGGTTTTGGGAGCAGGGGTAATAAGAATTGGTATATAGCGGCTAGTTGTTTTCAAACCAATAATCAAAGACAAATTAATACTGGACCTACAGTTGCTTGGGATTCTACTTCAAACAATCCTTCTCCTTATGAGCAATATGGTTGGGAAACCGAATGTGTAGGTCCTTTTATGGCAAACAACGCTGGTAATAGTCACGCAATAAATTATAGACCTGTTAGCTGGATTACTTATATGATAGAAATAAAGACTGCTAACACCGGACAAAACAAATACAAAGCTTTACCTCATATGTTAGACTGGGCAGAACAAGGAAGCTTAGCTGATAAATGGAAAACATTTAAAGGAAATTCATCTTTTACTTTACCATCTTGGCTTACAAGTATTGGATATGATGCAGGTGAAGGTGAGCTAGGTAAGCAAAGTGGAACTAATGTTAATCTTGGTACTATTAAAATAGAACAAGTTCCTTCTAAATCTCCTAATTTTGGATTACGTGGAAGAGTTTTATTCTCAACTATTGGAACAAAAAGACAGAGACACTTAATGCACTATGTTAGACCGGGCAGTAGAAGACTTCTTACTTTTAGATTTGGTTTAGAAAGCAATACTCCTCAACAATTAAATGACACATTAAACCCCGCTATATTCCCTAATGATTGGATTCTTACTAATCAAAATATAAATGAACCCGATTATCAGAATATAAATGCTTATGCTAATTGGAGTGTTAATGACAGTGATAGTCAGGCAAATCCTAACTTTTATGGTGCCGCCGCTAACTGTAATAACGCAAGAAGATTTAGAAGTATTTCTGGTGCAGGAATGACTGGAGGTGGAGATAAACACGGATACAGACCTTCTGAACACGGGAATGTTACATTGACTACTACTCAAGGCGGAACGTGGTTTCCAGTAGAAGACGATGAAGTTATGCACGTATTTGTCGTAAAGCACGGAGAAAATCAAACAAAAGGTAGGTTTCAAATTCCTTTTACAGGTAACACTTCTTTTGCTAATAAATATGTTTCTAGTGTATCTGAATTTGCAATAGAAACACCTACGTACAATGGGATTGCTAATAGTTGGGCAGGTATAGCCGCTAAAAAAGTATTTTATAAAGCATCTCTTATATATGACGGATATCAAGAAACTCCATTATTAAGTACTCCAAATTCAAAATTTGATAGTAATGGAATTGACGAAACATTGAATGTAGAAATAAGAATAAAAGATACTTATCCCATATCAGAAAGAGTTACTGGAGTTGCTTTATATAGAGCTACTTCTAACAGCAGTTTAGACCTTACTGAACCAGAAACTTTATATAGGTTTGTTGAAGAAATCCCCTTATTTCAATTTAATCATAGCGATGTAAGAGGAGACCAAAGTTTTACAGTTCAAGATACTGGAGATGCTGAGGGTACCTATGAATCTATTAATGGGGTTAGTGAAAAAATTTATGATTTAGGTATTAATTACACAGTTAATACACAACAAAACGGTTATCACTTTGTTTCAAATTGCCAACACAGTCAGATACCAGATGCAGATAATTATTTATTTAGGTCACAGCCGGGTAAGTTTGCAATATTTGACTGGACAAAAGATTTTGTAGAATTACCTTTTATACCGTCTGCTTTAATAGGGTTTCAAGGTAAAGTATATTGTTTTAGCAATAATCAAACAGCTATAGTAAATCCAGAGAACTTATTTATTGAAGATGTAATAGAAGGCGTTGGATGTATTAATAGTAAGACAAGCTTAATTACAGATGCTGGATTAGTATGGTGTGACTTTAAAAATATCTATTTAGCTAGTCCGGGTATAAAACCAATAGGTTCTACTATACTTAATGTAAAAGATGTGGGTTGGTTAAATATATCACTTGATGAAAAAAGAGATGTTAGATGTGGCTATGATTCTAAAAGAAAAGCTTTTTTATTCTTCTTTTCAAAAGGAACTGACCACAGGTGTTGGGCTTATAGTTCTCAAAAAAACAGATGGGATTTATTTGAAACTCCAGCAAAAGTAAAAGATACTACACTAACTAAAGATGGAGCTACTATAATATTATTAAATAATAATAAGTTAGCAAAGTTTTTAGCTAATACAAGACTTAGTAAAGATTGGTACTGGGAATCAAAAAAAATAAGTCTTAGTAACACTATGGTAGATAAAAAAATAAGAAACTTTAAATTAGAAGGTAACAATAGAGCACTTACTTCAATGCAATACAAACTAGATGGAGATGCTGATTGGAAGACTGGAACAACTATAGACACAAGTTTTACTGGAGATAATAACAAAGCATATAAATTACAAGAATCCGATAAGAGTAAAAAGGTGCATTGGATAAAATTAAAAATAGCAGGAGATAATTCTTCTGCTGGAACTGATGTTAAAGCATTTGCTAGTTCCGTTATTTACAAACCAAAGAGACCTAAGTAATGGGAAAAGTTAGAAGAGTTAATCCAAACATTAAAGCTGGTAAAGGTAGAAACGAAAGAGATACCTATATGGAAACAGATAAGTTGCATAATAAATCTGCTAGGTCTTCAGAAGAAAGGTCTGGAGATGTTGGCTCAATAAGGATTATAGTTGACGGAGAAAAACCGTTTTTAGAAATAAAATCAAAAGAAGGATGGGTTCGTTCAGACAATACAAGTGTATCTGGCTTCTCATTTAAAAAATAAGTATATTAAATTAGAGAATAAGGTGATGTTATGAGTTGGTTAAGTAGTAAGTGGGATGAATTGACTGGTAAAAACCAGAAAGTTGCAACTTCCACTATAAATAGTGAGTATGATGATGCGTTTTCTGGAGCTAGAAGCACCTATGATACGTTAGAAAAACGTGGTCTAGATATGATGGACCCTGATTCTGCGTATAATCAACAACAAAGAGCAGGTATGCAAGAGAATGCGGCAGATGCGGCGGCTGAATCTTCTAGGTTGGCTGGACGTAATGCGGCAATGGCTGGTGGAGCCCCTGCGGCGGCGTTAGCGGCTCAAACAGCAGACTATGGTAACAAAGCTCAAGCTGGAGCATCTGACGCTTATAATAAGTATTTAAGCGGTGCTATAAGCCAAGGTTCAGGTATGGCTAGTGGAGCGGCTAATAATATGGCACAAATGAACCAAACTCAAATGAATGCTGTATCTAATCAAAGGTTAGCAAATGCACAAATAGACAGTCAAGCTACTGGATTTGGAGCTAACTTACTTGGTAAAGGTATGCAAATGGCTTTTGGAGTTCCGCCTGTATTTCAAGAAGGTGGTGCAGTAGAAGATTTTAAACCTCATATTATGTATAAAGATGGCGATGAACAAATGGCTAACACATATGAAGAACATTTAAAATATAAGAAAGACGGATATGGTCATAAAAAAGGGATGGCTTATGGTGGTAAAGTTTCTATGTACGCTAAAGGTGGATACGTAGAAAGTGCTTATGGTAACTCAGGAGGTATGTTATCTCAAGTTATGGGACCTGACGGTATACCAATGAATATTAAAACTCGCATTGGAGGGCAGACAGTTGGCGAATAAATACAGCCCATATCCCGGAGATGTTGTAGACGCCAAGCTAGAACCCGGTGAGTATGTACTAAATAGAAATGCAGTTGATGCTATTGGTGAAGATAAGCTTAATAAATTAAATAATGAAATAGCCCCAAGATTCCAAGAGGGTGGTATGAATTTCGGTCCTTTTAAAAGTGAAAAAGCTTATAAAAGTAATAAGCGGATGCAGAAGAAAAAGGCTAAGAACGACAGGCAAATAGCTAAACTAAGGGCTATGAGATTAAAACAGATGGAAAAAGCTAGAGGTCCGTCACCTGAATTAAGAAGAAAAAACCCTGAACAATTTAATCCACAATCCGTAAAGCAAGGTGATGCTGGAGAAGCTCCTAGTATAGGTGAAATAACTAATTACGCTAGGATGAGAGCAGATAGCGTTCACAGAGACAAAATGAACTCTTCTATTCAGTCACCTAGTACTATAAGAAATGCAACAACTACCCCTATAGATTTGCAAAAAGTAGAAGTTCCTATGGGAGACCAGTTTAATTCTGATGAGTTTAACAATATGTTAGGCACTGCTAAAGTAATGAATGACTATATGATTAAACAAGGGATGACTGATTCGCAAGGCAGAAGTCCTTTTAACGAAGATTATGGTCAAATAAAAGGTATAGACCCAAAGACTTTTAAAATGCCCACAGATAGGATGCTTACACCTGCCGAGCAGTTAATGACTCGAATGAATATGCCTCGCAATCAAAAAATGAATACTTATATTGATGAGAATAATCCTGAAGTAGAGCAGATATATAAAGACAATCCCTTAATGGAGGCAGAAAGATTAAATAAAAGGCAAAATCTGCAAGAATGGAGTGATGATAGAACTCAAAATATAAAAGATGAAGTTGCTTTAGAATATAGTCCTCAAGCTTTATACAACCACGATAATGATGGTATAGGTGGAAGTAAAGCAGATGCAATGAAAAGACAAGCTGATAGAGAGCTAATGAGAGAACAGGCAAAAGATATTGAGATGCAAAATACAGGTATGGGTTCAGAAAGATTTAAGCCTATTAATCCTAAAACAGGTAAACCTTTTGAAACAATGGAACAATATCATTCTCGTATGCAAGAAATGATAGCTAATCAAAAGAAACCTGCTCCACTTGATATAAAAGATACAAGTAAACCTATGAAGCCTATTAGGAGAGTAGCAAATAACAAAGTGATAGGAGAGAAAAGAGGGATAAGAAATTTTTTAAGTGACTTTGCACAAGGAAGTAATATGTCGAGATATAAAACAAGCGGAGACAAATATAGATACCAAATGGGTGGTGAAGTAGGTCCTGATGGTAGAAGAAGATATGCTTTAGGTGCTTTAGTAGCTCCTTTATTAGCTAAAGGACAGGCTATGTTTGGTGCCGGTCAAGTCGCCGCCGCTAATCAGGTTGCAGGGGCTAAGTCTGGTATGTCTAATCTATTAAGTGCCGCTAAAGAAAGATATGGTGGTGGTTTTAACGAAGCTAACAATATGATTTCTGAAAGGTTTATGAGTGAAAACAACGCTGATTGGGATTCAAAGTCAAGAGAGGAACAACAGGGTTTAGCAAAACCATTAGCCAGTATGGGCTATAAACAAGGTGTAGGCAGTATAGCAACTGACCAAGAAAAAACACAGCGTTTAGGTATGGGTTTAACTGAAGGTGCTACTCAAATAGGTAAAGATGCAGTAAGCTTAGGCAAAGGGGCTGTTAAAACAGGTCTAGGAGCTGGAGCAGTAGCTCTTGGCGGTACTGCTTTAGGAGCTAAAGCTCTTTATGATGGTGGTAAAAGTTTATTAAAGGAAGGATTTAATAAGGATAATGAAGGTGGTTTATTAGCAGACGCTGGAGAAGCTTTAAATAGAGGAAAGGCTGATAACTACAGTGACGTTTGGTCAGGAAAAGAAAAAGGTTCGTTGTTACAAAGAGGTAGAAAAGGTCTTGGTGGTTTAGGAATGATGTTACAAGATGCCTCACAAGCACAGGGTTTTCAAGGTGCTGATTGGGGAGGTTCTGGTATAGGTAAAGCTCAAAATGCAAAAGCCGCTCAAAAAGAAGCTACAAAATTAACAGATATAAAAACTGAAGATGAGTATGATAGCAGTGGTGAAAGAGAACAAGCATATAAAGATAACCTTGTTTCTGAAATGGATATAGAAGAGGGCTTTGACCCAACTCAATTACAGGCTGAAATGGACAATATGTTTGATGATGAGTTCAGTGGAGCAGATGGTGAAGCAACTGGAGCTAATCCAATAGGTCCTGATGGGATGGCTACTGTCACTAATCAAGCAGGTTTTGGAGATAATCAAGCAATACCTTCTAATGCTGTTGCTCCGGGATTTAAAATTAATCCATCAGATAGTGATATGGAAAGAGGGATAAAAGAAACATTAAATTTTCAGGGTGCTGGTCAGGCTAAACGACAAAGTAATGGTCAAGTGTTGTATCAGCAACAAGGAGGACCTGTTACGCTTGAAGGCTTCATACAGCAGTCTTGGAGGAATATGAGATGAGTGAAATAAAACCAATGAATTTATCTGGTGTATCGCACAACCCATTACGAGGTGGTGCCGCATCAGGAAATAACACTATAGCAGATAGAATGAGAGCTAATTCTCAGTTACGAATGGCTGAGAGTATGAATAAGTATAAACAAGCTCAAATGAAAAGAGCTGAAAACGATTATCAAATTGGCAAAAGAACAGAAAATTTTGTATTCAGCAACTATCCTAGTGGAAAAGACTCTACTTGGGCTAATGGCACAGATGGTATGAAGTTTGGAGAGGGAAGTAGGTCTAAACACTTAGCTCGTTGGAAAGAAAAAGTAGGTGGCAACTTACAAGGATTTGAGCAATACTATCAAGCTGGTAAACAAGCTGAAATGGACGGTATAAAGAAAAGCTTAATAAGAGACCCATTAAAATTTTCTGAAGACGGATGGAAGAAGCACGTAAGTAAGACTATAGCTGGTTGGGAACCTGATATGAGAGAGTCTTTTATGAACAGTTTAGATACTGAGACTCGTGGAAACTTAATGCAATATTATGACCCTGATAGTCAACTATCTTGGGGTGAATATGGTAGTAGACTTATAGATGATAATTTTGGAATGGACGACAACCCCGGTAAAACTATTATGGCAGGAGCCACTGGACTAGCCGCTCTTGGAGGTGGTGCTTATTTAGGCTACAAAGCTCTAAGAAGAGGTAAAATTCCTGATGTTCCCGGCGGTGGTGGTGTTGGCGGTCAATCTCAAAAGTTATTACAAGGTATGAAGCAATTACAACTAGGGTCAGGAGCTAAGAGACTTAATGGCAAGTCTATGAGTAAGGGCGATATAGCAAAAATGATGAATAGTGGTGAAATAAATGCTAGTCAAGCTAAAATATTAGCAAGAGGCGGAAGTATAAACTTTGGTGGTAGTCAAGGAGAACTTTTTGCACGTGGAGAAACTGCTCCTAAATTACAAAGGCTTTTAGGAGAACCTATTTCAGAAAATGCGATAAAAGACATACCTAAATATTTGAAAGCGGCTAGATTAGATGGTAAATTAACACAGTCATCTGCTGACCAACTTCAAGGAGTTATAAATACATTACAAAAATCAGGTAAGGTTGTTAATACTAACAATATTAGTACAGCTATAATGAGACTTGGACCAAAAGGTGGTGCTTTAGTTACTCAACTTGGTAAAAATAAAATTAATTTAGGTCCTATAAAAGGTTTAGGCTTTACTAAAGGCATAGCTACAGCAATAGGTCTTCATACTGGTATGAGTTATGGTATTAGAAATATGGCAGAGATGATGGGTGCAACTGAAAACAATGCTGAAGCATATGGAGATGCGGCAGGAGCGGCAACAGCGGCAGTCGGAGTACCGGCGGCACCTCACGTTATAGCTAAATTAAAAGATGTTTATAGAAAAAAAGGTGGAAGTTACATTATAAAAAAATTAGGTTCAAAGATAGGAATGAAAGCGGCGGCAAGAATAGTAGGTAAAGGCTTTTTAGCCTCGATGACTGGTCCTGCGGCAGGTGTTGTTGGCTATGGTTTATTAGCGGCAGACGCCTATATGATATATGATGCTTTGAGCGATATAGAGTAAGGAGAAACTAATTGGCTGACCCAACTACTTGGACACCCAAGTTTGAAGAAAAGCAGATTAGGGAACTAATAGGGGAATATCAAGTTAATCCTAGTCAGTTCAATGACAGGGATGACGACATAGATGTTCTAGAAGAACACGCTAACCACTATCGTATTCCATTTGCAAGAAACAGTGACCATCAAGATGGCTTTATAGCTAAGACTATAAAAGCGGCTGGGCGTGGCTGGTTTGAAGGCTTTACTACATTACCTCCTGAAAAGATAGACGACTTTACTGGAACTAGTTTAGGTCGTGACCCCGAAGATACTACTGAAGCTATAGCTCGTAACTTAGGTCACCTTGCAGGTTTTGTTGGTTACTTGCCGGGTGCTAAAGCATTAAGAGCTTTAGGAGCAGTAAAATTAGCGGGTGGATTAGCATCGTTAAAAGGTAAGAGTGTTCCAATGGCTGTTGCTAATAAGGCACAAAAAGCTGTTGGCAAAGTTGCTTCCCCTTATTTAAGAGATTTGCCCAGTTTTGCTACCGAAGGTATACTTGCTGATATGTCACAAGGAGCTTTTCATTTAGGTATTGCAAGTGCGGCGTCAAGCTGGACTCACGGCGTAAATGAAATGTTTGGAGCGGCAGGATTTGGAGCTGTTGCAGGTGGTGCGTTTAGAGGTATAGGTAATATGAGTGGCTTTGGTAAAAAGCTAGAAGCAGGTCAATTAAAACCAAACGGAAGCCCTGATATATCTAAACTAGCTCCCGGACAAAAGGCTGATTTAGCGGCTAGAACTATGGCAGGTGCCGCTTTTCAAGGGTTACCTAGCTCACTACAAGGTGCTACTACAGAAGAACAGGTATACGCTTATGCAATGGGTGCTTTCTTTGGTTATAAAGAAATGCCCTACCAGACTAGAACAAGTAGAGAGTTCCTAGCAGAAACATTTAAAAAAGATACTGGTGCTGACCCTGAAATGAACCCTAGATGGGATACATTAACAAGAGAAATGCAAAGTATTGTAAGAAGAGATTTTGAGCAAACTTTTGGTGGTGAAGATGTAAAGTACGCTGTTTACGATATAATGAAAGGCAAAGGTATAAAAGCTGAAGACATTGAAAGAATGGCTGAAGAATTTGGTGGTGTCAAACAAGAAGTAGACCCAACTACTGGTGAAATGGTTAACTCTAAAATAAGTAAACAACAAGCTAAAGAGTATAAAGAAGCTTATAAAGACGACCCCAGATTTGCAGAACAGCAAGATTTAGATATGCACATAGAAGCTATGGCAGAAATACCTATGACAATAGCAGGTAAAGGAGCTTATGTTGATAGGTTGTTTGACAACAGGACCAACTTAAAGGTAAAGTCTGGTAGTGAGAGATTAGATTTCTCTGACAAACTATTTAAAAAATGGAAAAGTTTTTGGAATGAAACTACAGGGAAACCTAAACAGGACGCAGAGCAAAAAATCGTTGAGTTTATTGAGAAAGAAACTGGGACTAAACTTTCTACCGAAGAAGAAAGTTGGTGGAGAAACTACGGAGAAAGATTTAGAAAAGAAGAGCTTATTGAGCAAATTGAAATGGTTAATGGTGAAGTTGGTATACTTAAAGGAGTTACTAATTCAGTTGGTAATAAGAAAACTTTAAAACAAGAAAGAATGATAATAGAAGATGTTTATGAAGCTGAACATCTAAAGCATACTGGTGAACCTATAAAACAAAACTTCTTTAGAGTTTTAGACCATATGATATGGGGCGGAAAAGAAACAGACCTTAGTAGAGCTGAAATGATT
>UEXM01002110.1_pt1 | contig 14833 bp, 23 predicted proteins | sample 1796661 | NCBI WGS metagenome assembly UEXM01 (sample SAMEA4772469, study PRJEB27181) | metagenome | reverse complement strand
TGATAAACAATGTTTGGGGCTTTGGGTCCTATGCACATGATTAAATGCCTAACCAGCAGTAGTGGTGATGTTTAAGCCAGACCCCCTGGCTGATTTGGTTGGGTTTTTAGCCCGTGCAATACGCAACGCAGCTTTGCCACGTTTGGTGCCGAGATTGCGTGCATCTGACCCAACCTTTGGTGGTTGAGCTGACTTTTCAGGTGGTGGTGCGCCAATCATTTGGCTAAGCCGCATTGCTTGCGCATTGGTGTTATCAGCCTGCAACTTGATCTGTTCATTCAAACGATCAAGCGTTGCGTTTTTGCTTCGCAACGACGCAGTCAATTCTTGCTGTTTCATATCCAAGCCAGAATCCATCGACCGCTCGATAGCTGACTTCTGCAACTCAAACTCTTGGTTGAATGCGTTGTAATCAGGCTGCGTAATAGTTGCCCGGCTTCCCCCGCACATCAGGCCACCTCCTCGGCATAAGGGTTTTGCTGTTGCTCTTCAAGCTTTGACGAAAGCCAACGCACGACAGAGACTTGGCCGGAACGAAACCAGACCTCACGATCTGAAAGCTCCAGTGACGGCGCCTGGTCAGGAAACTGGTCAGCCAATAAAGCGACAAGTCGATGATCAATGGGAGGGATCAAACCCACTCTTAGGCACCGTAGACGTTGTAAGCGTACCTATAGAGCGGGCATAGGCATAGTATGCGCGGCATAGTGAGTAAAAGATCTACGGATTTGTAGTTATGGCTGACCTGCAAGAACAACTTGCTGAGATCCATGAAGAAGTTGTTTTGCAAGTATTGGAAGACCTGCGTAATGGCGACCGCAAAGCAAGAGCGGAAGCGATGCAATTGCTAAAGCAGAACAACGTCACTGCCGTAGCGCAAGAGGGCAGCACGTTGCGCAAATTGGCTGGAAAACTCGACTTTTCTCAAATGGAAGACAAGGTCGTATCCATCAAACGCGCAGCTGGCTGATACCACCATGGGATTTCGCTCCTCTCTTAGGCCGCCATCCCAGCGCCAACGCGTCGATGGCAGCTCCAGTTTCATCTATCCAAGCGTCATAACTCTCTTGCTGCAGTTGATCTTGGCGGTGTCTACGGGCACGATCTTGATCTTGAGCAGCCGAGTCAACAAAGAACCCAGCGGCAATACTCATAGCGTCAATCCGGTCATCAAAATCAAGGCACCCTTTCATTGCTTGCAAGCGGCTGAGCTGGAACAACAAAGAGCGAGTGTGCCCGCGCTCGGGATCTTCCTCCAAGAGTCGATAGTCCTGTTTAATGACCCGATTTGTCACCACTACCCGGTGTTGTTGGATCAATGGCCCGAGTGTGTCGCAGAGCCGTTCCTCTTTCCTCATCGAGTGCCGGATTTCTTCTATCGCGACGGGATGTTCCCGTATCAAATGAGGCTTGAGCAATGCAGAAAACATTCCGTCGCCCATATTGCTTTCAGCGACAACTTGGTTGACGTTCCATTTCTTGGCAACGCGAGCTAAATGCTGCAATACCTCATCGGCATAACCAAGAGTGCTGCCGCCTGATTCCAATAAAAAAAGATTGCCATTGAGTTCTGCCATGACGGCCCAGGCCAATTCATCGCGGCCGCGGCCTGCAGGATCAATTGCCAAACAGCAACGCCAATGTTCGTCGTTTGCAATCCACCCGCTGTAAAAAATTGGCCGGTGGTAGTGACGATCAGCACCCATGCCGACACAAACCAAGTCTTGCAACCGCACATCAGGTTGATTCGACCAGACGACTGTTTCTGGCAACGCAGTGCCATCGATGTCCATCACCATCAGGTCGCCAAGCCTGATCGGAAAACGATCAAGGGTTGCTAGGCGAGTGTTGAGCATGAACTGCAGCTCAAACGACGCCTTAGTCATTGACGCCTTGCGTTGCAGCAAGTCCTCATGTGCAAAGCGTTCTGGATCGGTTGGTTCACCAATAAGAGCTGAATCCTCTAAAACCTCTTGTTGAATGACCGGATCAAGGTTGCCTTCATAGCTATCGAATTCTTTGGGATACAACGCTGGCCAATACCGTGCGGCGTAATTCCTTTCTCTAACTAGACGCAGATAAATCGACGTCTCAACGTGAGGCGTACCTAAATACAAGATCTTGCGCGGCAGCAACTGGCCTTCGTCAGGTTTGATGATCGATTGAATTTCTTCGACAGCGTGCGCCACCCGCTCTTGCTTCAGCTGGGTGATGACGTTCGCAAGTGTCTCGACATCGTCAAGGATGGCGCAAGTACAACGCTGACCGGTCGTCTGACCCATTACTCCCATTGAACGAACTGAAGGACTTTGTTCAACAGTTGTTGGCCCAACATCAAAGGCAACGTTGCTAAAGCGATTACTTGGTCCTGGCATCAAGCACTGCAAGATGTCAACCTCGCCAATACAGCGCAGCATGAACGACGAAAAGTCAGTGCTCTTCACTGCCGTAGCCGACACCACCAAGATTTTTTCTGACGGGTCAACCCGCAATCGCCACAACGCATAGAACGACGCAAGGATTGACTTGCCCAATCCACGAAACGCCACAGTCAATGACTTATCTGGACCGTTTTGCATCCAGTCACAGACAGCTATCTGCTGACGGGTTGGTGTATCAGCCAACCCCAGCTCTCTCAGTAAATAACAACTGAAATTGGGAAAGCTATCCCGCAATGCTGGCGGTAACGGCTCCCACAGTTCTTTCACTATTCAGCCTTTGCCTTCTTCGCCTTTTTAGCAGCAGGCTTCGTTTTCTCTACAGCACCTTCGACGTAATAACCCGCAGGCTTCTTCTCCTCCAACGTCTCTTCCTTCACGCAACAGGCACCCTCAAGCCCCAGGTCCATCCGTTGATTGTTCGTCAAATAAGGCATGTCAGTAATCACAACATGCCGTCAGTCTGACGCAATTTCAGAGAGGTCAAAAGACCCCTCCTGCAAAGACTTAGTCGACCACGACCAAGCGACCAACTACAAGTCCTCGCACGCTAAATCGTACTCAACTTCCCTTTTCTCTCCACGCTTTGCCCTTGCCCTGTCACTAGGTAGCAATCCCTCCCCCATCACCCCAATCGCATAACGCACCGCTTCCACTTGATCTGGATGCGTCACCCGATAAATCCTCTTCTGACTTCCACCCCGCCAGCTATGCGTCATCCCCTCACAACTGATCAATCCGTCATCCATCAATAAATCCACTGCCTTGATCACCGTCTTGCTCGACATCCCGCATATGTCCGCAATCGTTTTATGACTCATTTGCGTCGTCCCACCAAATTCACCACGGTCGTCCTGCCAAGCCGCTTCCCACATCACCCCATACACCGCACCACACTCACGACCTAACCCAAATGCTTCCTGCATTAACGGACAAGATCCAGCCAGTTTTACTGACATCAGTCTTTCCTGGGAAAGACATATATCTTATGGCCGAATTTTCCTACGTCACCGCAGAACTCCGCAAAACCTTACCTCGATAAATTACGCCCTCACTTTCCCAAAATGGGTCGCGCAATGAGATGGTCAACATATGGCACGCGCGTTGGGCTTTCCCCCTTGCGCCCCCTTCGAAATCTCCAGGAATAAGGCGAGCCCTGGCAGAAAAAAATGCAACCGGGCAAGCTATGCCGCAAGCCAGGCAAGCCAAGCCAGGCCACGACAGGGCTGGAGACTGTTGGCGCAACCGTCGTGGCAAGACGTGACGAACCAGAGACAGGGGCTGAGGTGGTGAAGCCAGAGCAGGAGAGGTGAAGCCAGCGGGCAGCCAGCCAGAAAGCGAGAGGCCCGCCCGAGGTTCAATGCATGACGATCTGCAAACCGTCCTCGTTAATGTCTGCGGATGTGCAGGACTCCGGCTATAAGGGAGGACAAGCAGGGGCGAGAGCTTGACGGCTCACACCACGACCACGGCCCTGCCTTATGCCTCATGGCTCAACGTTCACCAATTGGCTCACGTCCTGTCGACGTCCGCCTGTCATGCGACCAGCTCGACGCCTTACTTGACGCACTGGACGCCATCCACCAACCGTTCAACGGCTGGGACTCGCACACAGAATTGCGTCGTCAGCTGGCGGTGGCTTACTACGCCGCACAGGAGGTGGCGTGATGACACCTCATCAGCACGGACTAGCGGCGATGGTCGCGTATTTCGGGGCTCTTGCCCTGTGCATGCTCGGCTGCGTGCATTGGGCAGAAGGTCAGCTGTCAGCGGATGCGCAGCGCCTAGCCGATCGGAACGCCTACTGGGCGGAGGTGCGCAAGTGAAGCTGCAAGGACCGATGAGAAATGTCGACCTGCTGGACCTGCTGGCCTGGCTCGACATGCGATCACGCGACGCCGAAATGAAGTGGGGCACGCCGTATAGCGGCGCGTACTACACGGCTTGGAAGTGGTTGACGGCTGTCGTTTTGAACAATCCACGGCCCGAATTGCCATGGCACGCAGAAGCAGCCCTGATCAGAGCCCAAGGAGCAGAACACCGACTGGAGAGCAACCGATGACGACTTTCAGCCAGATGACAATTAGAGACCGCGCAAGGTACGCGGAACGCGTAGCCGGCGCCGCCAGGAATTACGGCATGGATGAGGCCAGTTATCGCGTGCTGGCCAGCATTAATCACCGGCTTGTCCGGTGGTTCGGTCGAGAATGCGACGGCGACATTGCGCGGGATGACGAAACCGGCAAGGTCTACGGGTATTCACAGGACCGCAGCCAGCGGTATCGAATTAACGACACGGAGACAGCAGGCAGGAAGCAAGCGAAAGCCATCGCCAACAGGTTGGGCGGCTGGATCTATTTCCAGACCGATCCTCGTGGTTGTGCCGTCTACTTCTTCCGGTATGGCAAGAACGGCGAGCCGGGACCGTATCGCATCGGCAGGGATGAGGACATTCGGCAGGTCTACCCGCTTCAAGCTTGCGCCTGTTATTTCTGATGACACTGCAGGAAGCACGGGCAGCCGTTGAGGTTGCCCGGAAGGACTACAAGCGGGCTGAGTCGAATTACTACGGCTACCGCGGCAGGGACGGCGGCCTGCTGGACCCTGATCGGTTCAACGAACTGATGGGTGCGTTCTGGCAAGCACAAGACAGGCTCAGCCGAGCTCAGATCGTGCTTGAGAACCATCCCGAAATGGACTTCGACTTGTTCGAGGAGATGTTTGGCCACCTACGGGTGGCGCCTTTTTCACCAGCAGACACGGAAATTTAATGAAACTCACGCAGCTACAACAATCGATTCTCAGGCAGTCAGCGACAGCTGACGGCCGCAGCGAAGCCCAAATGCTGGGCTTCCTGCTGGCGGAAGGTTTGCGTTTCTACTGGCAAAGCAAAGAGACCTGTTGGGGTCCGCCATTTAATGCCGACAAAGCGGCGGAAGCGCTTGACAACCAGGCCTTGGGCTACGCGAAACACGACCAACCAATGCCGGAAGATTGATGCCCTACGCAACCAATTTTGAGCGCGATCTGGCGCGGCTGGTGCAGCTGACTGAACAGCTGCTGAAAACAGCAGAAGCACAGCTTGAGGCCACCGAAAGGCTGGCCGCCAAGCCTCGACGGCGGACAACAAAGGAGACCGACTAATGATCAACGAAACCAATTTTCCAGCGTTGTTGCAGGCTTTAAGACGGCGGACCAATGGAATGGGCTTGCTGGGTGTCGAGGTGCTGCTGCATTGCGCGCAAGCGCCGCGGACGATTAGCGAACTCGAACACCTGACAGGCGCTAACAACGGGTCGATTAATCGTGCGATTAATCAGATGGCCGCACGTTATGACTCGACGGCGGACCAAGTTCGGCTGCCTGCTTTGCACCTGCTTAACAAGCAGACAAGGCCAGAAGGCAGAGGGTTCGTGTATTACGTCACCCGCAGTGGCGAGGAACTCTGCACTGCTGCAGGGTTACGGTGTAGTGTAACCCATCGCCGGGCTTTGAATAATTGAATAGCAAAACTGATGTATTCCTTTGTATCTCCATGTACATAAGACTCGCAATGCAGGACTATCATTTAACCGCTCACGCCGTGCTCTGCGCTACGCAGCCCCATATGCACTGGCAATTAAGTCGCCACGCAAAAAGGGGTCGCATTCCATGGATTTGGCTCAATTGGAACGGACTTTTGATGTTTTTGGGTCGATGGATCCAGGCACTCTTCCGTTCCATCACGCTCAAGTATTCCTCTTCATCGCACAGCAGGACTCCTGCACCTACCGAGAGATCGAACAGCGATTCGCCATAACCAATGCGTCCGCAAGCCGGTGCGTTAACGCGTTAAGCGATTACGCCAGACACAAGAAGAAAGCGTTGGGGTTAGTTGAGGTTTTTATTGACCCAGCTGAAGGCCGGCGCTACCGCGTGCGCCTTACAAAAAAAGGGCAAGGCATTAAACGACAACTTCTAAACCTTTTGAGCAATGGCCAAAGTCTCTAAAAACAGCATCAGTAGGCGCAAATCCGGCTGGGTAGTAAACGTCGTTTACGACGACGGCACACGTCGGCAGCTGTCCTGCAAATCACAAGGCCACGCACGCCAACGCCTGAATGAACTGCTGGAGGATTCGGCTGCAGCTAAACCAGGACGGCGGAACGTCTTCACAATTGGCGACGCAATGCCGCAACTGGTTACTTATTTCGAGCAATTTGACGACCCTGTCTCGCCGTTATCGCATTGCCGTGACGTCATGACGTATTTCGGCAAGACAAAACCGATTGATGAAATCCAGTACACCGACGTTGAGGAGTATCAACGCCACTTAATGGAAAATGTTGGCAACTTGCCAAGCACCGTCAACGCAAAAGTGGCCAAGATTCGGAAAATGCGTGAGTTGGCCGTGCGTGCTGGCGTCAATTCGTTGCCGCCAATTCCGCGCAACGTTCGTATGAATCACACAAACAAGGCGTTGTGGACGGCGGATGAACTGCAAGCTGTAGTTGGCGACCTCTCACTGCGCGGGCTTGTGAAGCACGCCCACTTGTTGTTGTTCTTGTATGAAATGGGCTGCAGGCACAGCGAGGCTTTCAGGCTCACAGCTAAAGACGTCGACATGCGTCAAGGCACAGTTCATTTTTTTAAGGCAAAACCAGATCACAAAAACCAGAACCGCAGGCTGCCTCTTACACCGCAAGCCTTGACTGTGATCAGTGATTACGTCAGCACTTACAAGGACGCGCCTGTCTGGCAGTTCGCAAACGAGCGCAGACGCAGCTTGAACATATTTGAGCAGCAAGTACGGCGAACGCTTGGTCGCGTTGGTATTCACAAAACAAGGCCTATTCACACATTGCGTGACACTTGCCTGTCAAGACTCGGCCAAGCTCGATGCACTGGTTTTGAAATCATGCAGTGGTCTGGCCACAAAGATTTGAAAAGCGTGGCGATTTACGTCCAGATGGATATGTCTCGTCTTGACAGAATGAAGACGCTGTTAACTGAAACGACTTCACTTCCAACAGTCTTTACAGATCCGTCTGTTGACTTGCGGCAAGTCGCTGGCAATTTGCAGCAAATGCGCCCCTAACCCATTGCTATGACAGGGCCACGATTCAGAGGACAACAGTCGTCACTTGTTCTGCTTTGCCGTAGAGCAAGTCACTGATTGGTTTCTGCGTCTTTGCAAGTCAAATCTCCACACATGCAGCAGTCCGCAGAACCGTGCAAGCCTGAAGCAAGAGACATGCAAGCCCAAAGCAAGCAAGTCGCAGAGCAGCTCGCAAGACAAAGCAAGTATCAAGAACGCGCACAACGTGACGGTGCTGCTGCACATCGACGGATTCGTGAGCGAGGCCGAGAGTCAGCGCTGCCGTATGGGCAAGCCCTTTACAGCCAATGCCTTGAGCCGCTTGCCGCGGCCCTGGAAAGCACGTTCGAAGATTTCTTGTTGGCGCCTGACAAGGCACGGGCTAACGGTGACGCAATTCCTTATTTCGATGCGTTCAAAGGAGTGCATCACATTGCAGCTGTTGCCCTGACAGCAACGCTTGACCAACTCAGTCGTAAACAAAGGTTGGCCACGTTTTGCCAGAACCTCGGCAAAGCAGTGGAAGACGAGTGCAGGTTGATGCGGTTGCAAGGCAAAAGCCCGCTTGAGGTGAGGCGGATGATGCGGCAAGGCACAAGCCGCAAAAAACTGGCCAGCCATCAGGTGATGCGACAGCTTGGCTGCGCTGTTCCGCCATGGACTGACATGGTGCGATTGCACGTTGGCCAGTTTTTACTTGACCACCTGCATAAATCTGTGCCGTTGGTACGTGTCGTTAAACACCGCGTCGGCAGGACTACGCCACGTTTTGTGCTGCCAACAGCAGAGGCAGAAGAATTTATTAGGCAGTGTCCGCAACGCATTTACACGGCTGCACACACAGCCATGGTTTGTCAGCCCGAGCCATGGAAGGAGTTGTACGGCGGTGGTTTTCTTGGCAACGAAGAAGGCTTTGTACGTGTTCCTGTTCAAGACATAGAGGAAAAGGACGGCAGCGCTGTTGATCACTACCGCAAAGCCGACTTGTCAATTCAGTACGCCGCGGCCACCCACATGCAAAACGTGCCGCTGCAGGTCGACGCTGAACTGCCTGGCTTGCAACGCATTGCATGGGAAAACGGAATTAGTGGTTTATTTCCTTGCGCACGCGCGCCGATGGAAGTGCCCGAAAGGTTGGCCGATAACCCTGGCGTTGAAGAACTGCGCGCACGCAATCGCATGGCAGCAATGGCGCATCGCGACCGTGAACAAAACAGACCACGACGGGTGCGCATCGAGCGGTCATTACAAACCGCAGAAGAATTAGCTGGCCGTGTTGTTTACCAGCCGTATCACGCAGACCACAGAGGCAGGCTTTACAGCGGCAACAGGCACGTCACACACCAGGGGCCAGACACAGAAAAAGCAATCCTGAGTTTTGCGCAGCAAGGCCACGTCAACGACGAGGGAATGTCTTGGATTTTTAAGGCAGCTGCTGGCCATCACGGGATGACGCGGCATCACTGGCACCACAGGCAGCTGTGGGGCGAAAACGAAAAGGAACGAATGCTGGCAGCAGCAACAGATCCGTTAGGTCGCCTTGAGTTGTGGCGGGATGCGTCTGACCCGTGGCAGTACCTGCAGATGTGCCGTGCGTTAAAGCAAGCGTTGGAGACAGGCATGACAGGTGTTCCGATCAGGCTTGATCAGACCACCAGCGGGTGCGGCATTTTGTCGACTCTTGTAAGAGACGCAAAGGTTGCACGGTTGTGCAACGTCATTGGCAGCACGCCGCGCGATCTGTATTCACACATTGCGGACAAAGTTAGACGTCGGTTGTCAATTGATTTAGAGACTGGCGACGACAGAGCGCAAACGCTGGCCGGTATATGGCTGCGTTTTGGTATTGACCGCAAGCTATGCAAAGGGCCGGTGCTAGCTGCGCCCTACGGCGGGTCGTACATGAGCCTGTGCGATGGGCTTGTTGATGCTTTAGATGCGCACTACGGCTACGTCCCATTAGACGAGTACGCATTGCAGGTTGCTGTTCCAGCCAAATACCTCGCCAGCCACCTGTGGGCTGAACTTAAAGAGGCGACAGGGCCGTGCCTTGAGGTCAAGGGATGGCTGCGTTCTGTGTGCCGCAGGGTCATGAACGCGGGCTACCCGTTGGAGTGGACGACAGGATCTAGTTGGCCGATGCGCAAAGCCAATCGTGTGCCAAAAAAACGCGTGGTGAAAACGTTGTTGTTTGGCAAAAAACTCAATTTGACCTTGCAAGACCAGCCTGTAGATGCGGCTTATTCACCAACGCAAGCCAACAAAAGCGTTGGGGCTGATTGGACGCACGCGATTGATGCAGCCCTGGCCCATCAGATCATCTACACATGTGCAATCCATGGAATACCTGTGCTTGCCAACCATGACTGTTTTGCAACACGCGTAGATCACGCAACGTTTCTGCATACAAATCTGATTCACAACTTTAGAGAGTTCAACAAGGTCAACTGGTTGGCAGTTGCACACGAAGAATTCCAGATCAACACTGGGCTTTTGCTGCCCGCACCACCGCTTGTAGGAACACTGCCAACAGGGCTTGTTGGCTCGAATCCGTATCTATACTCATGAGACTTAAGATATTTACGGACATGTAGACCAATACGCGTTACGGTGCGCTGGTCTTACAAGACCACGACCACATGTCACAGCTGCTGAAGACACCACTTGCTGAATGCGAATGGTTTAAATGTTTGGGAGAATCACGCGAAAATAAGTTTGACCCCAGCAAGCCACCGAGCTGGAGCCTCGATTTAGTGCTTGATAACTCCGACATCGACCACATGGCGTGGATTGAACAGATGGAAGCCAAGTACACAGAGGTTCATGGCGACAAAAAAAAGTCAAACCATTGGATGCCTTGCGCCCCGCACAAGGACGAACCACGCAAAAAAACTGTGGTGCGATTCAAGTTGCCTGAGTTTCCACGCAAGGACGGAACTACAAGCGCTGGTCCTGTTGTTTTTGATAGTGCCTTGCGTCCGTGGGATCACAAAAACCTTGTAGGCAACGGGTCAAAGATTGTCGTTGCTTTTGACATTTACGCATGGGGCGGCAGCACGGGCGCAGGCATGACGTTCCAACCTCGCCAAATCCAAATTGTTGATTACAAGCCTTATGTGGCAGGAACTAATGAGATCACCCCAGCATTCGATGTCGTACCTGGGGGTTATGTGGATGACAAGGTTTTATTCGATGCGGCGCCGAGTCTTACAGCTCAAGATTGAGCCGCGGTCAAAAGCCAGGCCACGTTCCTTTATGGGTCAAAAACGGCCCTACATGCCAAAGGAATACAAAGCCTGGATGGAAGACGCGCGAGCTCAATTAGCAGAGCAATGGGTCGAACAACCCCTGGACTACATCAAGTGGATAGGGATCAAGTTCTACGGCCCACGACGAGGCGACATCGACAACTTATTAGGCGGCATTTTTGATGCAGGCAATGGATTGGTATGGACCGACGATCGTGTCACGAACATCGACAACGTTTCTATACGTCACAGCAAAGCATCAACAAAAGACGCGCTGATTGTTATCGAACTGATTTATCCATGAGCACTTCCATGTCGCAACAAACACGATGCCCGCAATGCGGGGAGACGGATTTCAGGGTCATGTCATCAATGCCAAAAGACTCTTATCGGGCACGAAAGCATTTATGCCGCAATTGTGGCCACGAATTTCACACTCACCAAAACGTCACAACGGGCATGGTCAGCCTTGCCGTTTACGCAGGGAGGCACCGCGGCTGGGTTCTTGACGACAAGCCTAATCGCGCATCGTTCAATCCAATTGTGCCGTTGGAGGTCAGTGAGTGAATCTAAGTTTCTTCGTCACAGCGCCTGTTCTGACTGTGACAGCACTGATGGCCTGGCGATTTACAGCGACGGGCACACGCACTGTTTTGTCTGTGGCAAGACAACACAGCCAGAAGACGGCTGCAAAAAGGAAAGCCCCAGATCACCGCCTATTTCGCCAATGACGCCTACTGCATTTACGTCATGGGAGAGCACAGGCTTGCGTGGTGTAACGCCTCGCGTGCTTGAGCAATACGGCATTGGTCGTACAAAGACTGGTGTTGCCTTTGACTACCGCGACGCTGCTGGCAAAGTTGTTGCTCGCAAGTTTCGCGACGACCAAAAACGAATCAGCTGGCAGGGCGATGCAAAACAAGTGGTTGGCTTTGGCTATCACCTAGCAAACCCTGCACGCCATGACGCCATTGCAATTACTGAGGGTGAGTTTGATGCACCGTCTATTTACACGGCAACAAACAGCAAAATCGTTGGCATCTCAGTGCCCAATGGCGCTCAATCTGCTGCCAGCTGGGTCAAGAAACACCTTGATCAATTCAATCAATTTAAGGTTGTCTACATCGCAACTGACAACGATGAGCCAGGCGAAGAAGCGGCTAAAGCTTTAGTCGAATTGTTTGAGCCAGGCCAGGTGCGGCGTGTGGTATTTCCTCGCAAAGATGCCAACGAAACACTGACAGAGCTGGGCGGTCAGGCGGTCAAAGAGGCGGTGTATGCCGCCAAAGAGATCAGGCCTGATGGCATTAAACCAGCGTCGGCTTATGCCGGCATTGTCAACAAACCACGCGAGTGCGTCGCAACAAATTGCGCGTTTTCTTACTGGAACCAGAAGACACCTTTTTACGCCAACCAATTGATAGTTCTCATCGCCGGGTCAGGCGTGGGGAAATCTACGTTTGCAAGATCGCTTGCCCTACACGACATGTCTAAAGGGGTAAAAGTTGGCTGGATTGGTTTGGAAGAAACAGCTGAAGAGGCTGTATTTCGATTTGTTGGCGCGCAAGCTGGCATTCAATTGCACGCACGTCAGTCCTACGCAGGATTAAACGACGAGCAATTAATGGAGATTGCTCAGGCCGACAAGTTTGTTACCGGCTCAGGAATGCTTGAACTGTTCGATCATTTCGGGTCTCTCGATGAACAGGTCATTCTGCAACGGATGAACTACATGGTCAGGTCGTTGGGTTGCCAGCACATTTACCTCGATCATTTGACGATTGTCGGCTCTGGCTTAGCGCAAGACACGCGACAGCTGGACGCATTGGTCACAAAGATCAGGTCATTTATTGCGGCAACCAAATGCACGGTGTTTGCCATCAGCCATTTGAACCGCAACAGCAGCCAGTTCAAAAACATGGAAGACGGAGGCGTTCCTGAACTTCATGACATCCGCGGCAGCCACAGTATCTGTCAACTTGCAGACACAATTTGGAGCCTGTCTCGCAAACGAGGAACTGACCTGACCCACTCTTACTGCCTAAAAAACCGAATGCTCGGCCGACAAGGTTATAGCGGGTCATTTCGGTTTGACGAGGAAACCCAATCGCTTGACCAAAAATGGGAAGACCCGGACGCCCAGTTTTGACTTGGGCTCAATTAAATAAAGGTAAATCAGTTCACTTCTACTCCGGCGATGGCTGGAAAAAAGGTCATGTCTCACACACGAGCGATGTCAGTTGTTCAGTTATTTGGCAACAAGGCGCAAAAACTAAAACCACCCGTGTCTTTGACCTCAGAAACATCCAAGAACGCAATGACTAAGCGATTACTAGACGTCGAACGCGAGGCAGTTATAGGACTGCGCATTGACGCAGAGCACCGCTACAACAACGCTTTCGCCAATGACGATAAGCCGTTGCAGATGTGGTACGACGGTTATTTACGCGCCATTTATCACATTCTTGAGATGGAGGAAGAGTGATGAGCAAGAAAAAACGCAAAGATAAAAAGTTTATGTTGTTAATTGATTTTCCTGGTGGGCACAACCAAATGAAATGGACTGTAGAAGCAAGCAGTTTAACTGCAGCAAAAGCAAAAGCACGCCAACGCTGGCCTGAAGGATTACCAAAGGAGCTAAATTAATGCCTGGCATTCACTACATTGACGGCGAGACCTATGGAGTACGCGCTGTAAAAGCTAATGAGCATGAGGTCGATTGGGGCAACGATTACTGGACTTACATCGTTGATTACAATCGTGCAAAACAAGCGTTTACTAGCTCAATAAATGAGCTGGCAGAAATTACGCCAGACCACAGTCTTGTTATAGCGCTTGGCTCTCGCAATAATTTTCGGTATAGCGTGTACAGCAAATATAAATCCAACAGAATTAAACATCGCAAACCTGCTGGCTTGAGTGACTTTTATCTTTGGATGCGAGACTATTGGTTATGTCAAATTTATCCTGGCGTTGAAGGTGACGACGTTATTGGTATTAATGCTGATCCTCAAAATGGCGACGTAATTTCTAGTTTAGACAAAGACTTGAAAACTATTCCCGGCGTACACACTGAGCGCGGTGGATTAATTGACATTAGTGAGTACGAAGCTAACTACAGGTTTTACACCCAGGTATTGACAGGAGATACGGCTGACAATTATCCCGGCTGTCCAGGTTGCGGCCCAAAACGCGCAGAAGTTTTGCTTAAAGACGCCGCAACTCCTCAGGAAATGTGGAATGTCGTACTAGGCGCTTATACCAAAGCTCATTTGAGCAGGAGTAACGCAATACAAATGGCACGCTGCGCTCGGATCTTAAGGCCAGGCGAATACGACCTAGACAACGAACGCCCGTTGTTGTGGGAGCCGCCTGAATAGAGACGAGGCGTCGTTGAGCCGAGAGAGCCTTGGCGTGTAAGTCCTCAACTACGCTCTTGTAGAGCAACGCATTTGCCGTAAGCTGACTACAGCTTTTTAGGTCTTATGAAAAAAGGCGGCAAAGGTAGCAAAGGTTCAGGTGGAAAGAAGGGTTACTGATGGCTGGACGTCCGGGCTTATACATGAACATCCACCGAAAGAGGCGTCGCATTGCTGCAGGCAGCGGTGAAAAGATGCGCGAACCTGGCAGCAAAAATGCGCCTACTGCACTTGCATTTCGCCGCAGTAAGCGCACAGCCAAAAACGCTTAAACCTTTTTCTTTGGCTTCAGGCTTTCAAGTGCATGGAATGCAAGCTGGATAACACTGTTGTCCTTTAATTTTGACATGCCAATTATTTCGCTAGCGGCAGTCACAGCAATCCAAAACCAAGGCTCAGATAGAAAATCCATCGGGGTCAGATACAAGTACCTCTCCAGCTTCGCTTGCTAACCAGTCGGTGACAACGCATTGTTGAATCCAGGCATTGACAAGGATTTCTGCAATGTCCGTAAGTTCATCCCATTCTTCCTTTTCGGACATTCGCCTGACCTGTCGCAGTGTCAGTTCTTTGCGAAACAACAAGTGCGGTGAAATCGTTAGGGGGTTCATTGAGACACCCTTAGTTACCTCTGTTATGCAGTGGAAACTC
>UEXM01002109.1_pt1 | contig 14833 bp, 25 predicted proteins | sample 1796661 | NCBI WGS metagenome assembly UEXM01 (sample SAMEA4772469, study PRJEB27181) | metagenome | reverse complement strand
TAGTTTAGTATGTTACCCCAATTAATTAGTTTACGTTGACATTGGGGTATTATAGTAATTAGTTTAATTCTAGTAGTTCTTAATTAAGTCGTCGAATCCACCTGTCATGAGTCCAAGGAAGTCGCCTTTCTTGATCTTCTCATCGAATTCCGCCTTCTTATCTTCAGTTGGTGCTGCTACTGCCATCTTCTGGGCAGCTGCTTTAACCTTCTTCCGATTAGTTTTAACGGTCTTCTTAACTTCGTTCTTCGCTTTTATGTTGAATGCAGTTCGTACTTCGTTACTAATTCGTTCGAATGTCTCTTCGACCATATCAGGAGTAACAGTATCATATGCACTTAATTCTTTTTTGGCTTCGCCCCACAGCATGTTGTTCAATCGGTACTCTGCCTTTGGATCTCCGAGTTCGTTATCGAAGTTATACTTAAAGAATACCGGATTAGCTATGCCTGTTTGTTTGGCTTCAGCTGCCTCTTGTCGTTCCTTCTCGGCATTATCCAGTTGCTTCTGGAGTTCGACCTTCTGGCGTTCCACTTCGCGCATCCGCTTCGTATGCTCTTGGTTAGATAGGTACATCGATTTCTCGTTGTCCGTCATACCACTAAGCATATTCTGTTCTTCTGCCCACTCTCGGAACTTCGACTCAAGGGTATTGCCCGTAATCGCCTCGAAAAGATCCGCATGATCGTCTTTGATTTCCTCAAGATAGTCCATGGTTTCTTTTAACTCGGTGTATTTACCGGACACGTCGTCGAGTTGAGTCTTAAACTCATCTCTTTCGCTCTGCCACTGCCTGGCTCCTGCTGCCATTGCCGTGACTCTTTTGATTTTCTCTCGGTCGCTATAGTCAACTTTGACTTTCTTTCCGCCTGCATTGATCCATTCGATATCCTCGACCGACGTCTCGGAGTCGTCTTCATCACTACCTGCTTCCATGTCCGTGAGATCATCACTAGGTTCATCGTTAACATCGACATTGTCGTTGCCATCAACTTCCTCGGTTCCCATATCAAGTTCCTCAACATCCGTCGATGCTTCAGCTTCAACACTGGGGGACGGCTCCGGTCCAAATAAATTACCGATTTCCGATTGAGCCTCACTACTTAGACTGTCTAATTTGATTGACATCCTAATTCCTTTCTACCTGTCTGTAATGATAAGGTATATTAAAGTTTAACATACTTGACGCCAAATGTCAAGTATTTTCTTTGTTTTGCACGATGTTGTACCTACATCATGGGTGCCACTCCGGCTGGTGCTCCGGGAGCTGGGGCTGGGGCTGGACCAGCTGCACCACCTGGACCGGGAGGATTAGCTCCGGCATTAGCGCCTTGAGCATCTGGGGCTCCCATTCCCGAGGCCGCGAGTTCCTCTCGCTCTCGAATATGATGCTTGATAAGACGTTGGACTTTCGGGGTAAGATCCCGGAATTCCGCGCTTTCTATGTATTCATAGCAATAAGCTAGACGACCTTTGTGCTCCTGGAGTTCCTCGGGCTTGACGTATACATCACCATTGCCCGCGACAATCTCCTCGAAAACTTCCTGTTGACGTTCCCTAGCCCGGTCGTTAATATCATATATTCCCTCAAGATCATTGAGCTTAAGCATTCGGATAATCGTTTTGCCATCAACTCCATACTTCTCGAAGATTGGCATGAGCTGCATGATCTCATCTCGTCGGCTAGTGGGATCTAGACTAAGGCTAGCTCCATATTCAACGACAAGATCGAATCCACTATCAATGTCCGCTCCGCTTATCTCGATACTCTCAAAGGCTTTCTCCTTACCGAGGACACTAACGACCTCGGGGATAGCCCAGTTATCTCGGATGATATTGAGGTAACCCTTATAGACTCCCTCGACAAATTCCACGAACTTATTGAAGAATAATCGACGGATCATATTACCTTGATTGGTAGCATATTGCATACTGAAGCCGCTAGTTTCCCGGCTCTGCTCACCGAACATACTCTCATTTACACCGGCCATGGTATCGATACCAGCGGTTAATCGATCCCGAAGCGCACTCATGTCAGGCGGACTCTGAGGAGGAGATACGTAGTGAGGACCTTGATTTCCGGTGACCTTCATGATAACAGCACTGTCATCGGTGATACTATCATCGGCTATCTCGGAACCTTCAGGAAGTACCATACGGAATACGCCGTGGTTCTTGACATTGTCGAGGGTGATAGTATCGAGTCGATTAACGACGTCTTGGATCTCAACATCATATTCAACGAAACTCTTGCCGTATACCTGGTCATTAACATCAATGTCCGTGAGGATATGGAATGGTAGATGAGCAGTGGGTACGGCATCCTTATCTTCCTGAGGATCTCGGAATGCGAATGGATTCTTCATAATTGGAGTAAGAAGAGTTCCATCCTCAACATACTCAATATAGCGACCGGCCATACCGTTGATCGGGGAACCTTTCTCCCAGTAACACATAACATACACAGGCATATCAAGTAGATTCTGCCGGTCCTTGAATGCATGTCGCATCTTGGTACGTCCATACTTGTCCGTGTTTTCGCATATTTTCTTGTAGTGTTTGGGGTATCGCATACGAGCTTCTTCTTTGCTCATCCACTTACGTTCAATAACATATCGAACCTGAGACCATTCTTTGGCTAATGGATCAAGGAATATATCCCAAGTTGATGTAGCCTCGATGAGGATATCTCCACTCATCTTAAGCTCTCCGGTGCGGGTGTTGATATCGGTCATAACACCCCCCTCTTTATCCCATATGGTTTTCATCCAACCTGTTCCGTAAAGAAGAGTCTGGCCGACAGCTTGATCAACACGTCGTTGCATCTTATACTTCCGGATAGCGTGACGCACTAGACGATCCGCAGCATCCGCCTTACGTCGGTCATCGGTATCCGAGCTAGTTGGACGTACGATTACGGTAGGGGGATTCGCACTCATCTGGGCAGCTAGAAACCGGAGGTTCTTAAATGTATAGTTTACTCCGATAGATCCTGGATCATCGAGATCAATGTAACTAGCTAGATCATTTATATTAACCGCAGCTCCCTCAATGTCACCTTCGCTCAACATACTGTCGTGATAGTAGACGGTAGATTCATTCTTGATCCACTGCTTTTCGAACTTACGACGATAGTCCATTGCATCTAAGGTTATATTCTTGAGATGTTCTTTGGCATACTTCTCGCTCCATTGAAATACTTTAAGTGCCATTACTTATCTCCTTTGTCAATCATCTCAGTCCCATCTTCGGTTCCATCGAAGACTGGAAGTTTAAGTTCACCGGCTGGACTCATCCCCGTATCACACTCCCGGTCTTCATTATGCTTCAGTTTGCACATGGGACATAGAGGTGCCATCTTAGGACGCTTCGTTGGCATAGCCAATGTTATACTTATTTTAAATCCATGGGACATTATCGTTTCCTTTGTAGTAGCGCCTGAAACATAAGGCGTTGTTTTAGTCTTTCTTGTCGTACTCCATACCAGAATGCTCCGTGAATCGGAACTAGAATGAGTAGAGCATACACAGTTGCAAGTAAAATCTCCATTTATATCCCCACATTACTTCGGACGCGCTTACCATTAACTCTATGGAAGCTGCGCCTACGCCTCCGAGTATCAAATGCTCGCTTAAACTTCTCAACTTGACGTTGTTTCTCGTCCCTAGCTTCGTGATGTGCCTTCATTATAGCCTCATCTCGAGTAAGGACCTCAACCTCCTTGGGCTTACTAGGGAGATTATCGATCGCATATTGAAGTGCATCGAGTATATGGTACTTCGTTGATCGTCGTATCCCGGTCTCATCGGCATTCCATTCTGCATCATTCATCTCCGTGAACAATGCATATAGTCGATCACCAAATTTAAGCCAGCCATCTCGCATAGCCTGCTGGACATTGGTGATTAACTCCTTTTTCCGTTGGGCTTTATTATAGACACCCATGTATATGATCTTACGCTTGGCAGCTTCCTTACTAAATCCGGCTGCGGCTGGATCATATACACGTCTTACGATATTGTATGGACGCGATCTCTTCTCAACATCCTCTACTGCATCACTTGGAGCCTTGCCATCCATGTAGTCTGCAATGGTTACCCACCAAAATCCGGTAGATGGATCGCGAGCAAGTAAGATATAGCCCGCTTTTCCGCTTGCGGCAGGGTCCGTGGCCACTAAATGAGGCCATGCTGGGCTATAATTAGATGGTAATCGAGACACATGAAGGCTTTTTTCGAGGTGAAATACCTTCTCTTCGGCTCCCTGCCAAGCTCCTTCAAGGATAGTTAACTGGATCTCAAGACTTAGATGAGCTATCTTTGCCCTCTCTTCTTCCTCTCGACCATAGTATATGGGATTATCAAGCTTACCCATCTGGTATTTAATGCCGATACTCGGATCAACGTTGTCTACCATGTTACGAATCTTTTCATTACGGCTCTTGGGTGTAAATGTTGCAAGACATTGCGCTCGACGACTATCGCAACGGCGATGAAGTTCCTCAATATACTTGTAATCACCCGGCATCTCGTCCAACCAGACGAAATGAGCTACGTATGACTGCACTTTCTCGGCAGCTTCCTTGGCTTTATCATGAGATGTGAAGAGGATTGTGTTGCCATTCTTAGGATTCACTACTTCCTTAATAACTCCACCCTGTTTTTTGGGTTTATCGTAAGATCCCTTAGGTAAATAAGGTTTTATCTTAGTACTCCAGAGCTTTTCTATTTGATCGGTAATCCTTCCGGCCACAATTATCAATAATGGCTCGTCACCCCAGTCAACCCACCTGTGATCGCAGGAATTACAGCTAAAATTATCATGATTCCTCTCAATGTCGTGGCTTTTGCAGAGATTACAGTAAGATCCGTTAGGTCTTTCCCAATATGGGTCTGATTCTAGGAACATCCACGCAGTTCGGCGCGCTCCAATGGTGGATTTGCCACTTTGGTTACCTGCTACTACGTATATATGTAGGTTTCTGCGATCTTTTAGAGGTAATTCTTGCTTAGGACTGGGTTTACTGTCGATCTTATAAGGATCAAAACACGTGTTGCGCTTAATTGCGTCCCGTTTTGCAATAGCCGCAGCTAATAATTTCTTACGTTGGATGTCGCTCATGATTCTCCGATTACCATGCCTGGACTACAAGGGCTTTAACTACAACGATACCGCCTGTGGCAACTACTCGAACAAGAACACCACTTGGAAAATCAGCTTCCTTGAGGCTTATAGATGTCCAGTCTCCGGCATATATAGCTGGAGCACTTCCAACATCCACCCAGTCAGATCCATCAACACTCTCTTGGAGTTTGAAACTTACATTTGGACCTGCATTTCCTTTAATAAATACACTTAATGGACGATTAATATCGCCATTACGTACTGGGATTTTGTTGATTATAATGTCGGTATTCGCATATGATACGGGATTATCTTCATATCCAGCTTTTTTGTATTCTTGACTTCGATATGCCATTACTCATCTCCTGTTATTCTCATGGGTGTATTTGCTCTCTCGGATTTCTCGATCATCCTTATTTTAGCTTCGATTTTTTTTCGTTTAGTTTCGTCCTTAGTCATAGATAGCTCTTGCTTAAGTTCATTAATGTCTTGCTTGGCTTCGAGACCTTCATTATCATCATCGCCATAGCCTAGCCAATTTATTAACCACGGGACCATACCTATCTCAGATTCCTTTTCTGAATTTTTATCTTCACTCATAATGATACTCCAATATCCAATAGTAACGTCCCATCGTTTATTATTCCGAATCCGATACCTATAGGCCCCATCACACTGTAGGAGACTCTTCCATAGTAACGTAGATCGGAAGTCATACCAATTCCAAGACGTAGTTTTCGATGTGTTATTTTATTTGACTCCGATGTATGGGATTCCATTTCGGATTCAACTCTTGATCGTGTTTCAGTTTCGATTGATGCTCGAAGTTCGCTGGATACTTCCGTAGATCTGTTGGTATCCGTGTCGGTTTCCTCGACAATGGTGCCATCAGGCCGTGTTACCTTGCGAGTCTTGACGTGTTGGCTTAATGATTCGTTCATTTTCGATAATGATTCGATCTCAGCCTGGGATTTCGCTATAAGTTCCTCGTACTTCGCCTCTTTCTTGGCTACCATACGCTTATATTCCGTTACGGTCTCGGTTGCCCAGTGGTCATTGGCAATGACAAGGGTAAGTCCCAAACCGAAGCCGACCAGGAGGCTAGATATTCGTGGATATTTCGAAAAAAACTTCATATAAGTCCAAATTTAGCGGCTATACCAGCTAGTGAAGCTAGGATTCCCACTACTATTCCAATTAATTTCCAGTTTATTTTGTTTGCTTTGTCATCGACCGCCTTCTCGAGGAGGTCAGTGCGATAAATATGATATTTGAGGTCAGCTTCCACACTCGCTAGGGTTTTAGTTTGTTCATCCTGCTTCTCATTTAAGCTCTTGAGCATCTCAAATATCATATCATCACGTTTCATATCTTGTCCTTAGCATATCACATTATCCTTCCTTAGGTAAGATATACTTATAGTATATCATAACACACCGAGTTTGTCAAGCATTTATTTCATCATCCGGATCTCCGATCCAGGTTCCGCTTAACTTCTTCTTCTTGGAACGGTACTTCTTAATATTCTCTAGTAACTCATCTTTCTCTTCCTCATTGTCGCGAGGCTTGGATGATTTGTCTTTCTTACTCATAATATCTCCTAAAGTCCTAATATAATAACTCGAATGCCTGCCGGAGGCAGAGTGCTGACCGTAATATCAATACTATTATTGTCAACAAGCTCCACCTCGTCGGGAAGTATCATTCGATTTGTTGTTAGATTATACAGGGTTACCTGAACATCCTGAGTGCCGAGGTTATGGGTAAACGTTCGGGTAGTCAGAGTTGTCCAAGTTTCCTTGTGACTGACTATAAATTTTCCTTTTATCCTCGACATTCAGAGTTCCTATGGTTTGTAGATGTACTTAATTTGTACGGTATCACCAGCTTCTAGGGCCGCTGCACCACCTGCAGCAAGATCACCTAGGAAGGTAACTCGAGTAAATCCGCCACCATCGGCAATACTAAAGTCAGCTCCTTCACGTTGGGCAGGTCCGCCATCAGGTAGGAAGTGAAAAGAGCCTGCAAGACCAAGGTTAGCCACATCAACATAACCGTTAGTTACATCACCAGCTAATAATGTAAAGTTCTCAGTAACGGTATCCGCAGTTTGGATGGCATTTATATTACCATCAAGCTTCTCGATAGCGACCTCGATAGTATCGCCGATTGTTACTGTACCCGGAGCTGAGGCATATCCGGCAGATAGAACAAAGCTCTCAGCATCGACATTGGAGGATAACTGAAGCTCGTCTACTCCACCATCAGTGATTTTAAGTCCAGTTCCGGCCTTGGAAAGTGTGGCCCCATCGAGCTCAAGAGCTAGTTGATTAGTAACAAAAGCAAGGCCCTCGCCATCGTGATCTACTGTGACAGTTGTTCCGGTAACATTAACACCATCACCGCCGAGGATAGTCTGGTTAGCTCGGATTGTGAAGGTTATATCATCAACACCAATGGTAGTTACGGTTCCGTATTGTACGAAGCTGTATCCGCTGTACTCTGTACCCTCTTGAGCCATAGTGTATGCACCATGAACTTCGTCCTCAGGAGTTAAACTGTCAAAATCACTTGAGCGAGCCCAAGCACCCGCAGCTACGTCATATATACCATTCTCACTGGCATCGGTTTGTTGCCAAACAAGAACTCGGTCTCCAGCAACTAGGATAACACCATCGATAGTTTGCGCTCCTGACAATGTGATGTTTCCAGTAGTAGCAACTCGTACGGCTTCTTTAGGCGCCAGTCCCTCCTGAAGGGCTTCCATATCCTTTTTGGTAACAACGTCATTAGAATTAACCGCACTAGAGGATACTTGAGGATGACTCAGGAATTGGAGGATGTCACTGGTGTCGAGCTTGTAAAGATCAACATCAGCACTTCCGGCATTGTTTCTTGCTCGGAAGGCGCCATCATTGGTAAGCCTCATCTTGACTTCGGTAACCGCATTGTCAGAAATAAATTTAGTTTTAATTGTACTCATCTAGATCTCCTACTTATAGAGTATTGTGATAGTTTCACCAGATTCGGCTGGCAATCCAAGAAATGTTAATTGATTAGCAGTTACGCTAAAGTCAATTCCGTATATTTGATCCGGTGCCCCTTCGTACTTTACTACGGTACTAGTAGGCTCCGTTGGTGTCGCAGGTAGTAAAATATATCCATTACTTACATCAGTGGGAGTTACAACTACAGTATGGACAATGTGTCCACCTCCCGATCCCCCAGATTGACCTGGAAGATCCACGTAAAATAAAATGTGACCGTCGCTAGAGTCACTTAGCAGTACAGTACCCAGAGGCTCCCCGAATGCCACGTCAGACAGGGATCCAGTCCCATCTCCATATAGGAGTGTTTCGGCCACCCATCCACTAGTATCGAATCCCCCAAAGTCTCCCATGGAGGCAACATAACCAAGCTCTCCATTAGGGATATCATCAACCACAATGCCAAGACGCTTGTCCGATACCGGATTAAGACTAAGCTCCACTAGCATAGTTCCGTTATATCCCGTACGTTTAACAATACTACCTTTGGTTAGAGTAGCCCCGGTGTTGTTAGTAGCCTTATATTGAGCAGGCTCATGAAGACCTCGGCCTGTAAAGTTCTTATGTAGACTCATCCATAAACCTTTCAAGATCCTTAGGAGTAATTATATCAGGATCCTTTTCCCACTTCTTTTCAAAAACCTCAGTAAGAATATAATAAACTAATTCACTACATATCATTTTACGAGATTTATCTCCAAGAGGATTCGACTTTAATCCAAAGATAATAGCAATAAGAATACCAATGATCTGGATAAATCCATAACTAGTTCCGCTTCGGCCCATTAAATATGGAAGAAACTTCGAGTGGTATGTTCGAGTACTTATGTCCATCTCCCATTCTCGATATATCTCGTTATTCGCATGCCAAATATCTCCGCCAACGAATTTAATACTAGATCCACTGGCTTCATATACAGCATCGAATCCCCAACTAGTTTCCCACCTTACATAGCAATGTGAATATGGAGTTCGAAGGATAGTTCGTATTCCCTTAGAATATATATTATTTGATTTTGGTGTTGATAAGCCAACGTAGATTTTCTTGCTCATACGTCGTCCTTGTGCTCATGTAGTCTTAGGTTTCCGTATACTTGAACAGCATTAGCGGAAGGATTATTAAACTCGACTCGAATATAAAGTCCGCCGTGTATTATGGCCGGATATCCTGGAGTTTCTCGGTTAAGAGTGTCGGGGTGGATATTCCAATCAAAGGCAAATTGATTTAACGTGGTATTAGCTGGAGCATAAACTGCGTCCTTATCAACAACTTTTAGGTCGGCCTTACAACCAAATATCTTAGTTCCTAGCCATATCTCAGAGCCATCCATTGCCCTCTCTTCGGGAATTGAAACATCATAAGAAGTTATTTGTCCAGCTGGGGCCGAAAACTCAAATCCGCGACCACGAAAAAAATAATCATCAGTAACTGCAAATGGTTTAAGAACAACTTCAGTGGCCTCTGGACCAGCTTGATCTTTAAGCCCTGCATCATAGAATTTAGATTCTTTAACGTTCCACCGATAGTTACGAGTAAGATGTAACCCAACATCAGCAAGTGGGGAGGTTACTTCCATATAGGTATTAGTATCTGGATTTAAAACATTAGGGGCAGGCTCTCCCCAAAGTAAATGATCGCTTATTCTTACGAGACATTGAGTGTTACTCATGATACCCTCCAATATGTTATGCGTGATTCTTTAATTGTCATAGTGGCAGCTCCCGATACTTTACCATATTCTGCATTTATAGTTACACTAGCATCAGCTAGAAGTGTAAATTGATTAAATGGAGTCCAAGATATTTGATTATTAGCATCTTTAGGTTCCTGTTGAGTATAGCTGGATACTACGGAATCTACTGTTATTTGTGCAAAGTAAATCTGACTAGGAGATCCTCCTGCCAGAGTCATAAAATTATCAAGGCGATAAGTACCGGCGGGAAGTACGGGGGTAGTTATGGTGTGATAGATAACAGGCGTTGTACTAGCCGAACTCTCATCTCCAACCTTAGTAACAAAACTATAGTCCGAACCAAATACATTTCCGCCAGCGTCTTGCTTATCATCAATTAGTTCATTTATCTGAGCGGCGGTTACATTAAGATTTAGGGGTGTAGTGTCCGGGTGAGCGGCTGCCGAGGTACTTTGAGCTCCCCGAACAACTGTAAGGGTTTGACTCACTATATTAGTTACTTCGATAATCTCATTCTCAATAGTAAGATATACAGGTAAGATGCTGGATATAGGAGATAGACTTCCTGTAACATTAATCGAAGTATCGCCGGAACCTATAGCTCCATCGAGAAGAACTTGAAAATTATTTGCTGCTTTATGAAATGCCATAGTCTATCCTAAAAGAACAATCCGTCCGGTAACCGGGGAATTGAAAGTGAATGTACAGGAATTAAAGTCCAAGGAATCTTCTCTAGTATAAGTTGAAGGATCAACTTTACTGGGAGCGCCTGCTATTAAAAGTCCCGTTCCAAATCGACGAACATTAAATTGTTCCTCGTTATATTTATTATCTTCGTACGATATAAGAAGCTCAAGAACAACATCAACCGGAACTTTACCAAAATTATGTATAGCAGTTGTTACGGTGGCTCCAGCTATATCAATCTCATATCGGAGCGCACTTTCACCAGGAGGGCCCTCGGGACCAGGCGGCCCCGGAACCCCGGTGTTTTTGGCTTCAATGATTGCGTCTTTAACATCGGTCGCAGCAAAGCCTGGATCGAGGAATGGAAAGTTTTCCGGTACGAGCTCGTACTCCTCTGCCCATTCAAGTTCGACTCCATTTCGTTCTGCGATTTTAGCTTTAACGTAATCTGGCATACTTAATCCTATATACTATTTCGCTTTAGAAACTTCACTTCAGCATGAAGGTCCGTCGCGTTCTTAGCATATCCGGTTCTCCAAACATACGCACCTGATCCCGGAGGAATGGTTGTAGTATGAGTGGCACCGTCCCAGAAATAAGTATCCCCAGCCGTAGCTCCCACTAAAATACCAGTAACGACATTGTCATTAGCTAGTGCTGTAAACGACGCCGCGGCGGCTACCGAGGCATCAGCAAGTCCTACTGCTCCTTTATTGGTTGACAGCGTGACTACGTCAGCACTATCCGCCGAGCTTATGTAAACAAGGTCTCCCTTACTTACACCAGAACCGCCAGCGTCTGCAACGTAACTTACACCCTTACCTGTTGAGGCCGCAGCGATTTCCGCTAAAGCGCCCTCGACACTAACGGCAGTGAAATTTCCAGCAGCATCCTCAATGCCGATAAGGCTTGCACCCTCGCCATTGGCTGTACTGTCAAGCTGCCCAAGTGGAACGGCGTCCGTTGCGGCAGTAGCATCAGCAAGACCAGTTAACTTATTGTTTCCCATGGATTGGTCACTTGAAAACGCTCGAGTACCATCTACCAATATATATTGGGTATGATCATCATCGAGTAATCCGGAAAGACTTCCATGATCAATAACCGAAGCATCTATCATGGTGTTACTAATCTTACCAGCCGCATCTAGTACAATAGGCTTACCTGCATCGCCAACACCCGCACTGGTATTAACGTGATCGGACTCCTCGAAAGCACCGGCACTTTCTTCGTAAAATCCTTCGGCATCAACGAATAAAAACTTTTTACTCATTAATATCTCCTTCTCTTATGGGGTCTACTTCCCCAGTTAGTGGGTCATATGCAAACCGCGTTCCTTCCTCAAAACCTAACCTCTCGCATACTGATTTGTTAAAATCAATGTGAGTTTTTTTGTGCTCTTTAATTTTTCTTGTTTTGTCTCCGGCATCACGTGTAGCTAACTTAATCTTCAGGTTGGCCTTCTCCATTTCAGATTGGTGTAGCCGCTGTTCCAGTTGTATTAGGTTCAGCTCAAGATTTAATTTTTGTAGAGTCCATGAAGCTTCCTCGTAGCGACGAAGTTCGGATTCGGTTAAAGATAGCGGTTTGTCACTCATTATATTTCCTATAGTGATTTAACTTTTCGCATCTCAATATTGACTGAGATGGAAGTTGAACTAATAGCATTCCCTAGCACTTGCCAGTGTCCTGAGGGAGGTTTAGTTGTTGTTAGACTACCCGTAGCACTTACCCAAAGAGGGAGTCCACGAGTTAGTCCAGTTGATATATTTTCAAGGATGCCCATTGTAATAACAGTACAGCGGGTATCGCTTGACTTAGCATTTATAATTCCGACAACGAGTCGGTTATCATAGACATTGGAGGTTAAAGATTCTACGGACCCATCATCAGTTTTGCTAAATACGACCGGATCTCCAACACTCTCGCTGGCGGTACAGTCGGCGTTAAATCCAACGGGTACGGTAGTCTGGCATGCATCAAGGATAACGGTCATTCATCATCCTCTACAACGACGTTACCATCCTCGTCGGTAACAATCTGGTGCCCTGCCTCTACCCATTTACATGCAACCGGATCATAAAAGAAGTTAAGATTACCCAGTGCGTTACGATCGGAGGTGGCTATCTTATTGATCATCTCGAGTATAAGATCCTTGATTTCGCCATCGGTACGCGCTCGAATGACAGCATCAAAATTTCCGGTCAATGGATTAAATACGTAAGGCATTAAGTTGTTAGTACTCCCTCAATGTCACGACCTTGATCATCAAATGTCAGTGTCACAGTAGCTAGTATCTTTGAACTAGTTCCGGCGTAATAGCGATAGGTAGCCATATAACCTCCCTCCATAGTATCAGCATACTCAACGGTATATCGATCATACTTCTTGGGGGCCATTGTTCCAGCATTAAAACTGACGCTACTAGTTCGAGTGCTCATTCACTCTCCATCAAAACACAAAGGGCCTCTTCTTGCTCGGGATTTAACATCTCCGACAGTCCACTTAATCCCAGCTTCATGTGCATCTTCTCATGCCGAAGAACTCGTTTTGCTATTTCGTCATCTAAGGATTGCTCAACTCGAATTGTTCTCGTAGTAAGATTGCAATCTCCATAGAGTATTTCGTTGTTTCGATTCCCTTCTTCTTTTAAATCTGTAAAGTTAACTTTACACCACTGCCCCAGAATCTTTACTCTCTCAGGTCGTTTCATTTAATCCTCCACTAGCCTTAGCAATATATTCATCGAGAGCCTTCGGATCATCCGGAATACTCTCGTCGAGGTATTTAACTTCAACCTTATTCTTCTTAACTTTACCAGCTATCTCAACGAGGAGTTTCGCGGCACTAAGGCGGTCGCTATCCTTTTCACCGGTATACATTATCGAGCCTATTACTCCAAGGGCAGCATTAGCTAGAGCCTCGGCCTCGTTGTCGAAGCTCCGAGTATCAAGGAACCAGGCTCGGAATCGTTCGTTGGACCACCACTTCTCGACCACACTACGTCCGGTGATCTGGACGGCAAAGGCAGCGGTTATCGTGGATGGAGTTGGACCATCCGCTAGAGCGGCTTGGAACTCAGCTTTAATCATACGCTGATCGGATGTCGGTTTAAAGAGATCCGCGCTCTCGATTATCTCGCTTATAACTTTACTGTCGGTCTTGGTTACTTTCATTATAGCTCCATTAAGTGGTGGGCAGTTTGGTTCTTGCCCAGGAACCGGGGTGGAGGAGGTTCCCCGAAACCAATTAGTCATCCCATTTAGAGGGGGGATCAGCTATAATATAGACCTCCCGTTTCCCTCGTCCGGATAGCCCCTTATCTCGATCGCTCTCCGTCATTACCCTCTTCTCGAGTTCCTTTTGAGCTTTCTTCTCTTTTTCCTTGTCTCGCAATACCTGCTTCTTAATTAACCTTTCAAGGGTCTCTTCGACGTACTCATCCGTCAGTTCTTGGGGAACTACTTCCTCGGGCTTGGATATCGCCCCTCTAATTTTATCTTTATTCTTGAGGATATATTTTGTTATTTTGCCAATAATGGATTTACTCAACTTAATTCTCCTAGAATTCAATATCATTAAGGGATTCGCGGATACCCATTCGGGGACGCTTCCATTCCGGCTCACGGATACTTAGCTTGGCATTCTTGCGATTCACCATGAGATCGGTGATGATGCCATACTTTTCCATCCATTCTAGGGTGTCAAGTAGGCGGGAGGGGCGTACATGCAGCTTTCGGGCCATCATGCTCATGTTTATATGGATAACTCCATTGTCGCGAGTGATCGAGGGATCTTGGCTATAAAAGAGCTCAACTATTAAACGTCCAGCAGATGGTCGATATCGCATAATCTTTCCTCCTATTATCCATTATATCATAAACGACCCGGAATGTCAAGGCCTAATTTAATGTATTGTCACAAAAAAGTATACATATTTGTGACATATAGGTAAAGGGGTTGTTCCGTAGTTCGTTTGCCAAGGTAAGTTCGTTGCGCTCACTTACCTAACCACCTTAGTATACACTAAGGATATCATATTTCAGAGCGAATGTCAAGGACTTTTTTCGTACAACATGGTGCATGGGCCCCATTTATCGATTTGCACGTTCCTTGTACACTTACCATTTAGTGGGTATTTCCAGGAATATTAAGGACTTACATGCGTAGCCGCGACATTGAGGTGAATATACTACCATGTTCGCCTTAATATTCCGTAGATTATGGTGGTAGGACCCTCCCCGAAATCCCCCTCGAGTGTGGGATTGAGTGAGTCTATAT